>Ga0209694_1000641_pt1 | contig 51113 bp, 44 predicted proteins | sample GluameincwithD2O_FD_187499 | JGI IMG/M metagenome (GOLD analysis project Ga0209694, IMG submission 187499) | Mouse cecum microbial communities from Vienna, Austria - Glucosamine amended microcosms incubated with D2O (SPAdes) (version 2) | ecosystem: Host-associated > Mammals > Digestive system >... | reverse complement strand
AATACGAATCATATATTGAAGATACGACATGAAAAAAGAAAAGCTCCGAATCCTGAGAATCCAGAGCTTAACTAAACGCAGATCAGAGTCCATCATGTCACGGAAGCTTTTAACTAAATGACATTGGTGCATTCGCTCCGGTTTTTTCGTCTGTTCGATGGGCAACGCGGCTGGCGTTCGCCGGTTTTTTACTCTTTTTCCTTCACGACAACCGACACGCCGTTTGGGATGCATGTCAGCGTCGCGTCCTTCCCTTTCATTTCGTACGCCATCGCCAGCGCTTGGTCCAGTGATGGAGCGTATGTCATCTTCAAGCCTTCGATCATTTCTTTTTGTTTTGGATCGGCCACAAAGATGATCGGATGCTTGCGGGCGATGCGGGCCAGAATTTGCGAACACCACTGATCGGGACGGGTTTCGGTTTGCGGCGTCGCCAGAAACTTTTGATACGCCGTCTCGATGTCCGGCTCGTCGGCGATGATATGGTAGAAGAAATCGCCGCCTGTGCCGTCTTTGCATGTCGCCAGCATGATGATGACGCCATCGTCTTTGACCGTGGCTTCGGCGGCCGTCATGCCTTTGGGCGACTGATACGCGTTTTGATCGAGCGGATAGCCACCGTTGGTCGTGATGACGATGTCGGCCGGTTCGGGCTCGACGCACACGTACGGATCCAAAAACGCGCAGCCCGCCGCGTGGGCCTGCTCAAAATCGCCCGCGAACGCCGCGACGGTTTTCTTCTTTTCGTCGATGACGACATTGACAATGTACGCCAGCTTTGCCAGTCTGGCGGCCTCCACCATGTCGGTATGGATCGGGTTGTCCTTTAAAATCCCGGTCCGGGCGTGCGCATCGTCGATAAACTTCGAGCAGTGGTTGCCCATGACGGTGACGGCGTCGGCCACCCCGGGGAGCACGCTTTTGCGCCCGCCCGAATAGCCGGCGAAAAAGTGCGGCTCGATAAAGCCTTCCGCGATGAGCAAATCGGTATGCACCGCGTCCTTGTCGACAATGCAGTCCGGTCCCGACGGCAAAACGCCGATCTTTTCATTCCGGGACGGATCGTGGGCGTCGTGGACGAGGATCTTGTCCTGAAAGCGGGCGTACAACGCGTCGCCCAGCTTCGCTTTTAGCTCCTCGGTCGAGGTCGGCCGGTGGAATCCGGTCGCCACAAGTAGCCGTATGTTGATGTCCGGATTGCCTTCTTCCAGCTCCCGAATCATTTCCGGCAAAATATCCTGGCTTGGCACTGGTCTTGTGTGGTCGCTGATGATGATCACGCAATCTTTTTTCCCTTTCGCCAACTCGCGAAGCGGCTTGGAGCCAATCGGATGCTCCATCGCCTCGCGCACAATCGTCCGCCCGTCGCGCTCGCTTTTGAGCGTGTCCACTTTCGACTCCAAAACCGGCGTGTCGTCCGGTACCCAAAGATCCTGGGTTGTCGTGTCGTAAAAAAAACTGACTTTCTTCATTGCTTTCACCTTTTCAAATTGGTACTACCATTCCTTCCCTCTTATTTTATGAAACCGCTTTCAGTCCTGCAACCCTTTCGCACGAAAAAAACCGGAACGCGTCCGGTTTGAAATTGTTTTTTATTTCTTTTCCAAGTCGAATCCGAAGTATTCGATAGCGTTGTTGTAGGAAATGCCCTTGATGATCGGCGCGAGCAAATCCATGTCGTACGGGAACTCCCCGTTCTCAACCCAGCCGCCCACGAGATTGCACAAAATGCGGCGGAAGTACTCGTGACGCGGGTACGACAGGAAGCTTCTCGAGTCCGTCAGCATGCCGACAAAGTTGCCAAGCAAGCCAAGGTTGGCCAGCGACGTCATTTGTTTTTGCATACCCGTCTTGTTGTCGTTGAACCACCAGGCGGATCCTTGCTGGATCTTGCCGATCGCGTCGCTGTTTTGGAAGCAGCCGATAATCGTGCCAATCATTTCGTCGTCACCCGGGTTAAGCGAGTAAATGATCGTGCGCGGCAAACCGCCGTTGGCGTTGACCGCGTTCAGGAAATCGGCCAGCTGCGCGCCCGGCGCCTCGTTGGAAATGCAGTCGAAGCCCGTATCCGGTCCGAGTTTGTCGAACATCGTCGTGTTGTTGTCGCGCTTGCAGCCATAGTGCAACTGCATCACCCAGTCGTGCTTTTTGTTTTCCTGGGCCAAAAACAGCATGATCGCCGTCTTGAATTTCACGATTTCCTCGTTGGAAAGCGTCTCGCCGTTTTTCTTTTTCGCGAAAATCGTCTCGATTTCCTCGTCACTTGCCGGAACGTACATCACATAGTCCAGTCCGTGGTCGGCTACCGAGCAGCCGTTGGCCGCGAAGTAGTCCATGCGTTTGGCCAGCGCCGCTTTCAAATCGGCAAACGAGTCGATCTTCATATCGGCCGCCGCTTCCAGCTTTGCCACATACGCCATGAAATCCGGCTTGTTGATGTTGACCGCCTTGTCCGGACGCCATGCCGGCAGCACTTGCACGTCAAAGCTTTCGTCTTCCTTGATGAGCTTGTGCCATTTCAAATCGTCGATTGGATCGTCCGTCGTGCAAATGAGTGTGACGTTCGCCTTTTTAATCAGGCTGCGCACGCGCATATCGTCCTGCTGGAGCATCGCGTTAGCTTTGTCCCAGATTTCCTTGGCCGTCTTCGTGCTCAGCGGCGTGTCGATGCCAAAGAAGCGCTGCAGCTCCAAATGCGACCAGTGGTACAGCGGGTTGCCAATCGCTTTTTCCAGCGTCAGCGCGTATTTCTCGAACTTTTCCCAGTCCGACGCCTCGCCGGTAATGTAGTATTCGTCAATGCCGTTCGAGCGCATCTGGCGCCACTTGTAGTGGTCGCCCCCCAGCCATACCTGGGCAATGTTTTCAAACTGGCGGTTTTCGTAAATTTCCTGCGGGTCGATGTGGCAGTGGTAGTCGAGCACCGGCACGACAGCCGCGTAATCGTGAAACAGTTCCTTCGCCGTTTCGGTTTCGAGAAGGAAGTCCTTGTCCATAAACTTTTTCATAATGGTTCTCCTGTCTTTTATTTTATAATCATTTTTATTGTACAAATCGACTGAATCCGCTTCCATGGCGAAACCAGTCGATTACATTGCGTTTGTTGTTGGGTTTTCTACATGACGCCCAGCACAGTCGGCAGCCACAAGCTGATTTGCGGAATGTACGTGACGAGCATGAGCACGACGAAGATCGCGCCAAAGTACAGCAGCAGCTGCTTGATGACCGACTCGATCGTGACCCCGCCGACCTTGACGCCAACAAAGAGCGTCGTGCCCACCGGCGGCGTGATCGTGCCGATACACAAGTTGAAGATGAGCATGATCCCGAAGTGGATGACATCCATACCCAGCGCCGTGCAAACCGGCAGGAAGATCGGCGTGAAGATCAGGCACGCCGGCGTCATATCCATAAACGTGCCAACAACGAGCAAAATCACGTTGATCAGCAGCAGGATGATGACTTTGTTGTCGGTCAAGCCAAGCAGCCCTTCACTCACCAGCTGCGGGATGCCCGTGAACGCCATGACCCACGACATGATCGAGGACACGCCAATCAAAAAGATGATGATGCCCGTCATTTGCGCGCTTTCCTTGAAGATGGCCGGCAAGTCGCTCCATTTGATCGACTTGTAGCCAAAGAGCGAAAGAACAAGCGAGTACACCACGGCCACGACCGAGCCTTCTGTCGCGGTAAAGATACCGCCGATAATACCGCCGATCACGACGACGATGAGCAGCAGGCAAGGCAGCGCCTGCAGCAGCACGTTCCACTTTTCCTTCCCGCTCATTTGCACGTTGGAGTAGAACTTGTTTTTCTTCGCCAGAAAGTACACGACGATCATGCACGCCAGACCCCACAGGATGCCCGGAATGTAGCCGGCCATAAACAAGGCGGATACGCTGGCGCCACCCGAAACGAGGGCGTACGTGATCATGACGTTGCTTGGCGGAATGAGCAATCCAGTCGGCGCGGTCGCGATGTTGACCGCCGCCGAGAAATTCGGATCGTAGCCGTCTTCCTTTTCAACCGGCCCGATAATCGAACCCATCGCGGAAGCGGCCGCCGTTCCCGACCCGGAAATCGAGCCAAACAGCATGTTGGCCAAAACGTTGGTCTGCGCCAGGGCGCCCGGCATTTTTCCCGTCAGCATTTTCGCCAGGTTGATCAAGCGGATGGCGATGCCACCGCGGTTCATGATGTTACCCGCCAAAATAAAGAACGGAATGGCCAGCAGCGAGAACACGGAAATTCCCGAGAAGATGCGCTGCGAGGCGGTGAGCACCGCGACGTCGAAAGGCATAATCGGCAAAATCGCGCACACCGAGGAAATCCCCAGGGCGATGGCGATTGGCACGCCCAAAAGCAGCATAACCACCAAAAGAACTAGAATAATCAAACCGGATAATAAAGAGATTGTCATCTTAGTACACGTCCCCTTTCTCTTCGACACCGCTGTGCATGTCTAAATTTTCGCCATGGCACATGTCGATGATGTTCAACACGCTGTATACGAGAATCGCCACGCCGGAAACGGGCAAAATCGTGTACACGTATCCCATCGGGATGCCAAGCGAAGCCGTCATTTGCTGCATGGACAACTGCATGATCGCGCTGCCGCCCCACACAAGCGCCAGCAACGCGAAGCCCAAAATCAGGATCTCGATGAAAATGTCGAGCGCCTGCTTCGCTTTTCCTTGCAGCTTGTCGGCCAGAAAGCCCATCCGCATATGGTCGCGGATGCCAAACACGTAGGCGCTGGCCAGCAGCGCCATCCAAACAAAGCTGTACGTGAGCAGCTCCTCGCTCACCGTGCTTGGCCGGTTGAAAAAGTAGCGCGTAATAATTTGATAGGAGCCGATCACGACCATGAACGCGAACAAGACGACGCAAGCGCCCATGATGATCTGATCCATCCGTTTCCGGATCGTTTTCGTAATTTTCAACATCGTTTCCTACTCCTTTTCTTCGTATTTGCGGTTGACTTCCTGGATATGCTCGTACATCTCCACGATATCCGGGTTGTTTTCGAGCATTTCCTTTTGCACGTCCGACACTTTGTCCTTGAACGCCTGGATGTCGACTTCGATGAACTCGACGCCCTGCTCGTCTTTCGCGATTTGTTTCGCTTTTTCTACCGCTTTGACCCATTCGGCCATTTCCACCTCGGTCGCCTTTTGCGCCGCTTCCATGAACACCGCGTATTCCTCGTCGCTCAGGCTTTCAAGAAATTTCGTGTTGCCAATGAGCACATCCGGCACCATCTGGTGCTGGTTGTACGAATAATACTTCGCTACTTCGCCGTGCTTGTTGTTGGTGAGGGCGAGCTCGTTGTTTTCCGCGCCGTTGATAACGCCCTGCTGGATAGCCGTGTACACCTCGCCAAACGACATCGGGCTGGCGGCCGCGCCAAACGCCTTCACCATGTTGACGGAAGCCGGCGACTGCTGCACGCGGATCTTCTGTCCTTTCAAGTCGTCCGGGGTGCGAATCGGCTTCGTGGAATAAAAGCTGCGCGTTCCCGCGTCGAACCATGTCAAAACCCGGAATCCCGACTTGTCTGTCGAATTGTACAACGCCTGCATGTAGTCGATATCGTTCATCACCTCATGGTACGCGTCGGTCGACGTGAACAAGTAAGGCATGGAAAAGATTTCGTACGATTTCGCGAACGTTTCCACGTTTGCCGTTCCGGCGACCACAAAGTCGATTGCGCCGGTCTGCGTCAGCTCGATCGCCTTCTGGGCCGAGCCAAGCAGCTCGTTGGGAAAGATTTCCACTTCGTATTTGTCGCCAAGGCGTTCCTCGATGATTTCTTTGAACGCCAGCATGCCGATATGCTCGGGATGCTCTTCGGATTGCGCGTGGGCGATCCGGATGATCCGCTTGCCGCCGGTCACGGAATCGAACGCCGCGCAACCGGCCAGGCTGCAAGTCATCGCCATCGCGGCGACACCTGCGAAAAGCCGTCTCCATAATTTCATAGATTGTTTCTCCTTCTATCGCTTCAATTTTATGTGTAAGCCTTTACAGCAAACCACTATACAGGATTGAAAAAAGAAAGGCAATCTATTATTTAAGTTTTGCTTATTCATTTGACAAAAATCTATATCTTCCCCAAATTATTGGTCTTTCTTACACGTTTCTTCCCCGATGAAAATAAAATGTCTGCCATTTTCAAGTCATTTTTTATTCCCTTCCGTTGACACCTCCCTACTTTTTATGATAAATAATATGTAAGCCTTTACACATAAACCGAAAAATGTGTATGCAAAACAGGAGGAAAATCAATGGATAAACAATGGATCCAAATCAATCCGCAAGACAACGTGGCGGTTGCCTTGACCCCCTTGAAACAAGGAGAGCGCATCGAAACGAAAAACGGTTCGTTCGAATTGATCGAAGACATCGCGCCCGGTCATAAGTTCGCCCTGCGCCCGATTGGCGAAGACGAAAACATTGTCAAGTACGGTCTGGCGATCGGCCACGCTACGACGCCGATCGAAGCCGGACAATGGGTGCACATCCACAACATCAAAACCAATTTAGGCGACGTGCTCGACTACACGTATACCCCAGACATCCCGGCGCTGGCGCCGCGGCCGGAAAAAACGTTTGCCGGCTACCGCCGTTCCAGCGGCAAGGCCGGCATCCGCAACGAAATCTGGATCATTCCGACCGTGGGCTGCGTCAACAACATCGCCCAGGCCATCGAGAAAGCGAGCGCGCATCTTGTCAAGGACGGCGTGGAAGCCGTGTGCGCCTTTCCGCATCCGTACGGCTGCTCGCAAATGGGCGGCGACCAGGACAACACCCGCCGCATTTTGGCGGATTTGATCGAGCACCCCAACGCCGGCGGCGTCCTCGTGCTCGGGCTGGGCTGCGAAAACTCGAACATCGACACGATCAAGCCATATTTGAACGACCCGGAAAGCGATCGCATCGAGTATCTCGTGTGCCAGGACGTCGAGGATGAAATCGCGGCCGGCATCGAACGCGTCGAACGCCTCGCCCGTCGCATGAAAAACGACAAGCGCGAGCCGATTGGCGCCAGCGAGCTCGTCATTGGTTTGAAGTGCGGCGGATCGGACGGGTTGTCCGGCATCACCGCCAACCCGACCGTCGGCGCGTTTTCCGACAAGCTCATCGCCCAGGGCGGCACGACGATCCTGACCGAGGTGCCGGAAATGTTCGGCGCGGAAACACTGCTCATGAACCGCTGCGAAAACGAGCGGCTGTTCGAGCAAACCGTCGATCTCATCAACGGCTTCAAGACGTATTTCCAGTCCCACAACCAGACGATTTACGAAAACCCGTCGCCCGGCAATAAAAAAGGCGGCATTTCCACGCTGGAGGACAAGTCGATGGGCTGCACGCAAAAAGCGGGCTCGGCTCCAGTCGAAGGCGTGCTTTCCTATGGGGAAAGAGTGCAGCACAAAGGATTGAACCTGCTTTCGGCCCCGGGCAACGATTTAGTCGCCAGCACGGCGCTGGCCGCCAGCGGCGCGCACATGGTGCTCTTCACGACCGGACGCGGCACGCCGTTCGCCTCCCCGGTGCCGACGATGAAGATTTCCAGCAACTCCTTGCTGGCCAAGCACAAGTCGAAATGGATCGACTTCAACTGCGGCCAGCTGCTCGAGTCCAAAAACCTCGACGAGCTCTCCGACGAGCTTTTGGACTTCGTGCTCGCCGTCGCCAGCGGCGAGCTTGTCGCCAGCGAAAAAGCGGGCTTCCACGACATGGCGATTTTCAAGCAGGGCGTCACCCTGTAAATTCGAGAGGAACAAACATATGAAAACATTAAATTACGAAACTTTGAAACAATCGAACTACGAAGGCTACCTTTTGGAAGACGCGCCGGTTCGCGTATTGCAGTTTGGCGAAGGAAACTTTATGCGCGGATTCGTCGACTACTTCATCGACCAAATGAACGAGAAAGCCGGCTTCGACACGAAAGTCACGCTCGTGCAGCCAATCAGCCAGGGCGCATTCCGCCTCAAGGACATCATCAACGAGCAGGAAGGCTTGTACACCTTGTATTTGCAAGGATTCCAGGATGGCCAGGAAGTCCGCGAAAAGCGCGTCATCTCGGCGGTCAAAAACTGCCTGAACGCCTACGAGGACTGGAACGAGGTGCTCGACATGGCGAAAAAACCGGATTTGCGCTTCATCACGTGCAACACGACCGAAGCCGGCATCGCCTACGATCCAACGTGCCAGTTCGCCGACGCGCCAGCCGCCAGCTACCCGGCCAAACTGACGCAGTTTTTGTTCGCCCGCTTCCAGCAGCAGCTGCCGGGCTTCATCATCCTGGCGTGCGAGCTCATCGACAACAACGGCAAGGAACTCGAAAAATGCGTCCTTCAGCACGCCAAAGACTGGAACCTGGGCGAAGACTTCATTCAGTGGATCCAAAAAGAAAACGTGTTCTGCTCGACGCTGGTCGACCGCATCGTCACCGGCTATCCGCGCGCGGAAGCTGACGCAATGAACGCGGAAAACGGCTACGTGGACAATACGCTGGACACCGGCGAGATTTTCGGTGTCTGGGTCATTGAAGGTCCGCAGTCGCTGCGCGACGAGCTGCCGTTTGAAAAAGCCGGTCTGCCAATCATCGTGACCGACGACCACAAGCCATACAAGGAGCAGAAAGTGCGCATTTTGAACGGCGCGCACACGTCGATGGTGCTGGGTGCCTTTCTGGCCGGCCAGACGATCGTGCGCGACTGCATGTACGATCCGACGATCAGCGCGTACATGAACGAAGCCATTTACAACGAGATCATCCCGACGCTTTCGCTTTCGAAGGAAGACTGCGAGCAATTCGCCAAAGCCGTGACGGAACGTTTCAAAAATCCGTTCATCGACCACGAGCTGCTCGCGATCTCGCTCAACTCGACGGCGAAGTGGAAGGCGCGCGTCCTCCCTTCCCTGCTTGGTTACGTGGACAAGTTCCACAAGCTCCCGAAAGCGCTCACGACGTCGCTGGCCAGCTACATCGCCTTCTACCGCGGCAAGGAACTGGACGCCGATGGATTAAAAGCCGTAAATCCGGTCACGAAACAGCCGTACACGATCAAGGACGACGCCGACGTGCTCGAATTCTTTGCCGCCAACAGCGACAAGCCAAACGCGCAGCTCGTTTCCCTCGTTCTGGGCAACACGAGCTTCTGGGGACAGGATTTGAACGCGATCGAAGGCCTTCACGACGCGGTAACAAGCGCGCTGGACACGATAGACAACGAAGGCGCCATGGCCGCCATGCAGGCGTGCCTGAACAAGGGAGAATAAGCATGAATAAAACTTTACAGCGATTCCACGAGATCGGGATCATCCCGGTCGTCGTTCTCGACCATAAGGAAGACGCCGCGCCACTGGCCAACGCCCTTTGCGAAGGCGGTCTTCCCGCCGCGGAAGTGACATTCCGCACCCGCGAAGCCGCCGCCTGCATCGAGGCGATGAAAGCCGCCCGTCCCGACATGCTCGTCGGTGCGGGTACGGTTTTGACGACAAAACAAGTCGACGAAGCCATCAACGCGGGCGCGCAGTTCATCGTTTCCCCCGGATTCGATGAGGAAGTCGTCAAATACTGCATCGAAAAAGACATTCCGGTCACACCGGGAACGTGCACGCCAACCGATGTCCAAAGAGCGTACCGCCTTGGACTCGATGTCGTGAAGTTCTTCCCGGCCGAGCCGGCAGGCGGTCTGGCGATGATCAAAGCGATCGCGGCGCCTTACAATATGATGAAATTCATGCCGACCGGCGGCATTTCCGAAAAGAACATGGATGCCTATTTGAAAGAGGACATCATTCTTTGCATCGGCGGCAGCTGGATGGTAAAGAAAGACTTGATCGAGGCGAAAGCGTTCGACCAGATCGAGGAAATGACGCGGCAGGCAGTCAAAAAATTGAATGAGGTAAGAGGATAAAATGAAAAAAGTCATTACATTCGGAGAATTGATGCTCCGGCTCGCGCCGGCAGGCTACACGCGTTTCGTGCAGGCCGACAGCTTTGGCGCGACCTACGGCGGCGGCGAAGCCAACGTCGCGGTATCGCTGGCCAACTACGGCCACGACGCGCATTTCGTCAGCAAACTGCCAGCCCATGAAATCGGGCAGGCGGCGCTGAACTCACTGCGCAAATACGGCGTGAACACAAGCGACATCGTGCGCGGCGGCGAGCGGGTCGGCATTTACTACTTGGAAAAAGGCGCCAGCCAGCGTCCAAGCAAGGTCATTTACGACCGCAAAGACAGCGCGATCGCGAAAGCGAGCCCGGAAGACTTCGACTGGGATCAGATTTTGGACGGGGCTGAGTGGTTCCATACGACGGGCATCACGCCGGCGCTCAACGACGAGGTGGCGGCCATCACGTTGGAAGCGATGAAGAAATGCCATGAAAAAGGCATTCCGGTATCGTGCGACTTGAACTACCGCAACAAGCTGTGGAGCAAGGAAAAAGCCAACAAAGTGATGAGCGAGCTGGCGAAGTACATCGACGTGTGCATCGCCAACGAAGAGGACGCCAAAGACGTGTTTGGCATCGAAGCGACGAACACGGACATCCATGGCGGCCAAATCAACCACGAAGGCTACAAAGACGTAGCTAAACAGCTAATGGACACGTTCGGCTTCCAGAAAGTGGCGATCACGCTGCGGGAAAGCATTAGCGCGAACCGCAACTTATGGAGCGCAATGCTGTATGATGGCAACGAGTACTGCTTCTCGAAAAAATACGATTTGAACATCGTGGACCGCGTAGGCGGCGGGGACTCGTTTGGCGGCGGATTGATCCACGCCTTGATGGAAGGCAAAAACAGCCACGACGCGATCGAGTTCGCGGTGGCGGCCAGCGCGCTGAAGCACTCGGTGGAAGGCGACTACAACCTGGTGTCGGTGGACGAGGTCGAAAAGCTCGCCCAGGGCGATGGTTCGGGACGCGTTCAACGATAATTTGTTCTCGTAACGAGAACCAAAACAGTTTATAGTAAAACAGTAGAATTGGAAACAGGCTGCGCGACCTTTTGCGTTTGGATGGACAAGCCAGCCTTCGAATTGAAGGAGTGAAACGATGAATATCTACGATATTTCTGAACAATCCGGCGTGTCGATCGCCACGGTGAGTCGCGTCATCAACAACTCGGGTTACGTTTCAGAAAAAACAAGAAAAAAAGTGATGGCTGTCATTGAGAAAAACAGCTACTCCCCCAACGCGTTCGCCCGCGGGATGTCGACGTCCAGCATGAAGACGATCGGCATCCTTTCGACGAACATTCGGGATTTGTATCAGGCGCAATGCGTCTACTATTTAGAGCAGGATTTAAAAAAACATGGCTATACGGCGATGCTTTGCTGTACGGGAGACGAATTGGAAGCAAAGAAAGAACACGTGGAGCTGCTCGCCTCCCGCCATGTGGACGCCCTGATTTTTATCGGCTCGCATTTTATTGAAAAAAACGAGCGCGACAACGGCTATATTTACGCCGCCAGCAACCACGTGCCCGTGTTCATCTTGAACGGCCGGCTCACCCACGACAACATTTACAGCATTTTATGCGACGACGAGGGCGGCTGCCAGGCGCTGACGGCAAGCTGCCTGGAAAGCGGCGCGACGAAGCCTTGTTTTTTGGCCACGCGCGACACGTATAGCGTGCGTCAAAAGTTCAAAGGCTTTCAAAACGCGTGCCGCGAAGCCGGCATTCCAGTGGACGAACAGACGCTTTTCATTTTGAGCGACCAGACAGAAGAGCTTGGCCGGCAAGTGTTCGACCTGCTGCAAAACGGCGCGTTCGACGCGGCCGTTTGCGCCGACGACGAGCTGGCCGCCATCGTCGAGCGGGTCGCGCAATACCGGGGTCTGGACGTGCCGGACGACATCCGCGTGACCGGCTACAACGATTCGATCTTTTCCCGGCTCGCGTCTCCGGCGATCACGTCTTTTGACAACCGGGCGGCGTACATGTGCGGCCAGGCGGTCATGGGCCTGACGCAAATTCTTGGCGGTAGCGAGTTTCCGGAACAAACCATGTATACAGGTAAGGTGGTGGCGCGCGCTTCCACCAAGTCCAGCCGCGGTGTTTGACCGCGGTTTTTCTTTTGGCGCCAAATGCGTTAAAATAGCCGTTGAAAGGATGAACTTATGCCATTAATTGAACAATTATCGAAACAGCTCGGCTTATCGTCTTCTCAAGTCGAAGCCGTGCTCGCGCTGCTTGAGGAAGGCGCGACGATTCCATTCATCGCCCGTTACCGCAAGGAAAAAACCGGAAATCTCGACGAAGACGCGATTCGCGCGATCGAGGAGCAATACGCGTATCAGGTCAATTTACGCAAGCGCAAAGACGATGTGCTGCGGCTTGTCGAAGAAAAAGGATTGCTGACGGACGCCTTGCGCGGCCAGCTTGCGCAGTGTACCCGTTTGAGCGAAGTCGAGGACTTGTACCGGCCGTATAAAGAAAAGAAAAAAACGAAGGCGTCCGCAGCGATCGCGGCCGGATTCGAGCCTTTGGCGCAGGCGATTCTCGACGCCCCTAACAAAGATCCGCGCTCGCTTGTCCAATCGGGTGACGTGGACACGGCGCTTGAGCAGGCCGGCTACATCATAGCGGAGCGTATCGCGGACGATCCCAAGGTCCGCCAAACGCTTCGCCAGCACATGCTGCGTTCGGGAACGCTGGAAACGAAAAAGAAAAAGGACGCGGTCGACGAAAAAGGCCAGTTCGAAACGTATTTTTGTTTTTGCGAGCGAATCGACCGGATCAAGCACTACCAGACGCTCGCCATCGACCGGGCCGAGGCGGAAAAAGTGATTTCGGTTTCCCTTTCGATGGACGAGGAGCCAGCCCGGCAGCGCATCGCCCGCCAGTGGATCCGTTTTTCCAACGCGAAAAACGCGCCGTTTTTACAGATGTGCATCCAGGACGCGATGAAACGGCTGCTGATGCCTGCCATCAAACGCGAGATTCGAAGCGCGCTCAAGGAAACGGCGGATCAAAAAGCCATCGCGACGTTCGCGATCAATTTGGAGCACTTGCTCATGACGCGTCCAATCAAACAAAAGCGCGTGCTCGGGTTCGATCCGGCGTTTCGGACCGGTTGCAAGCTGGCGGTGCTCGACGAAAACGGAACGATGCTGGAAACGGCTGTCATTTACCCGACCGCGCCGCACAACGATTTCAACAACGCGAGAAAAACCCTTGGTCGCCTGATCGACCAATACGGTATCGAGCTGATCGCGATTGGCAACGGAACGGCGTCGCGGGAATCGGAGCAGTTTGTCGCCCGCGTCCTGAAAGACTTTCCGCATGTGCAATACCTACTCGTCTCGGAAGCGGGCGCGAGCGTTTATTCCGCATCCAAGCTGGCGCAAGAGGAATTCCCGGATTTGACGGTCGAAAAGCGTTCCGCGATTTCCATTGGCCGCCGCGTGCAGGATCCGTTGAGCGAGCTTGTCAAAATCGACCCGAAGTCGATTGGGATTGGCGAATACCAGCACGATGTCAATCAAAAGCTGCTTTCGAATTCGCTGGATTTCACGACGGAAAAAATCGTCAATCAAGTTGGCGTGAACGTCAACACGGCTTCCAAAAGCATTTTGAAATACGTGTCCGGCTTGAATAAGCGCTCCATCGAGGCGTTGTACGAGGCCAAAACAAAACACCCGATCACCTCGCGCGCGCAAATCGCGCAAATCAAAGGAATTTCCACGAAAACGTATGAGCAATGCGTCGGCTTTCTCCGGATTCCGGAAAGCGCCGATCCGCTCGACAACACGGGAATCCACCCGGAGAGCTATCCGATTGCGCGCCATTTGCTTGAAAAGCTGCATTTGGATTTGGCGGATCTTGGCTCGCGCGCGTTCCAGCGCAAGCTGGCGGTGGCCGACACGGAAAAGCTGGCGGCCGCGTTGCGTACCGACGTCTTTACCCTCAAGGATATCGTTAAAGAGCTTTCGACGCCCGGACTCGATCCGCGGGACGCCCTGGACGCCCCGCTGCTCAAGCACGATGTTTTGACGATGAAGGATTTGCGCCGGGGAATGAAGCTGGAAGGAACGGTTCGCAATGTCGTCAGCTTTGGCGCCTTTGTCGATATCGGTTTGCATGAAGACGGTCTGGTGCACATTTCCAAGCTGTCCAGAAGCTTTGTCAAAGATCCAAACGATGTCGTCCATGTCGGGGATATCGTCACGTGTTATGTGGAGAGCGTGGATGAGAAAAAGGCCCGCATCGCGTTGTCGATGGTCGAGCTTTCTTCCTGAACATGAAAAAAAAGCCGTTTTCGCTTTCGAATTCGGCTTTTTTCGTGTTTATTTATTTTTTAATTTTGTTCAGCGTTTTGTTCAGCTCGATGATTTCCTCTTTTGTCAGCGCGCCGCTCATACGCAGGGCGGTTTCAACCGGGAACGCCATCATCATCGTGTTCATGTCCATGGCCGGGATTTCCCCTTCGTCATCGCGCTTGCCAAGCATATTTTGCAAGCCTTCCAGAACCGGGCGCAGGACTTCCATGGCTTCCGGTACGGCCATCACGTCGCCAATCGAATCCATGATGGACAAGTAGCCGTCTTTTTCCACGCCGTCGTCGAACCAGTTGTGGACGCTGCCGCCCTTGACGATGTAGTCCTCGTTTTTCTCGTCGACTTTGCGGATCGTCATCGTGTCGTTGATCGTTTCATCGCTTCCTACGACTTTGATGGCGTGCTCTTTGCTGATTTCCACGTTCCAGCGGCAAATGTGGTCCACCGCTTTTTGCGTGCCCATGTTTTGTCCGTCGACATACAACGTTGCTTCCGGCTCGTTGGTGTACACTTTCACTTCCGTCACCAGCTGCTCGCGGTCGATGTAACGTTTTTTCGTCAAATGCACGAACGGTGTTTTAGAAAGATACGCCTGGTAAATGTAGTACGAGTCTTTCTTCGTCTTCCGGTCGAACGTGACCAAACCTTTCTGGTTGCGTCCTGGCACACCGCCTTCGTCGCGGGCGTCGGCCGCGAAGTCGAATCCGTTCCATACGTGCATCGCCCAGATCCAAGGCCGGTCGGTTACCATTTTGAGCATGTGCTCGTGGTAAAGCGCCTGATAGTCCTCGGTATAGTCGCCACGTCCTGGCTTTTCCGCGTGGTATTGCGGGTTGGCGTCGGCGCCAAATTCAGAAATACCGATGGCTACGTTTGGATATTGGGCGTGGAAGTCATCGAACCATTTGTCGTTGTCTTCGATTTTTCCTACGTACCATCCAAAATACTGGTTGTAGCTTGTCGCGTCCGGCAAAGTCACGAGCGGACTTGTCGTCGGAAGCATGCTCACGTGCGCCATGACCGTCTTTCTTGTCGGGTCAAGCGTGTGCGCTAAATCGTTGAGTTTGCGGTGGTTTTCCAGCAAGTCTTCGCTTTCGCCACCAATCGTGATCTCGTTGGACAATCCCCATACGAAAATCGAAGGGTGGTTGTAGTTTTGAATGATCATTTCGCGCATTTGCTCTTGGGTGTTTTCGTTGGCCGCCTCGTTAGCCATGTGCGTGGAAATGTACGGGATTTCCGCCCACATGATCAATCCGTTTTCATCGGCCAGATCGTACCATGCCTGGTCGTGCTGGTAGTGGGCGCCGCGAATCGTTCTCGCGCCCATTTCTTTCAAGAGCGCCATGTCGATTTCGTGGTTTTCACGCGTCAGGGCGTTGCCGATGCCTTCCCAGTCCTGATGGCGCGCGGTTCCGATGAGCTGGTATGGCCGTCCGTTCAAAATAAATCCTTTTTCCGGGTCGATTTCGAATGTACGGAAACCAATCCGGATGGATTGCGCGTCGATGGCGCGGCCGTCCTGGGCCAGCTGCACGTTGGCTGTGTACAAGTATGGATCTTCCACGCCATCCCACAAGTGAATGTTTTCCATCGCGATGACGAACGAAGCGTGGTTGTCTTCAATGACACCCTCGCCTTGCGCGACCATCTCGCCTTCGGCGTTTTGGATTTGAACGGAAACAACGTCCCCGTTTTTCGCGTTTTCAGTGTACGCTTCCACTTTGACTTGCCCTTTTCCGTCGGCAAGCACTTCCGGCGTGAGCGCCACGCCGCATCCGCCATAGTATCCCAGGGCGAAGTGCGCCTTGTTGACGCGGATCAAATTGACGTCGCGGTACAATCCGCCATAAAACGTAAAGTCGGCTTGTTGCGGATAGACTTCGCTGTTTGGCGCGTTGTCGACGATGATTTCCAGCGTGTTGTTTTCGGCCAGCGCCGGCGTCAAATCAACGCGGTATGTGGAGTAGCCTCCTTTGTGCTCGGCCAGCGGCTGTCCGTTGAATACGACTTTGGAAGTCGAGTTGGCGCCGTTGATTTCCAGCCAGAGCTGCTCGTCTTCGGCTAAAGCCGGTTTCGCGAACGTTTTGGTGTACACGGCGGTTCCGCGCCAGTAGTCGTTGCCACCATCGGTTCCGTCAACGGCGTTCCAAGTATGTGGAACATGAACGGCTTCGACATGATCGTTGCCATCTTGCTTTTTAAATTCCCAATCTTTGTTAATATTTAAGATTTCCCTCATTTATTTTCCTTCTTTCTTTCTTCAAGGATTTCCTCAAAATATTATAGATTTATTATAACATTCAAAATCGAAAAATAAACAGGAAGCCCTTACATTCTATTTTTTAACATAATTCATCGAAAAAATACCGTTTTTATTTTATCGGGGCCAGCAATCCCGCTTCCTGAATCCGCCGGGCCGCTTCTTCCACCTCGGCGTCGCCACGCACCAGCGCGAACCGGACGTAACGCGTCCCTTCCTGGCCGAAGCTCGTTCCCGCGTTGGTCAAAACGCCGGCTTGCTCCAGCAGCGCGCGATGAAAGCTGGCGCTGTCCTCGTAGTGGTCCGGAATTTTCGCCCAGACAAACATCGTCGCTTCCGGGGGCTCGATCGACCAGCCGGCTTCCTGGAATTTTTGAATGAGCCAATCGCGCCGGCGGCGGTATTCCTGCCGGAGGGCGGGCACGAAGCGGTCGTGGTGGGCCAGAGCGGCAATTCCGGCGCGCTGTACGGCGCCAAACGCCTGGAAGTCGATCATGTTCATCATCCTTTTATATATGGCGATCAATTCCCGGTTGCCTACCATGACGGCGAGCCGGGCGCCGCCCATGGAATACGACTTGGAAAACGAGTTCAGCTCGATTCCGACGTCTTTCGCTCCCTCGAACGACAAAAAGCTTTTGCCGGGTTCTTTGTCGAATACGAGCTCGCTGTAGGCGTTGTCGTGCAAAACGACAATGTCGTATCGTTTCGCGAAGCGAATCAGGCGCTCGTAAAACGAGTCGGGCGCCGTCTTTCCGGTCGGATTGTTGGGGTACGACACGTACATCAGCTTCGCTTTTCTGGCTACGTCCTCCTGGATCGCGTCAAAGTCGATCAAATAGTCGTTTTCTTCTTTGAGCGGCAGAAAAACGATGTCGGCCCCGGCCAGTCTTGGCGCCACGCCGTAAATCGGATAATACGGGTCTGGAATGAGCACGAGATCGCCTGGATCGCAAAACGCCAGCGGAATGTGGCTGAGCGCTTCCTGGCTTCCTTTAACGGTGACGATTTCGTCTTCTGCCAGATCGACGCCATACCGGGTATGGTACCAGCGCGCAATAGCGGCGACCATTTCGGAAAGAGGCGCTAGAGAATACTGGTAGCTTTCATCGTTGAGCGCTTGTCTGGCGAGTTCCTCCTTGATCGCGTGGTGGGGCGGAATGTCGCTGGAACCGATGGAAAAGTCGATGACTTCCTTTCCGGTTTTGGCGGTGTATCTTTTTTTGGCTTCAAACAGCTCGGTAAACGACGGGCTGTCGATGGCTTGAATGCGGGTTGCGGCTTTTGTTTTCATAGGCGTTTCCTTTCATTGTTTTTTCATCTTGTTTCATACGGGTTTCATTATAACATAAAAAGACCCGGTCGGGTCTTTGGATTTAGCGGGCGGCTTCGATTGTCCGCTCGATTTTTCGCTGGATGTCTTCAAGCGCCAGCAGCTCGCTCAGCTGGGCCGGGCGTTTAATTGTCGTGTCGGCGTACATGGCTTGCAGCCACAAAAAGGCGGGGCCTTCCAATGGCGGACGGTTCGTGATTTCCCGGTACAGCCAGGTGGCCAGTTCGACGCGAAGCGTCATGAGCATTGTCGTTTCGTCACCGATCACGAGTTCCGTCTTTTTGAGCTCTTTTTGTTTTTTCTTCCAGTCAAAATAGCGCTGGATCTTTTCTTCGTTTTCGTTGTCGACGATCAGCACCGTGTCGTACTGCCCGTCCTGGATGTCACGCCCATCCAGTTTTTTCGCTTCGCCCCGGTAGCTGGCGTGGTTGGAAGACAATCCCGGAACGAGCACTTCCTCCATGAAAGCCAAACCGTTGGTGTCTTCCGTATAAAACGTCACGGTTTCGACTTCCGGATTTTGCAGGAGCGTAAACAGCAAATACGGGCGTACATCGCCGGCCACGAGAATGTTTCCTTTTCGGCCGCGGGCGAGCTGCCGGTCTTTTTCGATCAAATCCGGGAAGGCGATCAACGTTTGGTCGCTTCCTTTTACTTCAAAGCCGGGAAGCCGGAACGTCGTGTCGGCGTAGCCGGCGGGAATGGCCAAATAGCCGTTTTCATCGAAATCGAGGTTGTCGTACAAAAACAATGTATAGGGTTCGATCGTTTGGGGAGCGCTTTGAAACCGCTCGCTTTGCTCGAACGCAAGAAACCGTTGAACGAATGGGTCGTTTTCAAACGTTTTGGCTTCGACGCGGCGCACGCGTGGAAACTGCCGCAGGCAATAGCGCAGCAAATTGGGATCGTTTTCGATTTCCTTCGGGCTGAACATGTTCAGAATGCCGAGTCCGCCAATCGCCTGGTCCTGGTCGAACACGTAACCGGCGCCGGCGCCGATTTTTTGAATATTCGGGATGAGCTTTTTTACTTCCTCCAAGTCGTTTGGCTCGCAAAACACGTAGCCTTTCTGAATGGTTTGCGCGACTTTGCTGCCTTTGGCGCGGTCAAATAAAAAAGCGTCAAGCTCCCGCTCCAATCGACTGATTGTCGGTTTGGTTGCTCTGATTTTCATATTGGATTCCTTTCCTTATTTTTTTATTGCATAATCGCATTCCATTATAGCACAAAAAAAGGCGCCTATTCACAGGGCCTTTATTGATATGTTTGGCTTACGCGTTGGCGATGGCTGCTTTCGCCTCGTCGCAAATCTTCGTGAACGTTTCCGCGTCGTGGATCGCGATTTCGGAAAGCATTTTCCGGTTGATCTCGATGTTGGCGAGTTTCAAACCATGCATCAGACGCGAGTAGGAAAGGTCGTTCATGCGGGCAGCGGCGTTGATACGCGTGATCCAGATCTTGCGCATGTTTCCTTTCAGTTTCCGACGGTCGTTGTATGCGTATTTGAACGAATGCATTACCTGCTCGTTCGCTGTTTTATATAATGTGTGTTTCGATCCGAAGTATCCTTTCGCGAGCTTCAATACTTTTTTTCTTCTTGCCCGGGATACCGTTCCACCTTTAACTCTTGCCATGCTTTATTCCTCCCTTTGATTCCTTATTTCAACATTTCCTTGATGCGTTTGTAGTCTGTGCTGCTGATCAAACCTGGTTTAGCGAGATGACGACGTTGTTTTTTCGTCTTCCCATGAAAACGGTGTGAAGTATATGCATGGGATCTCTTCAATTTTCCAGTACCCGTGACTTTTACACGTTTTGCTAATCCTCTATGACTTTTCATTTTAGGCATGTTACGTTCCTCCTACCCTTCTTACTTCTTTTTCGGTGCCAACACGGTTGACATCGTGTTTCCTTCCAAAGCCGGTTTCTTTTCGATTACCGCGATGTCTTTGACTTCATCCAGAAATTGATTCATGATTTGACGACCGACTTCCTGGCGTGTCATCATCCGTCCGCGGAACCTCATATCAATCTTCACTTTCATGCCCGACTCGATCCATTTTTTCGCCTGGCGAACTTTGGTTTCAAAATCGTGCGTGTCGATAATGGGCGACAGGCGCAGCGCTTTCAGCTCCACGACGTGTTGCTTGCGCTTTGCTTCCTTGGCTTTCTTTTGCTGCTCAAAATGGTAGCGGCCATAATCCAAAACTTTGCAGACGGCTGGACGAGCCTTGGGAGCGACGCACAGCAAATCGAGATTTTGACGATATGCGACATCCAGTGCCTCTCTTTTGGATAACACTCCCAACTGGTTTCCATTCGAGTCGATGACGAGCACTTCTCTAAATGGAATCTTTTCATTGAACAAATCTTCATTGACATTGTTCGGGGCAACTCTTCTGTTATTGATATACGATACCTACCTTTCACCAAAAGAAAATGGGTACACAAAGGCACCCATTATTAAAATCCATAACGTTGATGAATTGGCATTGACCCACGCATCCGTATGCGTCGGGTGAGAAGGGGTGCTTCTATCTTTCCATTTCTTTACTTGGCTATAATAGCACTTCTGTCAACGAAACGCAACCCGTTTCGAAAAAAAACATCTATCTCGTTTTCCGAAACAGATGTTTGTTGTTCATAAATGGTGGATCCTTAGGGATTCGAACCCTAGACCCACTGATTAAGAGTCAGTTGCTCTGCCAGCTGAGCTAAGGATCCATCTAACTGCTTGAATATAATAGCACGAATCCCCTGCCCTGACAAGACAAAAGCGGAAAATACGAAAATCAAGCGAGATAAACCGGGCGATAACGTGAAGACTGTCTTAAGGTTGCGCCAAAAAGAGAAGGTTGCTATAATGAAGACGTAAAAAACCTGCTATCTGTTAAAGCGGCTAGCTCGGATTTATCATTTCATGAGCAACTCACGAAACACAACAATCTCGCCAAAGATCACTTTTCGTGGTTGCTTTTTTCATGCGCTTCAATCAACGCGATGAAAAGCGGAACGATGATCGCTAGAAATTCCAACACGATCGAAAGGATTTCGTATGCATTCATACTCCCACCTCCATTTCGGGAAACGGCAGATCCAGTTTCCATTTATCGAAACAGAGTTTTTTCCGGTTCTCTGGCTAAAGCCCGACCGAACCAACCACGCTCAAATAACAGGCGTTTTTATTTTATCAAATTGCCAATATAGTTTCATCTACTTTTGTATTTATTTCAAACTAAACTTCTCCTTCCAAAGCCAAGTCAACCCATAAATCAAAAAAAGAAAGGTAAACAAAAACGGAAGGCTGATGTCTTTCCTTCCGTTCCATATTTTCCGCTTTCTCATGGAAACATTTCCTGATACAGGCGCACGCTGTCCCTGGCGCTTCGCAAGCTTTGCAGGCCGCCCGGATTGCTCAAGCATGGAATGAGCTCCCGGTAAAACGTTTCCACCCGTCTTCGTTCGTCCTCGACATTCATGTTGAACGCCGCGAAAAAGATGAGATCGACCTTTTCCTGCTCGTCCCACAGCATTGGCCGCTTCAAGGTGACAAGCACGACGCGCGACTCGTGGACGTATTCGGGATCGCCATGCGGAAACGCGATACCGCTGCCAATCGAGGTCGACATCTTCCTTTCCCGTTCGATGGCCGACGAATACAAGCCATTGGCGCAAAAGCCTTTTTTCTGCAACAAATCCACGACGTTGGCGATGAGCGCCTCCTTATTCGGATAGTCGGCTTGCAGCAGCATCAGCTCGGGCGAAAACAACGAGGCGCAGTCGATGGAAAAGAGCCACGCGGGCTTCCGGTCTTTTTTCGACATTTTCTGAATTTTCTGACGCAGCTTGAGAATGCCTTCCTCGGTGAGCAGGTTTTCAACGACGATATTGCGCGGATCGTCCACGGCGGTCCGGGACAAAACGACATCCGCCTGCCGGTAGTGGGGATTGTCTTTTTCAAACCGGCTCAAAATATGGATTTCCCGGATTTCCGGGACATAGCTCATCAGCCGCTGGCTAATCAACTCGCCATAGCTGCGGGAAAAATCCGCGATCAGCACGACCATGTACTCCACGTCTTTGCGTTCGAGCGCCGTTTGGATCAGCAGGACGATATACCCCAGTTCGTCGTCGGTAATCATCAAATCGAAATACTTCTCAAACAACATGCTAATCATCCAGCTGGCGGCATACACCTGGGAAAACTCCTTTTTAATGTAGCCGAGTAGCTCGTTGGTCCGCGACTGGCCATGACGTAGCCGGAAAACGGTGGAGCGCAAATGCAGGATCAAGCTTTGCCGCAGCTGGCAATCCGTCGAAAAGTCATGATTGAGAATCGTGCCCATCGAGTGGATGACTTCGTCGACAAACTGGATCAAGTGCTCGTCATAGCTGTGAATCGGTTCGCTTTCCCCGCCGCTGCGCGCAAACCCCGCGCAAATCATTTGCATCGTCAAGTAAAACTCGTCGTCTTCCGAAAGCGTGACGTTTTCGATCCGCTCGATTTCCGTGCAAATCGCCTTCGCGAACAAATACTCGTTGTAGTGTTCCAAAAGCCGCACGTCTTCCTGACGCAAGTGGACAGGCGTGTCCTGCCTGGAAATGGCCAGCGCCAAAAAGATGAGCATTTTCGTAAACACCTGGTTGGAAAAATGCAAATGCCACTCGTGCTCGAGCCGGACGATGATGTGCTTAAGACCCGTTAAATCGACACCGTAAAAATACTCGTTTAGCACGTGATCCCGGTGCGCGTCGTCGACTTGCTCCAAAAGAAATGTCGCCAGCGCGCCGCGAAAGTCGTTTTCCTCGTATTGCAGCAAGTATCCCGAGCGCCGGTCGTTGAGCACGGAAATGTTCCATGGCTCCAAATCGCGCTGAATGGAGCGAATGAGCTTGTTGAGCGTCGGCCCGGAAATGTACAGCCGATCCAGCAACGTCCGGGCTTGCAGTCCTTCCTTTCGCCCCAAGCTAAACAAACGGTACAAAACATAGCTCTCGCGATCGTCAATCAAAATGGCGCCCGCCGCCTCGGTGGCGTGGACATAGGCGGCGATTTGCGCCTTTTGCGCTTCGTCGGCCTCCAGCCAAATGCCGACACGCGGCTTTTTTTGAATCGTTCCCCAGTCGTTTTCCCGCAACAGCTCCTCCACCTGCTCAAGCCGGCTTCGGACTTGTTTTTCGGTTCTATGCAGATCGTGCGCGATTTGGCTAACCGTCATGGCGTCGTGAGCGAGCAGTTTGGCCAAAATCTCCGAACCCGCTTTCCTTTTCGCTTGCTGCATCTGCATACTCTCCTTTCCCTACCGCTGACCGTACGTCGCGTGTTCTCCGTGTTTTCTCTGATAGTGCCGATCCAGCAAATACGCGGGCACCGGCATGACCTCCGGATCCATCAAGCGGTCGAACACCGCCATCCAGGCGCATTGTTCAAGCACCAACGCGTTTTCAACCGCCTGCTTCGCGTCGTGTCCCCAGGCAAACGGCCCGTGGCTGGCGACAAGCACCGCCGGGACCTGGTCTGGCGCGATGCCTCGCTCCTGAAACGTTTCAAGAATGACACGACCGGTTTCCAGCTCGTAGTCGCCATCGACTTCGTTTCGCGCCAGCGGACGCGTGCAAGGAACCGGGCCGTAAAATGTGTCGGCGTGGGTGGTGCCGAATGGTTTTAAGTCGATCCCGGCTTGCGCGAGCATCGTCGCCCATGGCGAATGGGTGTGGACAATGGCCTCGACTTGCGGCCACGCCGCGTACAGCGCGACGTGGGTCGGCAAATCGGAGCTGGGGCGCAGGTGCCCGTCGACGACGCGCCCTTGCAAATCGCACACGACGATGTCTTCCGGCTTCATCATATCATACGGCACCCCGCTTGGCTTAATGGCGATGACCTCGTTTTTTCGGTCGACGCGCGACACGTTGCCCCATGTCAAAATCGCCAGTCCCGTTCGGGGAAGCATTTGGCACGCGTCAAACACTTCCTGGCGTAGCCGCTCATACATGATCGCTTGGACGGGCGGCGATTTCCACGAAACGACGGGTTCGTTTTTCGATTTCCTTAAAGTCGCCCGACGCGATGAGCTTCTGGTTGTTGACAGCACGGCTGATGCCGGCGCCAATGTAGCCGATCTTCAAGCACTCTTTAAACATTTTCTCGTCCATCTTGCATACCGCGAAATACGGCAGCACCGGAATGACGCCCATGAGCGTTTCGGCGTAGTCAAGCGTGATCTCGCATCCCGGGAACAGCTTCAAAACATCGGCGCCCCACTTCCACGCGTTGACGACTTCCGTGCCGGTGAAGACACCTGGCATGTACATCAAATCCTTTTCCTGGCACAACTTGCTTACTTCCTTGGATAAATTCGGCGCGACGATGTATTCGCTGCCCGCGTCGATGGCTTTTTGCGCCTGCTGCTCGTCTAAAATCGTTCCAGTTCCTAAAATGATCTGGTCGCCGAATTTCTCTTTGAGCAAGCCAAGCGCGTGGGCGCACGCGTCCCCGGTCGGCTGGTCGTACGTCAGCTCAATGAACTTTCCGCCGCCCTGGACGACGGCCTGGACCGCCTGGACCAAATCATCGTCCTGAATGCGCTGGGTCTTGAAAATAAAGATTAGTTTTTTCTCCTTCAATAAATCGAGAGTTTGTTTTTTATTCATATGCGTTCTCCTATTCAAATTCAATGTGGATATCCAAGTCGTCGCTCGTGTCGATCGCTTCGGCGCTGGCGACTGGCGCGGTTTGCAGCGCGGGCTTGCTTTCCGGCATCGCCTCGGCGCTTGCGGTTTGCGCCTTGACTGGCTCTTCGGTTACGTTTTTACGACAGAGCGCCAGCACGACGATTGTGACAAGCGTTCCAATGGCGACGGATAGAACCGCGCCCGGCCAGACATTTTTCATGACCGGGAAGGCGAAGAGCCCACCCATCATGACAGGCGACTGCACGTTGAAGTACATCGCGATCGCGCCGGTCACCATATTGCCAAGGATCGTGGCCGGCCAAACGCGCAGCGGATCGGCGAGCAGGATTGGCAGACCGCCTTCGGCGATTTGGCAGCAGCCCAAAATGATGGCGGATTTTCCAGTCGCGCGTTGCGCGGCCGTGTATTTGCGCTTGTTGATGATCGTCGACAAGCCGATACCGAGTGTCGCGGTGACGCCGATGCACACTTTGGCGCCTTCCGGACCGAGAATGCCGTCGGCGACGAGTCCATTGACGACAGTCGTTCCGACTTTCGTGACCGGACCGCCTAAGTCAACACCCATCAGGGCGCCGAGCACCATACCGAAGACGATGCGCGAACCGGATTGCATTTCGGCGAACAGCGAGGACAAATAGCTTTGCAGACCGCCAAGGACAGGCCCTAAAATGTAGTCCATAGACAATACGACGAACAAGCCGCCCAAAATTGGCAAAATGAGCATTGGCAGCAAAGAAGCCAAATCCTTGCTCAGCGGAAGCTTGTCTTTGACGAGCTTGCAAAAGTAGCCCACGGCGATACCGCCGATGATGCCGCCGACAAACCCGATTTTGTATTCAACGGACAACAGGCCGACCAGGAAGCCTGGCGCCAGACCCGGCCGGTCGCAAATCGCGTAGGCGATGTAGGCCGCCAGCACGGGAACAACCATTCCCATTGTGAGGGCGCCGCCCTGGTACAAATAGTAGGCGAACGTGCCCGTGGCTTCTTCGACACCGGTGCCGCCTAAAATCGTTCCAAACGACTGTAGCAAGCCACCCATGCAAATGACGGGAATAAAGTAGGAGATGCCGGTCAGGACGGGCTGCACGACGAGCGCTTTTAACTTTTCTTTCATGATGCGCACCCCTGACTGAGTTTGTGTTCAATGGTGACAATGAGTTTTTCCGGCTGCTTGATGGCGACAGCGGAGCTGACGCGGACGATTGGCTTGCCGGCGAACCGTTCTTGTTTGGCGACGGAAATATCGGCCGCTAAAATGATGACATCGGCGTTTTGGATCGCTTGCGGCGAGAGTTCCTCTTCGATTCCGATGTTGCCCTGTGTTTCCACATGGATCGTATGGCCGCGGTTTTGAGCGGCTTCGATCAGTTTTTCTTTTGCGATATACGTATGCGCGACGCCGATGGTGCACGCAGTAACTGCCGCGATATTCATGGTTTCCTCCTGTTGGTTTATAAGATTTCGTACAGTTGTTGAGGGGATTGGATTTCGTTCAACGCCTCTCTGGCTTCTTTTCGGATCAGCATCATCGCCAGCTCCGAAAGCATTTTGATGTGGGTCTTGTCGCCATTGGCCGGGATCGCCATCAAGAAGATGTGCTGGATCGGCTTTCCGTCCATGGATTCCCATTCGATTGGCTCCTTTAACCGGATATATGAGATGGCTGCCCGATTGACGCATTCGTCCACGCCATGGGGAATGGCGACGCCATCTTCCAAACCGGTTTCGGATAAGGTTTCCCGGTATTCGACTGCCTGGCGGAATTGATTTTCGTTTTGAATGATGCCCGCCTCGTATAAGTGATGGATCATGGTGTCGAACACTTCGGCTTTGGATTTCAGTGGAAGATTCATGTCGATACACGATTCATCGAGCAGATCTTTTAAGTTCATATTCTCACCTCCTCGTGTTTGGTAAGCGCTTCCTTTGACGGTTTCAGTATAGCATGCGGCCTACCAGCTAAAATTTCCGTTTCGGTCAAATTGCGAATTTTGTTTTTTGCGCGCGAGGCGTTCGGGAAGACTTTGTCGTTCCCAAATCTTTTTTCCAAAAAAAAGGTCATAAAAAAATCTGCCTTTTCTTTACACTTGAAAATTACGTAAAAAAAAGACCAATGAACGGTTGGTTCATTGATCTTTCATTTGATAAGATGGTGGATCCTTAGGGATTCGAACCCTAGACCCACTGATTAAGAGTCAGTTGCTCTGCCAGCTGAGCTAAGGATCCATCTCACTGCTTGAACATCATAGCATGGATCGTTAGCGTCCGCAAGATTGTTTTTCCATTTTTAAGAAAAAAGCCCGGATACGGGCTTTCGTTGTTGGATTTTACGAACCGGCGCGCAACACCGCGTCGATCTTTTGTTCGACTCGCTGGAGAGTTTGATCGTCCAAAACGAGAACGTTCGCTTTTTCGCCTAGCGGCTCAATATCTTTTTCTTCCAAACGGCCTTCCACGCTAACGATTTCAAGCGTCCATGGCGCGCGCTGGAGCATTTGCATTTTGACCAGATCGCCAATTTGCTCCTTGCTCATGCTCGTCTGGATCGACTCGCCGAGCACACTTTGAATCGTTTCGAAGTGGGCCAGCGCCTTCGAGGATAAAATTTTCTCGATCATCGCGCTGAGAACGACCATTTCGCCCTGGTTTGGATTCGATGGATCGTTCGGGCATTCCTGGACATACGTCAACGCTTGCTTGGCGTCCAGCCACAGCTTTCCTTGTTCGAATTTTTGCTTCGACTTCGTTTCAAACGCTTGTTTGTTGTCGATTTCAATGCCGCCAAGCTGGTCGACGATGCCCGTCATTGTCGTCAAGTTGACACGGACCGTGTAGTCGATTGGCACGTCGAGTTCCTGCTCGAGCGCCTGTCGCACGACGTGCGTGCCCTGGATGCCAAGATATCCGAGCTTGTTGTTCCACACATACGTTTCTTTTGGCAGCGAAACGAGCAGTTTTTTTTTATCCTGCGGATTGACGACGGCCAAAATATTGACGGTGTTGGCGCTGTTTTCATTGACGCTGCCATACTCGTTGGTGCCCATGATCAGCACCGTGAACGGCGTCTTCGTCACATCAAGCGTCGCGGATCGGCCCCGATCCAGTTCGACTTTGACTTTTTTCGTGGCAATCGCGCGAAGCGGCTGGTTTTCCTGGAGTCCGTCTTCTTGCGTCAGCGCTTCGATGAGCGGCCGCTGCGCGATGATCGCTTCCACTTTTTTCGCTTTCAACGCGTCAAGGAGCGGCGTCAACGAAGGATAGGCGCTGGATTCGATCGAAACGCCTTCCTTTTTGAACTGCTTGAGCATTTCCACGCTCGTTTGATCCTCGTCGGTTTCATAATAGCCGATTCGTTTGCCTTGGAGCTCTTGCAGCGACTGGATGGCACTGTTTTGCGGTACGTAGACGCAAACTTCGCTGATATATGTTCTCTCTTTCATCGAAAGGCTCCAGAGCAGCTCGTTTGTTTTGGCGACATACCACGAACCGCCAAGCATCGCGATGGTCAGCGGCGTGATGATCATCCAGGCGAACACGTTTTTCCAAATCGTGTGCGGTCTTTTAAAGAACAGGCGGCACGCCACGCCAAAGAGCAGCAGCGCGATGAGCGCCACGAGCGCGATGAACCGCAAAGGAATGGCATCGAGGCGAATGAGCAGGCCGATGAGTGTCGCAATAGAGCAAAACGAGAGAATCGCACCGTAAAATCCGGGTCTTTTGAGGTTTTCTTTCATGTGGGGTTTGTCCTCCTTCCCTGATTACATGGCGCCTTCATCGTCGCCGAGCACTTGTTTGACGGTTCGAATCAGTAAGGTGATGTCGAGCCATAAACTCCAGTTGCGGTAATAATATTCGTCCAGCTCCAGCCTTTGTTCAAAATTGACTTCGCTGCGTCCGTGCGTCTGCCACATGCCGGTAATGCCCGGCTTCGAGCTGACGACGTCCTGATAATACGGACCCATGTCGACTTTTTCGCGAGGCAAGTAAGGTCTTGGCCCGATGAGCGACATTTCCCCTTTCAGCACGTTGATGAACTGCGGAAACTCGTCGAGGCTCGTCTTTCTTAAAAAGGAGCCTGCCTTCGTGATGCGTGGATCGTCGCGAAGCTTTTTGTTTTCCTGGTACTCTTTTCGAATGGCTTCGTCTTTTTCCATGAGCTCATCCAAAATTTTTTCCGCGTTCGGTACCATGGTCCGGTATTTATAAATCGTGAATTCCCGCCCGTTTTCTCCAATTCGGACTTGCTTGAAAAAAATCGGGTCGTAGTCGCCTTGCTTGTGGTTGAGATGCCGGACGTACAGCGTCAAAGGCGCGAGCACGCACAAGCCCGCCAGGCCGGCTAAAATATCCATGCCGCGCTTGAAGATCTTTTCCGTGTTCGTAATCGTTCCTTCGGCGGTTGAAATCATAAGCTGCCCGTCAAAGTCGTCGATTTTCGTGTTGAAGGTGACCAGTCCTTCCATCCGCGGCAAATACTTGATCGTTTCCACCTGGTTGATCAGGCGTTCCACCAGCTTGCGCTGGTCTTTGCGGCTCATTTCCGGAATGGCGATCAGCACGGTTTCAATGTCTTGTTCGGCAATGACTTTTTCCAAATCTTTGAGTGGATAAATCGGCTTTTCCTGCTCCACGATCGTCTGGTCGACGTGGTGGAAAAACGGATCGTCGTTGCAGTTGATGAATCCTTTGACATTGAGCAAGGAATACCGGTTGGTGCGGCACGTTCCATAGAGCTGGCTGGCGGTCGTTCCCGCGCCAATGATGAGCACGTTTTTTTTCAACTTGTCCCAAAACACGACGTGGGTGTAACGGGCGATGAGCAAGTTGCAAAATCCGTGACACAGCAAATAGAGCACGAGCCACCCGAACTGCCCCCACGAAAACGGGTCGTAGTCGAGCAGCAGCAGCGAGGCGCCAATGTAGCCCATATAGCCGAGTAGCAGCAGCTTCAGCTCGTCCCAAATCAAGATGGCCCGGCCCCGGTACCGGCCGGCCAAATGCATGATGATAAAATACAAGAGCACGAGCTTGATTTTAAATACAAAAGAAAAAGGGAAAACAAAAACGAGTCCGATCGTCATGATCCCTTCTATGATATTTTTATAAACGCCAAGTTTTGTCATAGTCCCCCACCTTCATTCCTGTTAAATAAAGATCGAGCTGATGACTTCTCCGGTTTCCGCGTTGACGGTGACTTGGTTGCGCGCGTCCCCGTACACAAACTCCACTGTGTATTCGGTTTTCTTTTTATTCAGCTTCACGCTCAGTTCGCTGACATCGGCTTCTTCCAGTCCCGCGTTGGCCAGCGCGGCGTTCACGGCGTCCTGTTCGGAAACGACGCCTTCCTCCGTTGGATTTTCGGCTTCTTTCGGTTGTTGTTCATTGGTGTTTTCCGCCGGAGCCGCCGGCTGCTGCTCAGCTGGCGCGTGGGCCGTCGATGTTCCCTGGTCGCGATCGAACACGCAGTCGCGGATGATGCCGTCTTTGCCAAGGGTGTACGTATATTGTCCGTTGTCGACATTGAATTGGACGACATACTCGCCATCTTGTTCCTTGGCGTCGATATTGGACGCGGTTTCCGTTGTGTTGTTTGAATCGTCGAGGGCGACTTCGGTCGCGTCTTCCAGCGACACGTCGTCCGCTTTGGAGCAGCCGGCCAGCACGCACGAGAAAGCGAGCAGCGAAGCGCCGGAGATTTGAAGGATTTGTTTTTTCATTATTTCTTCTCCTCGTTTCCATAGCCGTAGCCATAACCGTAGCCATAGCCGTATTTTTTCGATTTCAGCTCTTCCACCTTGGTCAGCACGATGCCGAAAATGTTCGCGCCGCTGCGCACCATGTCGTCGAGCGCGGCTTTAGCCGCCCGCTTGTCGGTTTCTTTGGACGAAACGACGTACAGCGTGCCGTCGGCCGCGTTCGATACCGGAATTCCGTCACTGACGCGGTTGACCGGCGGACAGTCGATAATAATATAGTCGAATTCTTCTCTGGCCGAGGCGAGGAATTCTTCGAACTTGTGCGAGGAAAGCACTTCGGTCGGGTTTGGCACCCGGCTTCCTGTCGGCAGGAAGTAAAGCAGCGAATCGTTGGAAAACTGCAACTGGACGATTTCCTCGTAGCCAAGCACGCTGGAGCCCGGCACATAGCGGCTCAGCAAGTTGGACAGTCCTCTCGCGTTGGACACTTTGTACATTTTGTGGTCGCTTGGATTTCGCAAGTCGGCGTCAATGAGCAGCACACGCGCGTACTTGTCCGCGAAAATCCGGGCCAGATTGGTGGATACGGTCGATTTTCCCTCGTTTGGATTCGTGGATACGACGTTGATCACTTTGATCGCGTCATCCATTTGGGAAAACTCAATGTTGGTTCTTAAATGACGAAAAATTTCGTCCAGGTTGAATTGGTTTATCTTTTTAGCCATATTGATCCTTTCTTAAACGCAGCAAAATCAAATTGCTTTCTGAGTAATGACCCTATATTTAAATAACATGTGATTGGATTTTACACATATATTAAGTTTCCGTGAAATCCTCGCTTTTGTCAAGCTGAAATCCACTTGGAACATGCCGTGTTTTTGCCTTTTTACTCGAGCACGACTTCCACCCCGTCCGGATGGCCGACGACCGACTGCACATACTCTTTGGCGAAGGCTTTGGTGACGGGCGTTCCGCTTTGCGCGCTCACCCAGCGCGTCGTCATAGTCATGGATCGTATGGGTGGAATACGTTTGCAAGTCGCTGGAAACGTAGGTGATAGTTGGAATCAGCCGCACATTGGCGAACGTGGCTTTTTTTGTCGCGAAATCGTAGCGCAGATCGAACGCGGCCATGCCGCCCACCATGCATTCGGGCCGGTCCTGCGCGCTTAGGAAATTGCCAAGCGAGTAGTAGACTAGCGTGTCCTGCTGCTCTCCTTTGAGAATTTCCACCGGTCCAATGACGTGCGGATGCGTTCCGATGACGACTTCGGCGCCCAGCTCGTGGAGAAGTCTGGCGTAACGCGCCTGTTCCTCGGTGATTTGGGTGTTGTACTCCTCGCCCCAGTGCATGCTCACGAGCTGCACGTCGCTGATTTTTGAGAGTTGTTCCATGTCGTGGCGAATTTTGGCTTCGTCGATACGATCCACGCGGTATTCCTCACCTTCGGGCAGTTCCATGCCGTTAAGTCCATACGTGTAGCCTAACAAACCGACGCGGATGCCGTTGATGTCGCGTACGATGTATGGCTCGTCCGCCGTCCGGTGCGATCCGGTCACGCTGATGTGGGGAAACCGGGTCGCCAAGTCGTCGAGCTGGGCTTGCAAGCCTTCGACGCCGCGGTCGAGGGTGTGGTTGGAAGAGAGCGCCAGCCAGTCGAATCCGGTGCGGTCCAAGGCGTCGACGAGCTCTTTGGGCCCGTTGAACATCGGATAGCCGCCAAGTCCGAACGATTCGCCGGCCATGAGCGTTTCCGCGTTGATGAACGCCAGATCCGCGTCTTGGATGGCTGGCTTGGTCGCTTCGTAAATCGAATCAAAATGGTATGGCTGCGTCTGGTAATAGTAAACGGGTTCGTGGATCAAGTGGTCGCCCACGCCGACAAACGAAAAGGCGCTGCTTTCATTTTTCTCGGTTTGCGTGGTTTCCTGCTTGGGGCGCGGCGTTTTGGCGTGGTTTGTGATCAGGATGGCGTTGACGGCGATTCCGACAACGAGAAAGACCGCCATGGCGATCGTGTCTTTTTTCATGTGCACTTTGTTTTTCCCTTTTTTGTAGGATATGCTGCGCTTTGAGTAAGGCCGCGGAGGAGCTGTTGCAGCAAATTTCGTTGCGCATCACCATGTCGATGGCTTGCGCGAACGGAACGAGCAGCGTTTCGACGTCCTCGGTCGCGTCGAGTTCGGGCGTTCCGGCTTTCGTGCACGACAGTGCGAGAAACAAATGCATCGTGTTGGTCAGCTTGGCGGAACAGTCGACGGTCGCGCCAAGCTCGATCCAGTGCGAGGACACGTAGCCGGTTTCTTCGCGAAGCTCTCGTTTCGCGACGGCAAGCGGATCGGTTTCCCGGTCGTCGAACGCGCCGGCCGGAATCTCGATAAGTTCCTTTTGCTGGGCGTAGCGGTACTCTCGCTTCAGGATCACGTTTTCGTTTTCATCGAGCGCGACCACGGCGGACGCGTCCGGAATCGTGACGGTGTAAAAGTCCGGGATTCGCATTTGGCTGGCTAGCTCGACCTCGTTTTTTTGAACCTTGAGCCACGGATTGTCGACGATTGTTTTTGTGTTCACGGTTTTCCATGGCTGGAGCGGCTTTGCGTTCATATCCTTGTTTCCTTTCTTTGTTTGATGGATTCATTGTATCGCACTTGAAGGAATCGTTAAATATTTATTTTTTGTCTAAGAGGAAAAGAGGCCGTTATCCTTTACGCTGGATATGGCCTTGAGAAAAGAAATAGCCAAGGCGGTGCTGTTCGAACCGGCGGTTGAGCTCCTGCACGGCATCGTTCCAATCCGCGGGTTCCAGCGTCTCGGTGATTTGATGAAAGAGTCCGTCGATTAAATCGAGAAATTCAAAATCGTCGAGTTGTTCCAGACGGTATTCGAGCTTTTCGCGCTGCGGATGGCTCGATTCCTGAATAAAATAAATTTTGGGCGTCCATCCTTTTTCCCGTTCGAACCATTGGTTGAAGCGCTGCCAAAACGGTTCTTTGACCGGCAGATCGCGGACGATGTATACGAGCTGGGTTCGAAACGTGGCGGGAAATCGGTCATAGATCCAGCCATCGTGCTTTTTGTACGCGTCCAAACGTTGCGAGTAGAGTGTATAGTTCATTGGATTCTCCTTTCTTTTTACGAACCTATTTTACCATTTATTCTGTGTTTTATAAAGATTAAATTCAGTTTATTTCTGTTTTATTCAAAAAAAACTCTGGTTGTTGTTCCAGAGTTTCTTTCCTACATCGTTTTCTGTTTGTGCTTTTTATAGGCGATCAAACCACCACCACCGATTGTGGTGAGCAGCACGCTCAACGCGCCGGCGAAAAACATGTTGTCTTCCTCCTGCTTTTTCTCCTCGCCTTTTCTGTATCCTTGAAGGTACGCCGACTGGAGGTCGTTGTAAATTTTGTACTTTTTGTATTTCGAGAAGGTCGTGTCCTCTTTCTCTTTCCCTTCCAAGCCGTCTTGATAGCCTTGTTCCTGGATGCTCGCTTTTTCGGCTTTCAATTTTTTTCTATTTCCTGTACGGACGCGGCGAATTGCGTTTGATACTTCGCCTTTCCTTTTTCGGAGATCGCTTGTTTGGATTGTGGATCGGATTGCTGGTCTTGGTTCCAAACTTTTTCCTGCGCGTTTTGGCGCGCCTCGTTGGCGATTTTCTCAAAGTAATCGGCTTCGGCTTCTTGGTAGGCCGTTTGATACGCTTGCGTATACGTCGCGTGGATCACGCCGTCCGGGAAGTTTTCATCCAGATGGTCGAGATGGATTCCGTCGTGGCTGGCGTGTTCTTTCGCCACTTTTTGCGTAAAGGCGGTTAGTTCCTTTTCGGCGGTATCATAGCCGCTGCGGAACGCCTTTTTATAGTTTTCGGATTGATCCGCGGGTTCTTGAAACGACAGGTTTGGATCGTTTTTCTTTTGGTCGTATCCGAACTGGTACGCTTTTTCTTTTTCCTCGTTTAACTGTTTTTGCGCTTCCGCAAAGCCTTTTTCGTAGCCTTCCTGGTACTTCGCGCTTTTTTGGTCTTCTTTCAGCTGTTCGATGGACAAATCATCGTGGATGTTTTTCCATTTGTAGTCGAAGCCTTCCTGATAGCCTTGGTCGTATTCTTTTTGTTCCTGGATTCGTTTTTCTTCGGCCAGCCGCAGCTCTTCCTGGTGCTTCGCCTCTTCTTCCTGTCTTTTTTGTTCCGCGATGCGGGCTTCTTCGGCGAGTCGCTGTTGTTCGGCGATGCGCGCCTGCTCGTCTTGCGCGTCGTAGGCTGGCGTCGTCGCCTGACTTCCGCTTGACGAGCCGCCTCCGTTGTGGCAGTGGTATTCGCCATACGACAATCCCCACTTTTCGCAGTTTGTTCGGCAAGTGTGGCATCCGCTGCCATCGGTGCGTCCGGGATGGGCCTGGCAGGCCGTGATCATCGGGGCGTTGACTTTTTGTTCTTCTTGTTTAAACGAAATCGCGGTGATCGCGGAAACGGCTAGCGTGCAGCCGCCGATCATGATCAAACCTTTCTTTGCAATCATATTCCTCTCTCCTCTCTGTATAGTATTATATCGCATGATTGGAGGATTTTGATTGTTTATTTGAGAAAATTTTTATTTTATCAACTCTTTAAATGAACTGGTCATGTTTTTATTACGGCACAATTAATGAATATGATTAGCATAGTCTTGCTAGGCTGAATTCCTTTATTTTTTATAGATTTGAAATATTCAAACTAATTATTTCCTGTCCCAGCTTCACATTGTGGTCCAGCATATAATGAATACACTCACCATAAATAAGATCCTCTTTTAAAGTACATAGCCTCTTTTGATCTTGTTCAGTCAAAGGCTGTAAACAATTAGAATAAGTCGGATTTCTCAAATCATTTTTATTCATATGGAAAAGCTGAAAATTTATTCCAGTTTGTTCGCACAATTTTTTATGAATCCAGAAACCACCTGCATCAATATCACCAAAGTGACTATATATTTTATCTGGATTATCTTTGAAAAGTTTTTTAATGAATGCGATTTGCGCTTTTGTAGCAAATCCTCCCAAATACATATAACAATATGGATGGTTCATTCGCAAAAAGGACGTTTTATTTTCAATGGTCATAACCTCTTCACACCTTACTGAAATAAAGCTTACTTTTTCTATATCTTGAATAGAAAACGAAACACCACCTGAAAAACACTCAACATCAATTTCTTTACCGTACATTTCGATCGTCATCGGCCCTTTCAAACAAATTTCCTGCTCTGTGTCATATATGTTAAAACGTTTTAATAAATTTTCATCGTCAAATCTTTCTTCATCGATAAAGGACAAATATTGGGAGAGTACTCCATTCACTTGGAATTTTCTTTTATTTTCAAAATATTTTGAATCTCCAAAAATCAGCATTGACGCTTCTCTTAAATACAAAAATTTTTCATTCGTCTCCAAAAAAGATAAGATTTTTAAAATATCCTCCTCTTTTTCAAGATCAATTTGCATCAAGGTGTTTTTCAATGCCTCAGTAAGTTCAGAAATATAAAAATCAACGATTTTTCCTCTATTTTTATATTTTTTTAAAATATTTTGCAGTTCATTGATTATAAAAGATCTAGGGATAATTCCATATTTTTCCGTACCATATTCTTCCAATAAGGGCACTGACTCTTCGACTAAATAAATCTTTTCATAGTCATCACTATGCTCTATTTTACTCACAGTGATAAATCCTTTTGATTCCAAGGCGAAAATAGCTTGATTAACAAAATTTTTCTCTTCAAGATCCACATTGTACTTTGAATAATTCTTTAATATTCTATTCGTTGAGATACTAATTCTCTGTTTTATTTTCCGGTTTTTATACTTCTTTAACCGTCCATATTGTTTTTTCAATAACTGTTCGATGATATTTTTTTCATATTTATTCATTAAATTCAACCCATCCGACCGTCATATTGCTTTTACTAATTTTCTTGATTGGAATCACAGCGGCGCATTCTTTCCCAATCGAATCCAGTTTATTAGGTGGAGCGCAAAAAATAACCTGGAAACTTTGGGATTTAAAGAAATTAAGCATAATCTTTATATTTTTATCACTCATCTTCTCGAATGGCTCATCAATAAAAACCATTCGAGTCGAATTTTGGCGTGCATTATAAATCATAGCCAACGCAGCCGAAAGAATGATTGTATACGGAATCTGGGTCCCGGCACCCGAATTATACCCTGCCAGTTTTGACAATCGCCCGTTTTTGATTTCTTCATTGTTGACGATTACTTCATATTCCATATAATTTCGATAGTCGGAAAAATCAACCAGTTCATTGTTGTGCTCTTTCGCAACAATTTTATTAATGATTTTTTTTATTTCCTCTTCCTGCTTTATTGCCTCCTTTTCGTCAAAGTCATTCATCCCTTCAAGTGTTCCCTGTAAATTGCCAATTTGATTGTTTTTTTTCAAATATTCCGCATAATCAAGAATTTTTGCATAGTCCGTCGTTCCTGAAACGTTTCGCACATCAAATTGATAAGTAGTAGAAAACTGCAATTTTCTTAACTGTCTATTAATTTCTTTTATATCAGCATGGGCATCTTCGATATTTGTCTTTATTTTTAAAACAAATTCGTTTTTAAAAATATTTTCATATTGTTTGGTTCGAATTGCTAATTTTTGTTTGATGTCTTCGAAATCATCTACTTGCAGTCTATTTTTCCTTTTTCGATAAACCTCTTCGCTTTGAAAATCAACCGGTAACTCCTCTTCCTGATATTTTCCCATATTATAGTTCGACTGCTTTTGGATAATATCTTTTTCACAACTGCTTTTTTCTCTTTCGGCTCTCTCTCGAGAACTCGGAACTAACACATCGCCGGATTCCCGTTCTTTTGCTAAAAATAAATCATACTCTTTTTTTGCCTCGCGAAATTCACTTAAATAATCTATTGAAAACGCATCAATTCGCCCGTTCTTTTCTTCAATTGATTTTGTGAGTTGCTCAATTCCTATTTTTAATGAGTCATTTTTTTGTTCTAACTGAATTTTTCTTTTTTTGTTTTTCTCAATGCTCTGGTTCAATATAACGAGACTCGATTCAATTTCCGCTATTCGTTCAACCAGCGCCATATATTCATTGTTGTTCTTTAACGCATCTTCAAGTTTTTGAATACTCGCTTTGCATATCTCGATTTGCTCCTGTTTCTCTTTCATTTTCACTGGCGCTTCAAAATCATATTGTTTATTTAAAGCTTGAAACATATTGTCAATCGCCATTTTTCTTCTTTGCTGTAAATAAATATTTTCCCTAATTCGCACTTCTTCCTCTTCTAATTCTTTCTTTTCCTTTAACGCTCTTTCTTTATTAAGAAGCACTGCATCTTCTCCAAGACAATATGAACCAATCTTATTAAAATTTAAAAAAGAAACTGCCATATTTCGGCTAATCTTTCCTTCTTTGGAAATCGCATTTTCATGCACAGAAACATTTTTCTTTTCTACGGCATGGATTCTTCCTAACCAGTAAGCAAAATATGTATGTGCAATTTTGTTTTTGATCACCAATTTGTTCAGCAAAGAGTCTTCGACAATTTTTGGTTCCTTTCGGCTTAACAATTTCGTATTCACTAATTCGACATATTTATAGCGTGAACGATCCATCACTTGATCCGCAATATCGAAATATTCCGGTTCCACCAATACGCTATAGCGATGCCAGCCCAAAAACGTTTCGATTGAATTTCGCCATTCTTCATCCTTTAATTCCACTACATACGCACTGGAAAACTTTGCTTCACTCTGGATTCCCAGAGATTTGAATTTATTATTAATTTCATTAAGCAATCCATATTGATTAGGTACTTTTGAATAATCCGGAAGATTTCGTTCGCATGTTTTGATTACTTGATCAACCACAATTTTTTCCTCTTCCATCTGCTTTAAAGACCCTTTTAAACGATTTATTTCTACTGCATTCTGCTCAAATAAATGTTTAACAGTCTCCCTCAAAGAGTCCACTTCTTTTCTTGCCGCAGAAGGATCATCCAGGTCGGATACATTCAATGGCTTCATTGCAAGTTTGATTGTTTCCATAAATTGTTTTATTTGTTTGAATAAAATCTTTATCTCTTTTTCTTTTTCAGATAATTCTTTCATTTCATTACCAAGTATATCCAATTTTTCCTTTTCTTCCCGAATCGCTTTTGTCGCATCCATTTGATCATAATGCTGCAACGCTTTCCTCAACTCCTTATCTTTTTTCTCTTTCTCCAATAATTCTTGGTCTATACGTTTTGCTAACATTTCAATTTCGCGACAATGCTCTTTCATCTCTTTGATACTATTCTCTTTTTCTTTCTGGTTCGCCAAAAGATCTTTGTAAACCCTTTTAATGTCATCTTTTGTTAATCGAGAGCAGATTCGTTTATAGTCATCAAACGCTTTTAAAATCGCATCCAATTCTCTAATTTCTTTTTCAAGGATAGTAAAGGACTTCGTGATTTCTTCAATGCTTTCTTTCGCTTCTTTTAATTTGTTTATATTAATCTTTTTCTCTTCAAGCACGGATTCCTTAATGAACTGCTGAATCTTGGCTTCCGGATTGTATGTCATAATGTTTTTCAATTTTCGCCGGTATTTCATAATGCCATCATTTTGCAGTTTTAATCCGGTCATAGCCATGAATTTCTCAATGCCATCTTTCTTGTTGTTCATTATTTTTGCTTGATTTTTAATGCCGAATTCTTTTGCATTTAAAACAAATTTTTTTCCTTCCGATTCACGAAAAAATGAAAGATCTTCTAGTCTTTTTCCATCTTGTGCATACCAAAAATTATTTACATTATCACTTGAATCTGTTTCAAGTATCACACCCAAGACAAAATATGTATCATAAAGGGTATTATGATATTCTAATGCAATATGGGTATATACGCTTGGGTGAGAATCACTTGATCGCGCGTATTTTTTATTGTCTGGATCAATTAGGCATCTGGTATAAGAAGACAATGTTCTTCGCCCAGTTCCGACTCTAGTCGCCGACGTTGCTTTATTAAATTCTGTGTCACCTGTAAATGCGTATTTGATCGCATCAAGAATCGTTGATTTTCCGCATTCATTTTCGCCGGTAATCAGGGATAAACTTCTTCCAATAGGAATCGTTTTATCAACAAACCCATACCAGTTTATTAAATATACTTTTTTCAAAAGAATCTCATTCATTGCCTCTCCTCCTGCGAATCAAAAGTTTCTTCATTATGGTTTAACTGTGGTGCCATTTCATTTACTATTTGAATAAACTGGTTCTTATCCATAGCAAACTGCAAAGTTGGATACAAATGAATAATGGTATTTTCTTTAAAATCCGTATCCGTATAATATATTAAACTAAAACGTTTAAATCTCTGGAGTGCAGTTTTCAATTCAGTTAAAGACCCCATAATTATTCCATACTGTTTTTGCCGGTCGATAATATCCCCGAACTCGACGTATACTTTCTCGAATTTTCCAAATCTTTCCAAAAACAACATCCATAAAATAATTAAAACCAGCACTTCTTTGTTCGAAAAATTCACATGATTGATTTTCTTTAATCCTGCTGTCTCCATATCCTCTTCGTTTTGGATAAGCATCGCATACTTTAATTCTTCATCAACAACAAGATCATATCCGATTATTTTTAAATAATTCGACATATCGATCCTGTTTGAAGAATAAGTTAAATAATCATAAAGTACAGGGTCTTTTTCAGAAACAATAAACGTAGAGTCCAGAAGTTTCCTGACACATTTTTTAAAATTCAATAAATTTTCATCCTTTAGATGATCCAAAAAATCAAAATTTCCCATTATTTTTTCCTCTTTACTTTCATATTTGTAATTATTCCTACAGGAGTTTTATGAGTTCCATCTTCAGTTTCAACAATGAAGCCAAAATTCTCGTCACCTGAATAGATAAAAGCAGAAACAAACATCAAAGCTTCTTCTTTGCTTTTAGTCATTCCGCTTTTTACATATGGCATACCACTGACTTTGAATAAATTAGCAAAATAACGCTCTGTTCTTTCCACTGAATAAGGATTAATCGAAGACTTCATCAATTCATTTGTAATTCTCATTTTTTCCTCCTCACTCAAATCCTTCGTTTCAACAACAGCAGATCCCTCATTCAACCGACGATGTTTTTTGTGTTGATACGATTTTCGGGATATATATTTTTGGGATTCGATTTGGATGCATCCATTCAGCTTTTCTAAAATTATCTGTTGTTCTTCCTTATTGGACTCTTTGACAACCATAAGAATCTGATCCATTAAAGATTGGATATTTTGCCCATTGCTCGTAACCAGACGCAATCGAAGATTGGCTAATCGAAAATACTTGTTTATACTTTCGTCAATTCTTTCCATATACTCAGGATATTCAACTGTAATATAGAAATATATTTCATCAATATATTTTGTAAGCTGTTCCTCTGCTTCCTCTTCTTCCACGTCCATTCGTACACTGTATTCCTGAATCGCTTTTTTGAACAACGTATCATGTTTAAACACGCTTAATTGCTGGGCAACATCTCTTAATATTGCTGGAATAAGGCCATTGTTTTTCATATAAAAATAATCTTTAAAAAATTTTTCGAGAAACTGGTCACTGAGTAAGTAGTGACCTATTCCCGACAAATCATTAATTTCTGTGATTCGGCTCATAATGATGGATATGCTGTCTTTTAAATCCAGAACTTCATTTTTCAATTCAGCTTCGTTTTCCATTAATGGAACAAGGATAGAAGAATATGGCCTGTCTTTTCTCACCGAGTTAGTACTGTATGCACTTTTTAAAATTTCATCCATGGAAAGAATCCGATTCGAAATGGCTGCATCATTTTTTCGATTCATGAGACTGTTCAGAAAATCAATCAATCTTCTACAGTTCGCAGCAATATTTGTTATATATTCTCCATTTCTTCCAAGTTCCGGTTCTGTTAGCCAGCTACATTCCTGAAACTTTCGAATAATTTTATCCGCATCCCCTTCATCAAAGTTACTATCTAAATCCTCGTTTTCGACGCGATATGTTTTATTTCTTAAAAAAATTTCTAGTGTATCCTTTACGTTGTCTTTATATAAAACGGGCATTTTTTTTGAATATTCAATAAGTTCTGTAATACATTCGAAATATACTTTCTTATTCGGTCCAACTAAAGGATTAAAAAACTTCTCATTACCCAGCGTTTCAAATAAATCCATTATATTTGATCTCCCTCTCTATCGGTTTCATTCCTATTAATTTCATTTTATAAAAAAAACGCAGGAAATTAAATATAAAATTTCTTTAATTTCTATCTTATTAGAAATTTTTTTGAAATATTTAATACCTTAATATCCATGAGTTTCACAACATATCTTCTATACAACATTTTTATACGATACCTCATTAAAAATGATAACTTAAACTGTTTGATTCATGAATGCTTTGCTTTTCAAGAAGAAATAAAAAAGTCAGACAACTTCATTCCGTCATCTGACCGTTTCTTAGACCCATAAATTTTCGTATCACTCTTTGACTTCTCATTTCCACGATTCTCCGTTCAATGCAAGAAAAGAAGGACAATCAAAACAATTTCATTTGTAAAGTCTCCTCTTCTACCATTCCAGAAACCAATTCATCCGCAATTCTTGAATCCACGATTCGCATCACTCGACCTTCTTCCGTATCTTCTCCAATCAAATTGATGTTCCCGTACCAAACGATTTTTCGATCGATGACCGCGAATTGTTCATACAAATTTTTTCTAAAAATCAGCTTGCCTTTTTCCCATTCCAAATTGGAACTATCGTTGCTTTCATTTGTAAAAATATAAATTCGAGATCCATGATTTTCCATCTCTTCAAATAATAACTTATATTCCTTGAATGTTTTCCATGATATGTTTGAACAACAAACGACAACTTCTCGTCTTGCCTGGTGCAAGTCTTTCTGAAACACCTCTTTGTAGTTTTTCTCATCGTAAATGCATTGCGTGGCATGCGTGAGACAATCAACACCAGAAGTCAAAACATATCCGATTTTTTTATAAGTCCTTAACCGTTCCTGATACATTTTCTGAAAAAAGCGTACATGGGAGTCCACATAGTCATAAACAATTACGTTTTCTTTCCCCGCATAATCACGATTCAGTCTCCCTACATATTGCTCCACATTCACATCGTTTTTGAAAGGGGTCGTTAAAAACAAAGTATCCAGTCGAGGATAATTGAATCCCTCGCCAATATATTTATCAATCGCAATCAAAATCAATGATTCTTTTTCACGAACTTCCTTCATCTTCCTTCGGATTTCACTTCTTTCCCGCGGTGTTTTGCCCCCTTGCAAGAGAAACATTTGATCCGATACCCCTTCCAATCGCCGATATAAATATTGCGCATGCCTTCTGGATCGTGAAAGAACCAATGGCGTCCGCCCTTTTTTGACTGCTTCCTGAATATCCTTGACAATCAAATCGTTTCGTCTAACATTCTCGATTGCCATTTGATACGCTTCCTGGATCTTTACCTCTTTCTCATTCACCAAACGAAGCGATGTAAATCTTGGGACAACCAGGTGCTGGATTCCTTGTTGCATGGCGCGATCTCTGGCACTAAAACGATAACGAATCGGTCCAAAATACATAAATATTTTCGGCTCCTGCCCATCTTCCCGTTTTGGCGTAGCGCTAAAACCATAACGATAACGTGCCGGAACTTTCTGAATGACTTGCTCATAGGTTTTTGACGGAATATGATGGCATTCATCCATAATGACCATTCCATATTGAGATAAAAACGGATGCTCATTTTCCTTTTTTGAAACCGATGAAATCAAAGCCACGTCTATTTTCCCGGCGCATGTATCCTTTCCCGCATAAAGTACCCCAATATGACTTTTTCGAATCTTTTTTCGACCCGTAGGCGTCTTATATTCAGGGAGTGGCTCATCCCATGAAAGAAATCGTTCCAGCTCTTCAACCCATCCATTCAATATTTCTGTTGTATGGACCAAAATCAAAGTGCTTTTCTTGATTTGCGCAATTAAACTGGCGCCAACCACGGTCTTCCCGAAAGCTGTCGATGCCGATAAAATTCCATCGTTATGTTTTCGCAAAGAATCCACTGCCTGTTGCTGGCGGGGATATAAGTTCCCTTTCCATTGAACTCGTAATGGATATCCAATCACCGTCTGATCTTCAATTTCATATTCAATCGAAGCCTGGTTCAATTTTTCAATAAGATTTTCTTCCAGTCCGCGAGGAATCGCGATATACCTTTCAAAATTGTCATAGCAAGCGATAATTCGCGAAAGTCCACGTGTGGAATATCCCATTCGCTGTGTTTTATAAAACTCAGAATTGGAAAACGAAGCAAGACGGCGAATTTGATTGAGAAATCGTGGTTTTAAATTTGTGGCTTCCACATACAACTGATCCGCACGGACCAGTTTGACCGCTCCGCTTACATCTTCTTGAGCAAAAATCAAAGATGATGTATTCCACGGTTTCTCTTCTTCCAACGCACAAATGGAATCATCAAATAACGGCCCGAGCGGATTGTCATAATCCCATTCCTTAATACAGTCATCTATAAATTCTTCCGAGATTTTTTGCGTATGTTTTAATACTCGCCATTGATTCGGATATGGATTCCACTGTTCATCCACAAAAGCGCTGTTTCCATTTTTCAACGCTCCTCCCTGGAGCGGCAACGCGACTAAATTACCGATCTTCCCTTTTTCCAGCCAATCCTGAGCGGGAATCATCCGATCATACGAGGCAAATGATTTCAGCTCGATCGATTCCGATCCTTTTGTCAATAAAAGCGTTCCGAACTTTCTGGCTTTAACGGCTTGAATCGGGTGCTTGAAAAACAGCCAGACATGCGCTCCATTCCCGGAACGGGATCGTTCCACAAGGCATGGAACATGCAACTCTTGACACATCTTTCGCAGCCCATCCACTTCCACCATCCATTGATTTCCAAGCATTTCGTGATCATCAAAATCAAAAACCAGGAAATTACACCGCCCGTCCGGGAGCAATGGATAAATTCCAATCACGTCGGAACCATCTTCCTTTTCCCCCTTTAAATGCGCCATAAGAACCGGTCCTGTCATCGAAAGATATTGCCTGTTATCGCACTTCTGGCATGAAATCGACATTCCCTGTTTGCGCGGACAATAGCCATCTTTCCAAAAATTCGCGCATTGCGGATAATAACCAGCCTTGCCCGTCTTTGAATTCGGCTTTCCAGACCGTTTTGCGTACACATCGCTTCTTCCACGAAACATGGAATAGAAAAAGCGCACATGCACTTCTGTGATTTTTTCGTCATGAATAAAAGGCAATGGATCAAATTCAATTTGATATTTTTCCAAAAGCGATTTCAAATACTCGTTTTCTTTTTCCAGCCGTTCAACCTTTTCTTCCAGACCTTCTTGATACAATGAACTATTCATATTTTTATTATAGCGTAAAGAATGAATACAATCAGCACCACGGACACGTCTTTTCCTCCTTGCTCGGTTCAATTATGCGTCAACTTCTCGCGATTTTTATACACCTACTAAAAAAGGAGACCCTTGATTTTCATGTTCTGGGGTCTCTCAATGATTGGAGTGGTGAAGGTTTTGTTCTGGAATAATATCGAAATCTCCATCAAAATAAGCTTTTTCTAATTTTTTATCTGATCGTGGTGCAAATTTGGATAAATTTACTAAATTTGATTCTCCATCCGATTGCTTTATCGTAAACCACACCTCATCTCTTCTCAATAAATTAAAATCTAAAAGCTTAGTTTCATGAGAAGTAACAATTAACTGAATATTCTTATTCTGGGCTAATTCTAAAAATTTACTTATAAATTTATATGAAATGCTTGGATGAAGAAAAAGATCGAGTTCATCTACAACATAAACACGGTCATTATCTTTATCCAAAAGAATGTCAAATAAATCCAGCATTTTTAATGTTCCATCTGACTCCTCGGAAACCCCAAATAAAGCATTATTTCCTTGATGGATAAATTTTATAGTTTTATATATTACTTCCCCTTCGTTATACCCAATAATATAATATGAGTTCTTATGACTCTTTCTTCCTCTTAACAATCCTAATTTTGAAAAGTTTTGTTTTGTTTTATTTCTTATTTCAAACTCTCTTTCTATTTTGTTTAAAAATTGCTTCGGTATATTTTCAATGATTTCATCTTTAGAAACATCAATAAATTTATAACTATCTATTCCAAAATCAAACCATCTAAGTAATTCAATCAATTCTTGGCTACTATCTGCTTCCATAAAATAACTAAGCGAATTAAAACTATATTCTGGAAAATTAATTATAAGCTTTGTTTGAAACCAATCAAAGATTTTTTTGAACAATATAATTTCACTTTTTTCATTATTTTTATATAAATGAGTCTTATTTTGATTCATTATACTTAAAAACAAAATCTTATCATCATCTTTTATGTCTTCCCCATAAACATTTAACCTCTCTATTATTTTCTCATTTTTAAAATATTTTTCCGAAAACTTTATCTCGTTTTTATCTAACGATCTATTAAATATAGCCTTTTTATCTCCTTTTTTATTAATAATGTATAACCATTCAGATTTAATTTGATTTGTAGCTAAATAGATTTCATACCCATATTCATAAATCTCTTCATCCACTAATATTTCTACATTAAATAAGCTTTCTTTATTTCTGAACCTTTCATCTAATTTAAAATAATTATATTTCGTTTTACTTTCTTCATTTAGAAGTCTTTCCTTCATAAAGTCTAAAGCATACACTAAATTAGATTTTCCAGAACCATTTGAACCAAAAATACTTGCAAATTTTAAATACTTATTTTTTCCGTACTTATATACCCTTTGGTTTTTCACTCTACTTTTTTGAGCCTTTAAATCTAATTTTTGTTTTTCTTTAAATGATAGAAAATTTGAAAATTCAAACTCTAGCAACATATTTCTATATTTCTCCTTCTATTCCCATTATAATTATTATCAAAAAAGAGAAAAAAATCAATAAAAACGAGTTTTTCGTTTTATTTGGCTTAACATATCATTAAAAAGTGAACATAAGTAGTTCTACTGCATATCTAGTTCGATAATGCCACTTTCCGATAAAATTTTCTCAGCTGTTTAAGTAGTCCAGACTCGAAAAATTTCTTCCGCTTCCTCTCTTGACACCGGGTCCCTTTTTCCCCTGAACCCCTTTCTTTGCCATCATCCAATTTCTTGATCGTATACATTGGGTTCGATGGCCTCCCTAGCTTATCAGGGGAAAGCCCGCTGTAAAGAGTGCTTCAGAATTTTTTCTCTTTTCACGCTACTTCTTACGTTCTTGCTTGTGCCATTCCATTTCATAGTCATTGGGCGATTGGTATTCGCAATGACTGTGGATCCGGATCGTGTTGTACCAGCCTTCGATGTATTCCCACACGAGACGGGACGCATGCCGATAGTTTTGGATCTCGCATCGTCCTAGCCATTCTCGCTTGATCAATGAATGAAACGACTCGATACACGCGTTGTCGTACGGCGTGCCTTTTCGCGAATAACTCCGCTTCATCCCCCTGGTCATTTGTTGATACAATTCGCATGTATAGTGGATCCCGCGGTCTGTATGGATGATGAGCGGCTGGTCGATGTGACGTACAGTTTTCGCCATTTCGATGCATTCCAGCACTTCGGTCACTTCCAACGTTTTTGACAATTTCCACGCGATGATCTTCCGGGAATAGAGATCCATGACGCATGTCAGATACACGAATCCGGACAATCTCGTTCGGATGTATGTGATGTCGCTGCACCATACCGCATTCGGCTTTTCTGGTGAGAATTGTCTCTGCAATTCGTTTTTCAACTCGGTATGGAAACAGCTGTCCACGGTTGTTTTTACGCCTTTTTTGACCCATTGAGCCTGTATGTCCATCTCGCGCATATACAGCCCGACAGTACGCGGTGAGATCACGATCCCTTGTTTTTCGAGAACTTTTGCAATCTTGGGTGCTCCATAGTTCTGGTGACTCTCTTCATAAATATCTTTGATCTGTTTTTTCACTTCTTCTTTATGAAGCGCCTGTTGGCTTGGTTCTCTTTTTAGAAAATCGTAATACCCGGAGGTGGAGAGCTTTAAAAGATGCAGCACTCTGGACACGGAGAAGCGAACTCCGGCGTTGTGTTCCAGTGTGACAAGTTCATAGATGACTTGTGTTAATTTCCCAGAATGCTGATGGCTTTTTTTAGGATTTTCAAAGCCTCCTGCGTGTCACGTAATTCTCTTTGAAGCCGTATGTTTTCTTTTTCGGCTTCTGAAGAATAATGACCGGATCCTACAAATGGAACTTCGTGGTTTGGGTTGGCTTTGGCTTCGCGTTTCCAACGGGCCAAGGTACTTTTTCCGACTTCCAAATGATCGGCGCATTGCTGGACGGTCATGTCAGGATGCGCGTAGACATAATCCACCGCGTTCTGTTTAAATTCGGCTGTAAATTGTTTTTTCTTGTTTGCCATAGATCTTTGCTTCCTTTCGTAGAAAACTATATGACCACTTTCGGGAATCTGCTTTTCTCCAACGATTACGAAGTGCATCCGTCGATCAAGAAAGCATTTGGAAAGAAGTACGCCAAGCTGCTGTTGTTGGTAAAACATCGCCTCCAAGATTGAGGCGATATTAAAATCGGATTGAAAATAGTTTGACGATTGCGATCAATCTAATGTGACCCGCTACACGATATGCGAGAAAAGGTTGCGGATAGATTCCCGATTGATCTGGAGTCCAAACTGCCTGAAAAGAAGCGAAAGGGCCGTATCGCTGAAAAAGATGGACAACGCAAAAAGCGCAATGTTCAAAGAATCGCTGCGATGCTGATAGGCTTTGAAACCCGACGTTTCCAAAGTGAACGTGTAGTGCGAACAATGTGGATTTGCGCACTTGAAACGTCGCTGACGGATATGGAGAAAAATAGAAAAGCCATGAATCAGAAAAAGCTGGCAAGTACGTCGTTCCCATCCGTTGGTGTGGTTTGCCTCCTCTCCGCAATAAGGTCATACAGGATGAACTGATTCTTTTTGACATTTGAAGAAGTGAAGCGAGTTGGTCTCTTTGTCAAAATAAGATTGCTGGTTTGGATCGTCCATCAAATCATGGCCAAACAAAAAATCATCGACGGAAAAAACCGGCATAACCGATTGAGATTTAGACATAAAGACGCCTCCTAAGCTACCTGATCCTATTGGACTTCACAATCCGGACCAAAGAAAGGAAGATGCACAAAAAAAACGGAAGGATCATAAATCTTCCTTCCGTTCAATGGATTCTGTAACAAACTTCTTGTAAGAGCCAAAAGAGTTGCAACGCTCTAGTAATTTCTAAAAATCGCTGATTCGTTCTAGAACTTCGATATCATTTAACTTAATGACATCGGCTTGAATAACCGTGATTATTTATGGACTTCTCCTCCGTATTTAATTTTCTAATAAGATGGACTTCCATAGCAAATTAAGTGAACTTTTCCAGCTTACAGGGTGGATACAAATTAGCGGAATACTTACAGGCGCCACTTTCAGTACCTGTTCCTCTCTTTCAGCAATAGGGGATCTGTTGTATTGATATTTACATTTAAATCGATTTTTTCATTATCCTTCAAAAGATTTCACTTTTTAAACCAAAAAAAGAAATTTTAACTCGTATTTTCCGATTAAACAGTTGACTGGTGAGAAAAAATATGGTAAAAATAAATCGAATAAAACGTTTTATCTCACACAAAAAGAAAGGATAACTTTATTGATGCATATTAACGATTTTTATAACCTTCCAGATAATTCTGAGCATTTTAACATTAATTTGGAGAAAGACACAAAAGCATTTATTGATCCTCATAAAATTCGATGTGGAAACTCCCAACGGACATTATTATATGAGGATAAAATAAATGATTTTATGGAAACACTCGTCTCTCTACTGAAAAATGATAAATATGAAGAAGCAATCCAATTATGCAATTCCCTTAGCGAGTGTAACTTTATTCATTTAGGATATTGTAAATCTAATCCCCAAGGAAAGGGGTTAGGGACAATAACCGGGAAAGAATTATGCGATAGTATCATCGACTCAGAGGCTTTTTCCGAGGATCTATTAACTCATTTAGAAGATTTTACCATTTTTATAAAGCAAATTGGATCAGATCGGATTTCGGATATTTGTGCCAGAATTATCCTCTTTGATTTAGTTGATTTTACAAAAGAGACTCTAGATGAATATAAAGTAGACACTGGTTTTTATTGGGAAAATACCGAATTAGTTTCTTGGGATTTAACAAGCCATCAATTTATAAAAAAGAAATGTAAAATCCCAGTTTGTGAGAATAATAAATCGCCCTTTATATTAACGCCAAAAGAAATAATATCTGAGGAACATGTAACTTATAATGGACTAGCTGATTTTGTTCGCCATGGAATTTTAGCATATTACATCAATAATTATCGGAATTTTCCAGAAATCCTTGAATTAGCACCAAAAAACAAACACGGCGAAGTTATACATCCTTCAAAAAAAGCAATCGAAGAAAAAAAAGGCGGTGTTAATCAAATATTCGATGAGTTTTTCGAATTTTCTGATGATTTAAAAAGAGAGATAATAAATTTATATAAAAAAATCAAAAAGTAAGATAAGCGGGAAATACAACCGCGTCTAGAAAAGGGCATTCGCCTGTGAGAACCTCCTCCCACAGATGAACGCCCTGTTTTATTTGCTTCATCCGCATTGCTCTTTGACTTCGCCATTCCACGGCATCACTTGATCCAGAATCTCATTGGTCTGCTGGTCGAGCTTTCCGTTCAGTTTTTCCAATATGTAGTGTATGTATTGATACGGTACGAGCACGTTCGCTTTCGCGCAGCATCCTTTCTTTTTCCCATTCTTTTTTCGTCCGTTTTTGAAGCTTCGCTTCGATATGGAAGATCTTCGCCATTTGTACCAGCATCCGGTACGCGATCGATTCTTCCGCTGCTTCTCTTAGTCCTTCCAACGCGTCCACGAAATACCTTCGCGCATGCGCCCAGCATAGCGCTCTTTGGTCGTAGTCCGCCTGATTGTATCCCGCGTAATCGTCGGTGATCAGGATGCCGGTGAACCCGCTTAGAAAGCTGGCTGCATATTTTCTTCCACGTCCTGGCGTGTAGTCGAACAATCGGACCGGATGTTCGCTTTCCATCATCGAGCTGTATACCCATATGTACGACTTGCTCGTATCCTTTCTTCCTTCTTCGCCTTTGACCTGGATCGTCGTCTCGTCGCAGTGGATGTACTCCTCTTTCAAGAAATGGTCTTTCATTCTCTCGAACAACGGCTCGAAATAATGTTCGGACGCGAGCATCATCCAGTTCGACATCGTCCTTCGGCTGATCGGCAGCTTCCAGTGGTTCCACTCTTTTTCCAACCGATAATATGGAACGCCTTTGACGTACCTCTCGTTGGCGATGTACGCGATGGTCTGCGCGCCGGCATACGAGCTGGGGATCAGAGCACCTGGCGCTTTCGTTTTATAAAGAACGCCTTCCCCGTCTTTTGTACGGACAGGCATAGGTTTCCTAGAAAGATAGACTTCCGTAAAAGAAGAAGTCTTTGTTTTCGTCGTTGTGTTCAATTCATTTATAATAAATCTCCATACTCCGAGGTGTACCACACGGAATGTAACTTTAGACAAAAATCTATTGTTTCATTCCTTTTTTCTTTATACTGGAATTAGCGGAAGAGGTCGTCTCTTTTTTGAGCTCCGAACTCGTATAAAAAATTGATTGAGGGAC
>Ga0209694_1000639_pt1 | contig 51180 bp, 58 predicted proteins | sample GluameincwithD2O_FD_187499 | JGI IMG/M metagenome (GOLD analysis project Ga0209694, IMG submission 187499) | Mouse cecum microbial communities from Vienna, Austria - Glucosamine amended microcosms incubated with D2O (SPAdes) (version 2) | ecosystem: Host-associated > Mammals > Digestive system >... | reverse complement strand
TTTCTCAAAATCTCCTTGTCATAGTTTGTTGTAGGCTAATTTATCCAAACAAAATTTATCATTGAAGATAAAATAAGTGAATGAACAAACTCGCCAATTCGCCGTAGTTGTGTAGTAAAAAAGTTGAAATAACTTGTCAAAGACTGACTATAACAAGCATTGAATTTTATCCGCACAAAATAGCCTCTCACTTAATAGCCACGAGAAAGGGCAAAAATTTGCGGTCTAACGAAAAATTTTACAAAAAAATTTCAATCTCCAACAAATAAACAAAAAAATGTGGCAACGTAAAAAATCGGGGGATCGTGGAAAGCCTGCGCACGAACCCCGATTTAGTTGCCACTTTCGGTTGCATATTTTTAGTTGGGTCTAGTTGGTGTGGCGGGTGCTTGACGGCGAGCGAAGCGAAGCCGCTTGTTTTATCAAGCACCCGCCACAGTGCCAAAACGTTTAATTCAGTAATTGCTAAAACTAATGTCTTGACTAATCACAGCTAATTACTATATACTAATAGCAACTAATATATAACGAGATTAAAATAATATCACTATGAAAAAAACTTTGCCTGAATTTATTTTGAATCCACCAGAAATATCATTTTGTGTAGCAATGATACTTTTCTTTATAATAATGTCGAGTATGTTTACATATTTTACAATTGATTTTATAAACGACTATGTGAACGTAAAAGATATATTGAAAACAGGACAGTTAGTAGAAGCTGAATTTAAAGAAATTGGTAAAAATAATTATGCAAAAGGACACACATATGGTGATGGGTATACATACTACGCAATATATGAGTATAATGATGTAAATGGCAATAGTTATAAAACAGAAAGTCAACATGCATTTAAGTCTTCTAAAGCAGTGTTGGAATATGTTGAAGAGCATCCTACAAGGTCAATATATATTGATGGCAATGGGCGTTCTCTTAGTGGGAATGAGAGTTTATCTAAATACACAGTAAAGTGTATAGTTATAACTATTGTTACTGTATTATTTTATGCAATAATAGTGGTATGTACGATACAATTAGTTCGCCGCATAAAGATAAACAAAGCAACCAAGCAACGTAACTAATTATTCGTTTTAGGTTGCCACACTTCCACCAGGTCGCAAGTCCTGACTATGGACGGGAACATAAAAGAGAGCCGACTGCTCTCTTTTTGTTATTCCCAAATTTGGCGGACTTGCTTTTGTTTGCAGTATTAGGACAGTCCGAATTTGTGACGCTCGCACAAGACGCTATCCGCTTGCTCGCTATTCCGTCGCTTCGCTCCTTACGAATCCTATATTGCCCACCAAAAATCGACAAGGTTTCAATACCTTGTCAATTTTACTTATTCCCTATTCACTCTTCACTTTTAACTTAAACTAGACTTGCAATGGATTTTATTCCACTGCGCACGAACCCCGATTTTAGTTGCCACTTTCGGTTGTGTAATTTATTTAGTTGTGTCTAGTCGTTGTGGCTGGTGCTTGACGACGAGCGAAGCGAATCCACTTGTTATAAGTGCCCGCCACAGTGCCAAAGACAATAATAATAGTTTTAAGGTTGATTTTTTAATCGAATTATGGTAAAATTTGGTAAATATATTTTTGGGGTTTATTATGATAGCAAAAGAAGGTTATATTGTTAGATTTTTAGACGGTTCAGACAAAAAGTTTGTTATTCCAGTTTATCAAAGACCGTATAGTTGGAAGAAATCGAATTGCGAATTACTCATAAAAGATTTGTTGGAAGTTTATAAGCGTGGTTATAAATCACACTTTTTCGGTAGCATTGTATATGTCGAAAATGATATTGGCGGTTGTAACGAATATATAATAATTGACGGACAGCAGCGCATTACCACTGTTTCATTGTTGCTGTTGGCAATTAGAAATTATATTACTGATAACAATTTAGAAATCGGCATAAATACGAATAAAATCACTACTGCATATTTAACTGACGAATATGCTGACAGTGCTAAAAAACTTAAATTAAAGCTTGTTCAAGGTGATGATGACGCCTACGATAGATTGATAGAAAAAACTCAACCAATAGCAAATAATAATGTAACCGTTAACTATAATTACTTTTATGAAATACTCACTAATTTAAGTAATGCTGATATCAAGGGTCTATATGATGCTATACTGAAACTAATGATAGTTAATATAAGTCTAAATCCTCATAATGGTGATGACCCTCAGCTTATTTTTGAAAGTCTAAACTCAACAGGTCTTGATTTGGAAGAAGCCGATAAAATTAGAAACTACGTTCTTATGAAAATGTCTTCATCGCAACAAGAACGTATTTATAAGAACTATTGGGAAAAACTTGAAAATAAAGTATCTAAGGAAGATATCAATAAATTCATAAGGCATTATTTAGCTGTCAAAACAAGGGAATTATCAAACGAGAACAAACTTTATTTTGCTTTTAAAAGTTATAGGGAAAAGAATAGCACATTACTCATCGAAGATATTTTAAACGATATCTTAATTTATGCTGATTTTTATAACAAAATTAAGAACGCTAAAATTAGTGATAAAACACATTACTTAAACACCATTGCACGTATTAACAAACTTGAAGTAAATACTGTTACGCCCCTATTGTTTGACTTGTTTTATGCTAAAAATCAAGGGGGGTTGTCAGAAGATGAAATGTCTGAATGCGTAAGTGTGATTGAAAGCTATATTGCAAGACGAATTATTTGTGGACTACCGACTTCCGCACTTAATAAAATATTTGTTGGTATGGGTGCAGAAATTCAAAAATATATAGATAAAAATGGTGCGACATTTATTGACGCATTAAAGTATTCTGTTCTTTCCAAAACAGGTAAAAGCAGATTTCCAACAGACCACGATTTTGCAGAAAAGTTTATTGTTTATGAATTGTATAATGCTAAACCCAATACAAGAAAATATTTCTTTGAACGTTTAGAGAATTATAATAACCGTGAACGCATTGCTGTTGAAGAACAAATTGATAACGGCGAGCTTACAATTGAACACGTTATGCCGCAAACTTTAACAAAGGAATGGAAAGAAAGTTTAGGCGAAAAATGGGAATTGATACATTCCAAATATATTGACACGATAGGCAATTTAACGCTTACCGCATATAATAGCGATTATAGTAATTTAATGTTTGTTAAAAAGAAAACTCTTGCAGATAAAGGTTTTGATTTTAGCAAGCTGTCGTTAAACTCTTACATAAAAAACTGCGACACTTGGTCAGAAACACAAATTACAAAGCGTGCGGCTGAACTCTATTCTTGGGCGGAAAAAATTTGGCAGACACCTATTACTAATTTTATGCCAGATATTGTAGAAGAATGGGCAACGTTAGATGATGAGATTGACTTTACAAACAAAACCGTTTTAAAAATCAATTTGTTAGGTGATGAAATTGCGTGCGACAATATAACAGATGCCTATAAAAAAGTAAACGCAACATTATATATGTTAGACCCCGTCCTATTTGCAAACATTGAAAACAATTATCATAGTGAATTGAGTAGTGATTTACGCAGTCCATTTGAATTAAATGCGGCAATGTTTATTGAAACAAATTTGAGTTCGCAACACAAAATTAATATTTTACGTGAATTATTCGATAGCTTTAATTTAGACTATCAAGATTTAAAATTTTTAATAAAACCTAAGCAAAAGGAAAATGAAACGCTGAATTTGGCAGATGAAGCTACTTATTACAATGTAACCTGCGGTGAACTTGCATATCAAATGTTTATTTATCTTTTAGAAAACAACAAATTGTCGCAAAATGAAATTGATAAACTTATGACAAAAGATTATACAAGAGAAACATTTAAAAAGGTTGTTTATCCTGTTCTGGCTTTATCTCGTGAAGCCAATCGTGGGGATAGTAAAACATTTAGATATTATAAAACACCTATAAATGTAAACGGAACTAACTTATTTATTTCAAGTCAATGGTTTGACGAGAGCCGTGAAGATTTGATTAGTTATTTCAAAGATAAAAATATTTAACTTATTTTAAGATGAAAGACAAAGAAGAATTTGCACGCAAAATAATTTCAGAATATATCTATCAAAATGATGTAAGAACACCAGTATAAGTTCATTTTGTAGAGAATATAAACGATAGTTGGAAACTTTATACAAAAGATATTAAAGTTATTAATCAGTACTCAAAAGATGATTTTTCAAAATATAATGGAATATTAATGCCGTTTGACGGCGTTTGTTATCATATCTTAATTAGGAACGACTATAAAGATTATGAGTGTACAATAATACACGAAAGTACCCACGTAATCGATTATAATTTTAGAGTGCTGTTTAATGATGGCAACAAGGATATTGAATCTCACCCATACTATTGGTATATGGCTTTATATAGCGAATTTCACGCTCGTTCCGTTGCACATTCATATTATTGTTTTGAGCAATTGCAACCCGACTGCGACAAAATGCAGGTAATTCTTGAAGAAGTAATTAATATTGTTCCAATTATTAAAGATATAGAAAATCAAATCAAGAACGCGAAGTGTGTAAAAGAACGACAAAATTTATATTATGAGTTAATGCAACTTTTAGGAAGAATTTACATAACTAAATTAGATATTTCTCCGCTTGATGATTTTAGCGAAAATATAAAAAATTTATATTCCTGCCTTGTTGCTTTAAATAAAGAATGGAATGACAACTTATTTCAATCTTTTGGTTATGCATTGGAACGACTAAATCATTAATTAATATTCGTTTTAGGTTACTAATTCTCCACCAGAAAAAAATACGCATCTAAATGATGCGTATTTTTTTCTGGCTGGAAAGTTAGGGCTCGAATGAGACCTAAGCCGAGGTATATTTGCCTTCTTGCAAATATAATGATAGAAATTTTTTTAATATATTTGACACAAAATCTGCAAATTGATATTGACTAATTAATAATTTTGTGATATAAAGTATTTATTAACCATAAAAAATTTTATTAGGAGTTGTTATGAAAACTATTTATGTATGTAAAAACTGTAGATATGAATTGTTTGATAAGCCGTCAAGACTATACGGCCGTTGCCCAAACTGTTGGCATAAACTTTATCCTGACGGCTACACTGAAGAGGCAGTATCTGATGACTACTTTGATGGTTTTAGAGGCAAGGCTAATCCTGCTCCATCGTGGGAAGAAGATTTGAGATAAAAATGTAAAATTCGTTTTACGTTATCACTGCTCCACCATAAAAAGCCTTAAACGATATACGTTTAAGGCTTTTTATTAAATTTCGCGGTTAATTTTCTCGTTTAACTATCATAATCATACGCAATCTTATTTAACTTCTCGCCTTTTAAATTTTTGATATAGCCATCCTCGACTTTGCAAAACCAACGAATATCTTTATTTGGCAAATCGTTAAATATGAATTCGTCAGTACAGTCGCTTTCTTCAACAACTTCCATGTCTTTGACGTGTATATACTCTACTATTTCGTCTCTAAGTCCAAGCATATCGTCATTCTCGTCAACAACTTGATTCGAGTCTATAAATGCAACTTGAAAACTTCTAAATCTTATATGCGCCTCAATGATGGTCCCCACCATTCCTTTGAATATGCCATTTTTTTCGTACTCTGGATTTGACACCAAAATTTTTACTTTATCAAATATTTTCATTATGTCCTCCCTGATAAAAACGTATTGCATTTTAACTTTCCGTTGGAAAACACCATCCAACCAGACTTCGCTACAAATATCCTATTCGCCTCCTCTCCTCTACCTTCTATATCTATAAATACGGCGATTTCGACACCATATTTAGAAATACCATTAATCTTATACTGTCCCAAACAATAGTTCTTTATTGCTAAGCCTTTAATATAATCTATGAACTTTTCATTTGGCTCATAACCAAGTCTACGAATCCAATCCGATTTATCTCTAAATAACCAACCAACTTTACCTTCTGGACATATAAGTTTAATATCTTTTTCAGTTGGCATAAGAATATCTATCTCTTGACAATGACAATTATAGTGATAAAGACCTATTTTGTTTTTACTATCGTTCAAAATCTGTTCAAGCGAATATTACATAGACTCCGGCTTTTTATTTTTCTCATTCGCAAACCAACATTGATTTACAGCAATGCACTTCACACAATGTTTTTAAGTTACCGAGCCGTGTATTCCATTTTCATAATCAAAATCGTCAATAACTACGTCATTTAAGTTATCAACTACTTGTATCCAATCATTAGACCAATTTACTAACATTATACACCTCATAATAGTTATTTCAATTAAATTTAATAACACAAATATAAATTGGCAATAGTTTTATGACTATGCTTTCCTTTTTTGATAATTATCACTAAATTGTTTGTTTTACGTTATCACCGCTCCGCCAAAATAAGCCTAAAACGAATCCGTTTTAGGTTTATTTTTAATTATAATGACTTAATATAATAATCCAACTGAAGATTTAATAAATCTACATTCACAAATAGAAAATACTTATAATACATTCCTAGTACACGCATTAACAAAATTCAGCATCTATATAGATATCTAGATTCGTCAATTTACATTAATTATTCTTCTTCTATTATTTCCCGTAATACTCTTGCCATACGAGTAACCATTGAAACAACTAATGCATTACCCATACAAAAATAACGCATACGCAATGTCATTCCCGTATTGGTCCAGTCATCATCAAATCCTTGTATTCTTTCAGTCTCAATAGGTGTTAAGATTCGGAGTTTCCCTGTTTGCGGATCTTCAATCACATGCGTGCTCCTATTTACGGTTGATTCAGATGTTAACATCGTTCTTGCAGGCAAATCTAATCTATCTGGAAATGAGATTGGACCTTCACTAAATATATAATTGAAGCCTGTTTTTGCGCGACGATTAATTTTCTTTGCGCCTTTCAAAAACACCCATTTCTTCTTTTTATCCTCGACATAAAATTTTTCATCAACATTTTCTTGTAGGACATCGCGCAATAATATTGGCGTCTCAATAGCGCTTGTCACATTAACACTATATATAATTCCATCTCTCATATAGCCTGCATTACCAAAATTGTATTCGAAGCAGTCTGAAATATTTTGAATATTATGATAGTGAATTTCCTTACTTTCAATTAATGAATGACCTGATATCGGAAATGCTTGCACCATAAACCCTTTGCATGATATTACATCTTCTACATTATAGTCTTGCATATTATTATAATAATTAGTTCCATCTTTATATGCAAAAATAAAAACCCTACGACGCCTTTGTGCAGCACCATATTCAGCAGCATTTATTACTCTCCACTCTACACTATATCCCAAATCTGCAAAACAGCCTAACATTATACCAAAATCACGACCACGTTGCTTTGCTGGAGACTTTAACAATCTGTCAACATTTTCTAACAACACAAATGGACTTTGTTTCTCTATTAAAATATCACGAATCTGCCACCAAAGAACACCTTTTTTGCCTTCAATGCCTTTATTATTAATTAATCCGTGTGCGACAGAATAATCTTGGCACGGGAAACCTCCAACTAAAACTGAATGATTAGGAATACTTCTCTTATTGACTTTCGAAATATCTATTCCAGTATTTTCATCAATATCTCCAAAATGTTTCACATAGCAAGAATGAGCATATTGATGTGCAGCACCAGGTTCCCATTGTGAAAACCACACTGTTTTCCATTCGTTAGAATCTCTTTCAAATCCCAAACGAAACCCACCTACTCCTGCAAATAATTCACAAATAGTTTTTTCCATACAATATCCTACCTATACATTAAAAGCAAACTTACAAAATCTAAATCAAGTTTACATTTTTTCAATCTATCAATTCTCTTATCATATAGTTGCTTCAATATTTGCTCTTTATCATAGCCATAATGCAATAGTTTATGACAATTAGGACATAACGACACAATGTTTGCCTCTACGTCTAGACTATACTCAAAATAATCTTGATATTCAAGCGGTATTAAATGATGCCCTTCTGTATAAGGTGTTTTCCCATCTTTTCGCACAAACAGTTTTACACCACATGACATCTCACATTGATAATATGCATTTTGCAATGCATTTGACAGAACTTCTTTTGAACGCGGATTGCAATATTTGTTTGAACTCAGTAATTTTACAGATTTTTGTACCGGCATGTCCTCAACAATAATTGAATTCTGCCGTGGCTCGATATCATACGTCACACTTTCACACATTGGATTAAGTCCTTTTTGAACAAAATCTCCTCTGCTAAACCGCCTGTATATATCTTTTAACTCTATTATCTTGCCCGACGATATATAATCATCCCAAATCTGTTTGTGCAAAATATTGTTAGTGTTGAGTTCTTGATTATTGGCAGGATCGATATTCTTGTACTTTGCCAATTCAAAAAGTATCGTTTGAACGCTAGTCGACGCATGGAAAAATACATTAAACTTCCTAACAAAAGTTTCAATGTTTCTAGATTTACCAATGTAGTATAAACCCAATAATAACGTTAATTGCAGTCTGTCGAATTGCATTATTTTAATCCTTTGAGATGATTTGTGCCACAAAATTCTTATTCAACCAAAAACTATGTTTAGGATATTCAGTCAAACCAGTTACTTTATCTGCAACTGGCAGTGGAATCGTGTCAAAGTTGTTGCGCGCATGTGGACGTACATGCATATAGAGGCTTTCTGACGCCGCTGGGAAATAAGTGTGCCTGCGTCCACTATCATCAACATACTTCACTATATTTCCCGTACGAATACACTCAACTGTTTTCTCCCATATCTTTTTCACGTCCTTATCAAGTACTGTATTGGACATGGTCCATGGTATAATTGACTCAATACGACAATCACGTCCTTTATAGTACCTGAACACGACAAAAATAAATACTTTATCTATCATCATTCTACGTAATGTAGACGTTTCCCATGTCTCGTTAACTATATCACAATACTTAAAAACCGGAAGTGATATAGACTCTTGCAACGCACCATACTTCTCTAAAGATATCGTTTTAATCTCATAAGAATCATTATTCAAAAATTCAAGGCTTTCTTTAGAAAGTTCTTTTTTCAATAATTGTCTCATAATCAGATTCATATTTTGTTTTGCTGCCATATTAATGTTAAAATCATTCGCAATTTTTTGAATAGGAATGGTTTTGTATTTTTCTACAATACCGCCTATCTCTTGAATCAGTCTCTCATTCATAATATATCATCTCCTCCATCTTTACTATTTATAAAATGTACTGTTTACATCTTCATCTGACATTATTGATGCATCCTCAAACTCAGCACCGCCTATTGATATTTCATCAGTATCCAAAATTGCTAGCATTCTTTGCTCTTTTAATGTAAGTCGTTCGTCAATTGACTCATCAACCGTATCTTCATTCATTAGAAAATAGTAACTAGCAGTGGTGCCCAACGGCATATTAATTCTATGAATACGATCCTTTGATTGGATAAATTGCGCAGCATTAAAATTCCGATTCACGTATACTGCATTCTGACATACCTTATGCAACGAAATAGACTCTGCAAGTGTTGCAGGGTTTGCAATTAGAACCATGCAACCGCCGCTCCTAAATCTGTCAATTACCTCTTGACGCTCATATCCCGCAACCGAACCGTTGATTATCTCCACGTCTATTTTCAGTTTTTTTCTTATAAGATTGGCTAATATTGACATGTTATCCACAAAAATTTCCCAAAGCAGAACTTTCTTTCCTTGAGATACGATTTTTGATACAATTTCTACTGCCAGCATATTTTTGTTGGAATGCAACTTCCCATGAGAATACAAATTTACAATGCGCATTATATCCGAAGATGCCAATTCTCTCTGCAATGCATTATCGGCTTGTAACAACGCTTCTATATCGCTTTTATCTTTATTAAAAGATTCTCTATATTCTTCGCGCAATTCATCCATAGACTGACTCAACCCCTTTTTTAATAATGCAGGATTTGCTGATATTTGCATCTTACGAATAAGGAGTGCTTTTTTTAACGCTGTCAATAAGTCTTCATCGATATTATCAGTTATCTTTCCATAAAAATCATTTAGTTTGTCATACAGCAATTTCTGATTTGCATCCATAGAAGTTGATACCGTATATGATTTAATTGGAAGCAACTCCTTTGTTTGTATCAAATATTTCTTAGATATTCTCGAATAATACGGTTCAATGCTCTCGCGTATTCTTTGTTCTTCTTTTGAAGAAGCACCGTTTTTCGTAAAAGATTTTAATTGACCATAATTATATGGCAAGATTTGATCGAACGGTGAGAATGCCTTCATTAAGGAGTGCAAATCTTCATACCCATTTGGCATTGGAGTACCAGTTAATAGAATCCTAACTAGCGCAAATGGACTAATCTCAAGAACCGCTTTTGTTATATATGCATTTGGGTTTTTTATTTTATGTGCCTCATCTACAATTAACATAACTTTATTAGAACATATAAAGTTCTTTATTTCCTTTGTTAATCCACGAACCTTGTCGCCGTTCAAAAATGTTATTTCTTTGTGATGAATATTAGAAGCTTTCAAATAAATCCCACTATCAGTCATAGTTTCTAGGGCTAAATTCTCAAATTCAGGATTCGTTCCGAAACAAGTCAAGTATTCATCATACCAGGCATTGAATGAATTAATTGGTCCTATTACAAAAACTTTGTCTACAATTCGTTTTGCTTTCAAATACGCATATACTGAATAGGTAATTATAGTCTTGCCTGCACCAGGGACTGAAAAGTCAAATCCACCTTTACCCGTTGCAAGAAGATAAGCTGCCTTATATTGATACGGTCTTAACTTTATCATTAAATTATCATCACAGAATTGACAGAACGCTGCAAAAACATTATCTCTACTATCGATTCTCTTAATTGCTACTAATTTCTCTCTTATTTCAACGACTTCATCTTTATGAGAATTTAAATCGCCAATCAACTTCTCTACTTCGTTCGACAATATAACGCGATAACTTAAATTTGTCAAAAAACTATATATAGCATTTAATGTTTTTGCTATATAAAAAACATCGCAGTTACCAAATGACACGGAAATCGTATTATTCGTTCTGTTAATATTTTCCTTGTATCTTGCAAGGAAAATATTAAATTTCATTAAATCTCGTCCTTGAACCTTATCAAAACCGTCCAACAAAAATTTATCGCCGTCTATTTGCTTAAGAATTAATTCATTCATACTTTTTCGTTATTTTGTATATTGCGCTGGAGAGTTGCTTCAATGCCATGAGGTCGTCCGCATTAATCTCATCCATCGTCTCCGTCAATTCGCCGATTCTATCAACTTTATTTTGAATTTCTCTTACCAATTTTGATATGTTCTTATCGTTCAATACAGACTCAAGTCTATGCACGGCACAATTGAGATTTTGCTCGAACTGCCCGCCTTTTCTTCCCAAAAATTCCCAATCAGATTCTGTTTGTGGATTTGCTTTCTTTATAATATTTTCATGATTCTCGAGAAAAGCGTCCCAAACTGACTTTTCTATAAAGACGCCGTCTGTTTTATTAGGTTTACCTACCAATATATCTCTAAATTTTTTACCTTCAAATTTTGCCCTCATATATTCGTAGCATATCATTTTGAAATTCGTTATGTCCGATTCATTATACTGCCATTCAGCATGATAACTTCCGTTGTCAAGTCTATTAAATACTTTTTTCGTATTAATAAATTGATCTTCTAATTTATCCAATAGAGAATAATGATTAGGCTTACCAATTGCGTTTAAATATTCTTGCATCAAAGCAAAAATATTCACCATCTCATCAACTTCACTAACAGACTTCAGTCTCATATATTCTTTTATTTGGCTATGGGTATACTTAGCGTTTCGTAAATTATCAACTTTTATGTACAAACAAATTCTGTTGTAGGCGACCTTTTCATCAGCGCCAACTTGCAACATCGTTTCCATTGCCATAATTTCATCATCTCCCATATCTTCTGGAAGAACTATGGCATTAAAATATCTAAAATCCTCAACGCTTTTCTCGAATTTTCCAGCATGACCTTTGAACAATTCTCTTAACAAAGCCGCTCTGCGATTTCCGTCGACAATGATACCTGAATTCGTTATTACTCCATCAACAACTTGTCCATTTCTCGCCAAGTCTAACAACGTACGATTATTTTCATTAGGATGCTCCTTGATAATAAGAGAATACAAAAGTTCGACGTCAGTATCATCTTCTAAATTCAACTGTCTACCATTTTCAGCTTCGATTTCTCTGATTCTCCAAGATATTCTATCGTTCAATCGATTCGGAACAAGCAATTCCAATGGAATACGATATACGTTAAAAGTCTCCCCTCGACGAACTGGCAATGTCTGTCCCGTTTTTATAGGCGCATTTTTTGAAAGAATTGTGGCAATCTTTTGTTTTGCTTCATCTCTAGTAATCATATACTTACTCCTATCGATAAAAATAGCAACATTAATAGCAATATAGCATCTACTTATAATATCTAAATTAAATCTATTATAGCATTAGCCATAAAAATAAGCAAGAACATTTGTTGAATTATGTAATAAAATGAGACTTGAAAACCATTTGGGTGCAAGCCCACGGGGGTTCGAATCCCTCCGCTTCCGCCATTAGGGAATTGTACGAACACACGCCAGAGTGAGTTCGTACTTTTTCTTATGTATGAATGCTTTGGCGTGTGTTTGCCTATTAAAGACTTATTACCGAAACCGCCAATACCTACGGCGTGGCAAACGCAAAAGCGTGATGAGTACGGTAACTTTACAAAATAGCATAAAGGCACTTTGAGCAAAATCTCGAAGTGCCTTTGCTATTCGTTTGCATAAACTTATTGTATTTGATATAATGTATATGCTCAAACAGAGCGATAAACAGTAATTTAGCGAGGTAAGTATGAATTTTGATATTTCAAATAAAAACGGCGTTGTTTATGCGGTTGTAGACAGTGATGAACAAGTTATCTATGACGAGCAATCCGCTTTGGATTTGTTAATGAATGCAAAATACAATGCAGGAACGAAAAATATTATAATTGACAAAAATTTGATTATAGAAGATTTTTTTATTTTGAGTACGGGGCTTGCGGGTGCAATTTTGCAAAAATTTATAAATTATGGTGGCAGAATTGCGATTTACGGCGATTTTACAAAATATACAAGCAAACCGCTAAAAGATTTCATTTATGAAAGCAATAAAGGCAAAGATATTTTCTTCGTTCCGTCAAAAGAAGAAGCAATTATAAAATTGTGCAAATAAATTTCAATTTAATATAAAGACCTATAAGACTAACCATCTTGTCGGTCTTTTTTAATTTTATGGCAGATTGGCTACTTTTTGCAGGTATAGGTGTCCTCCAAAATTAAGCCTTTCGGACTTCGGTTGTAGCACAGTTCTCGCAAAAGTAAACTGCAAAAAACAGCACTTAAAATTTGAATATTGTATTGAAAGTCTAACAGAAATGTTAGGCTTTTTTCTTATGCCTAAAACGCACTGTTTTTTGATTAGTGAAACGAATACGCAGGCTCGTAGTTTACTTTCGCTGCCTCCCCATATTAAAGCGTTAGCACACCCGAACAGTGCTACAAGTTTTCCTTGCCGAAAGGCTAATAAATTTTGGAGGTTTTATAAAATGCAAAAAGTAGTTTACTCAATCTCAAAAGTAAACAAAGACGAGAAGTTGAAAGGTGTTGGTTATCTCATTGAGGGTAACTTACTAATCCCTTCAACTTCCAGCAAAGGTAACGCCTACATAAGAGTATTTGACGACGTTGCCGAAAAATGCAAACCCGTAAAGGACAGCGACACGGAGTTCAAAGGATATGTAACAGTCGCTTACGAAAATGTGAATGTGTACAACAAAGAGAAAAACCGTTACGACACTTTGGACTACGTGGAAACGACCTACTTCATTTGGTACAAATACATAGATTGAGGTGCAAGAAAATGAACAATTATAGCAACTTACAATACGATTTCTATGACGGTGAATGTTTTATTACATTCGACGTTATAGAAGTCAATTTTGACCGTAACGAAATAACGATTGCCGTTACCAACAGAGGCAGAATAAGCGTTCTCGCTTACGATTTGCTTACCGACAAACAAGACAATGTATATTTTGAATACGGCGTAGGCTTTGAAAAAATCTATCTTAACGAATTTGAGGAGGCCGCTTAAATGAATACGAATGTTGTCAGAATGGTTATCGGCTCTTGGGGGTCTTACAACGAATGCAACGAGCGTGCGTTAGGCTCTAAATGGCTTGACTTTGACGATTACGACGATTGGAACGAAATCGTTGAAGAACTGAAAAAAGAAGGCTTTGAACTTGACGGCATAGACGAAGAATTGTTTGTGCAGGACATTGAAGGCGTCCCTACCGATAGCAAGAATTGGGACTATGTTCACCCGAAAGAAATATTTGAACTTATGAAAAAGTCCGGTGTTTTGGACGACGAGTACAAATATGAAATTATGGAGGCGTTCTGCGAAGTCAGGTCGTTCGACGAATGGGCAAATCGGGTTGAGCAATACGAGGAAGATTGGGACAGAGATATAGTCTTTTATCGCAATATGTCAATGCTCGACGTCGCCTATGAGATTATAGACGAATGTTACGACTTGGAAAATATGCTCGGTAATCTTACTTGCTATTTTGATTATAACGCATTTGCAAGAGATTTAAGTTACGACGGATACACGGAAACGGAAAACGGCGTAATTGAATTTAGATAAAAATTAAAGGAGTTAATAAACTATGAACGGATTTAAGACACAGGCTTACATAAATTCTTTGAACACGGGCAAAATCAAACCCGAAATCAAGGACGAAATCACAGTGTTAGACAAGGTTGGCGACAACGATTATATAGTCGATTATAAGGGTGTGAAGTGCCACGCCCTTTTTAATTGGTTTATTTGTGCCTACTTTGCAGACGACGTTTACGGGAGGATTGAACAATGAGAACGAAAGAAATAACACTATATGACAGTTATTACAGCGTGGAAAAAGAAAACGAGATACGTGCATTCCTCTTTGAAGTATATGCAGACGAGGAATGTTGGAAAACGCCGGAAGAAATACCGCAGCAGCGTATTTACGACGAGATGACTTTTCAGGACGGCGAAACTTGGCGAGATATTAAAGACGGCTTAAATACCATATTTGAGGACGGCTACTACCTTTTAACAGGCTATTGCGGAACGTGGCGAGGCAATCTTGACGGCGGAAACTTTATACGCTCTCTTAACGATTTGCTTTCTGTAATACAGCACTTGGACGATATAAAGATAACAGACCGCAACGGACATTTCATAATCGAAGGCAGCCATCACGACGGCTCGGACAGATACGAATTGAAACGACTTACACATAAAGGCTATGAACTTGCGAACAATAACTACTTCGCCAAAGACCGCAAATTGCATAACACGATTATGCACACAAATTTTTACTCGGCTCTACCGAAATTCGCAGAAAGGATTTACGGCTTATGAATAATAAATATGGTTACAAAATCTGTTATAGATTACGAGGCGAAAAGCGGTTGAAAGTCTATCTGATTACCAACAGATACGACGGTGCTGTTTGGGACGTTCGGTGGTATGAAAACCATTCTCCACCCGACAGAAAAACGGGTAAACCGATAGAAAATGCAATATGGCTTATCTTACCCATAAAGACGCTGATTGAGTACAAGTGGCGTTGGCGAGGTTGTCCGTTCTAAATATGAACGGGCTTTTTTCATTTACAAATAAAATCTATAAGGAGTTAAAAATATGAAGATTTCAAACGACAAACTTTACATGCTTTGCAACAGGCATCAATGGTTTACGAACGGCGATTGTATTCAATATCGAATGCTCTTTGACCGTAACAAACAAGGTGCGAGCCTTGAAACCCTTGCTACTATCATTTGGATATGTTCGTCCGATTGGGAAGAGCAGAAAATTCTCGAAATACTTAAAAAGGAGTGCGACTTATGACAAACTTAAATCTTACGGCAAACGGAAAACCGCAGGAACTCATACTTGCCTACTTGCAAGAGAATGTGAGCGAAACCCTTGCGGAAAAAATCAATAACGGTGTGCATATCGAAAAAGACGGCAAATGGCTTGTAAACAAAAAAGACCTTGACGGCTTTATGAAGTTTGCAAGCGACGAGGCAAAGAAACTTGCCGAAAAGAATGCAAGGTCGGCTTGCGTTGAAGACGGCGTTGTTTACGGTTGGGCTATCCATTACTTTGAGGAAAACTCAATCGAAGGCACGCTCTACAACATTGACGGCACGGAATACAAACCGGTTGCAAAGACCGAAACGAAACCCGAAGTCAAAAAGGTTGAAAAGCCGAAACCGACCTCGCAGCAGGCGTCTTTATGGGATATGTTAAACGAACACCCCGAAGAAAAAACCGACGTTAAACAAAAGCCGACGCTTGAAGAATTGTGCGAATACAATATCGACGACGACCACGACGATGACGAGGACGAAGAAGAACTTGCGGATGAGATAAACGAAGATAGTCCTACTATCGAGGAAATTGCGGATAAGTTACAGCAGGCTCTCGACGAGAAGAACGGCGTCAAGCGTGAGGTTGAACAGCCCGAACAAAAATTGCCGATCTTCTTTGTTCAGTATATGGATATGAAGGAAAACCACCCCGACGAAATAGTGCTTATAAGGCTTGGCGACTTCTACGAGGCGTTAGACAATGACGCAACAATACTTGCCGACGAACTCAATCTTACGCTTACAGGTCGGGCTATAACGGCTGATTTGCGTGTGCCTTTGGTTGGTTTTCCTTACCACGCTGCGGACGCTTATATAGCCAAAATACGGGCGAAACACGACTTAATAATTATTGAGAGTAACGGCGATATAGCCACGCTCGGAAAGATTATCAAGACGGACGGAAAAACGGTTGATACAAGCACGGGCGAAATACTTGACGAGCCTATGGACGAGCCGTTTGATACGTCCTCTATCGACAAAGAAACTATGATATATCTTTACGATTTGCTTGACGGCAAAATGGATATTGCGTGAGGTGCAAAATGATTACGGAAAAAGATATTAAGCCTATACCTAAAAACATATTGAAACTTATAAAAGAACGGGACAAAAAAGACTTTCCGCATGGCGACAGCAAAAGACGGTTTTATGCTTACCTTGCTAAATTCGGCGGTGAACTCGTAAAGGTTACGGTTGCCGTTAAAAACCGCACTAATAAAGCGAGAGATTGGGTACATAAGCAAGTTGCCGTACACTGCGTACACTCGGACAGATGCCTTATAAAAGATATGGTTTGCTACTACATAGCAGGCTACGTTGTAGGTTGGTACGAGCAAGGCTTATATAAAACGCCGAAATGGTTTGAGCAAGAGAATTGGTGGGAAGATTACGACACGATACAGCCGGTTGCCCCTATCGTCAATACGGAGTTTGCATTAAAATTTCCGAAATACAAATACAGCGCAGCGGACAAATACACATACTGCAATCTCTTTGAATACTTGCGGATTTATGAAGAATATCCACAAGCCGAATATCTTGTCAAGTTGAAATTGCCGTACTTGGCAACGAGCAAAGTCATTCTCAAAAAGATTGGCAAAGATAAGAACTTCCGCAAGTGGATTATTCAGAACAGCGAGGAACTTGCAAAGAAACGGCACTTTATCAACATTATTACGCAGACCTACAAAGAAAAGTCCTCGCTCCGATACAATCAATATTATGCGGAATTGGATAAGGTGTACAAGAACCACGATACCGCTCACGAGGTCGTCAGACTGATTGGCAGTAAAGACCGCTTTTTCGATTATATCATACGGCACGAAACGAACCTCGCAACGTACAAAGACTACTTCGATGCTTGCAATTATTTACACCTTGATATGACCGATACGAAGAACTTAATGCCGATAGACTTCAAGCGTTGGCACGATATACGCATAGACGAATACCGCACGGCAAAAGCATTACAGGACGCCGAAGAACGCAAAGAACTTTATGCACAATTCGCAAGCGTAGCCGAAAAGTATTTGCCCATGCAACGGAACAAAGACAATGCGTTTATAGTCGTAATTGCTAAAAGTCCACAAGACCTTATTCGTGAGGGCGATACTCTCCATCACTGCGTAGGTCGTATGAACTATGACAGTCGCTTTATACGAGAGGAAAGCCTTATATTCTTTGTAAGGGATAAGCAAGCGCCGGACGTGCCGTTTGTTACGGTTGAATACTCTCTATCTCAAAGAAAGGTTTTACAATGCTATGGCGAATACGACCACCGACCGAGCGACAACGTGCTTGACTTTGTAAATCACAAGTGGTTGCCTTTCGCAAACAATCAATTAAACAGAATACAAGCGGCGGCTTAACGCAAAGGAGTATTTATTATGAACAATTATTACAGAATTACAGGTTACTGCGAACAAGAAGATTTTTGCTTTATTATGGACTGCTACGGTATGTTCGAGAAGTTATGGCAATTCAGTTCGTACCTTATACAAAAAGGCTTGAAAGTGTTAGAGGTCGGAGGCGTTACAAAGTTTATGGACGGCAACATTGACCGCATAGACGAGAACGGCGAGAAAATGTTTTTACGAGCAAACGCCGACGGCAAGCCCGAATACACAACCCAGACGATAGACGGCATCACATACAAAGCCGTCAAAGTTGCCGATAAAATCTACATACCCGATAGAACACAAACCGTTTAACTGAATATAAAATCAAAGCCGGGAGTCCTTACGGATTCTCGGCTTTTTTTATGTTGAGTACAGAAATTGAAATCGTTTATCCTTGATATTTTCCATTTAACGTGCTATAATACTAATGCTACGTCATTACTATAAACTCCTGTCTACCTCCTATAAGGGGGTGGTCTATGTTTATTTGTATGGAAAACAGTGAAAAATCGGTAGTAATACTTGTTCCGACTGTTTTCCACAAGAAAGGAGTTTAATGGCGTAGCAACCAAGGGACGGTATTCTACGGAGTGTCGTTCCGAAAGGGACGGCACTTCTTTTATGTCTGAAAAAACAGTATGCTTTATCGGCCACCGAACCGTAGTCAATGTTGAGCAGGTCAAAACAAAACTGTTTGACACTCTCTCGACGCTCATCTCAAACGGTGCCGATACTTTTTTATTTGGTAGCAGAAGTGATTTCGATACCCTATGTTGGGAGGTTGTTACCGAACTGCAAAAGCAATATCCGAATATCAAACGGATAAGTTATAACGCACCGCACGAAACAGCCTTTACGTCCAAAGAGGAACGAGAAAGCAGCGAGCAGTTTTTTTCTCGAATGACAAAACACGAAGTCCACTTTACGGACTATGAAGATGCAGTCAAATCGCAAAAATCAATAAAAGCAAATAAAAACGCTTATATAATGAGAAACCAAGAAATGATCGACAACAGCGACGTATGCGTATTTTATTACAACAAAGATTACTTGCCGCCTAAACGAAAAGCGACTAATAAATTTCTACCAGATTATCAACCGAAAAGCGGTACGGCAATAGCGTTTCAATATGCCACCACCAAAAAGAAAAAGATACTGAATATATTTGACTGAATACTGCACATAGATAAAGCCGGGAGTCCTTACGGATTCTCGGCTTTTTTTGAGATAAAAACTTATTTAATTTTTATCATTTCTATTTAATTTTCCTGTTATAAGCGTCATTGAATACTTACTTGTTATTGTGTACTCTATACAATCAAGCGAACTTGTACACAATAACATTGCCGGTAAAAACATTTTCTGTTGAGGATTTATCTCTTTGAAAATTATTTTAATATACACGCTTTCAGTCTCTCTTATTATCTGACAATCACCATACTTACATTCAAATAAATAATCCATATATTCCAAATCATATTTGGGATTATCAAAAAGCGGCGTTGAAAGTGGCGGTGTTGCAACTGAACCAAACAATCTTGGGGGCAAATAATCTACAATTCCAGACGTTGCAGGCAATTCGGTAAAAGCATCAAATAATTTTTCATATTCGGCATTAGGATTACGTCTTAAAAAAGACAAAATATTAAAATAACATAGTCGTGGCAATTTTATTGTCAGTTCAATGCTCTCATCATAATGCTTACCGTCGTTTTGCAGATATAAAGCAACTCGTTGACAATTATTAACACAACCTTGAAAAGCCAACTGTGTTCCATCTATATATACATTATCTCCATATTGTCTATCTGAAAAAGCAAACTCATTTTCTTTTGCATCAAGACACTTCAATGAAAGGTCGGAATAATCAAACCCTTGCTTTATAAGCAAGTCAAGAGCGGAACGGTCGGCAGGATCGGAAGTATTACCGTTTCTTACATAAACTATTCCATTTGCTATAAAAGGAGTATTTTTGCCTTCTTTGATATAAAATGCGACAACACCAAAACCAACATTATCGGGATTTTCTAATATAGCAATGCTTACATAGGGCATTGGGTGAACTCGACTTGCTATTATCGAATATAAGCCTTCGGTTGAAATATTAGATAAGTCAATATCCTCAACTACGCCTATATTATTGACACCAACAAAAAGCCAGCCTCCGTTCCGGTTTGAAAAAGCACAAACAGACTTTGGCAATTTCTTTTCCTTAAAGTCTTTATCATATTTCACTTTATATTCAACGCAATAACACTCCTCTTGTGATTTCAAAACATCCAAGTCGGAATATTGTAATTTGCTTATGTCGGATATGTTTTTTATGTTCTTAAACGGACTATAAAACATGAGTTTACTCCCATAGTATCGCTATTCTAATTCAAATAAGTTTTAGCAGGCTTTTTACTTTTGACTTTATATTTTTTACCCGTAGAATCCCGTACAATAAATTGCACGGGTTTATCTTTCTGTATTTCACCACTATCAATTAGTTTTTTTATCTGTTCGCTAAATAAATCTTTCGCATAAAAGAATGTTATGTTTTGTTCAACGTCCAAACTGTACGGGGTTTTTACTGATACGGCTTTATCAAAGCGGTCTGAATTATCTATTTGTTCAATATCTGTAAGAATAAGCAAAAACTTGTTTTTGGTTTTAATACCCCACGAATTAACTATTACTTTCTTGTTTCCAATGTTGGTTATATCCATTCCAACATAACTTTTATGTTGACTAAAATTCGCACTGCAAACCGTATTATTTTCTATAAAACGACATTTCAATCTTTTACGATTAGCATATTTTGTTTGCCACAAAGCAACAATTACAGCACTAAATGTTGCAACTGCGCCAACTGCGCCAATAACTAAACTTCCAATTTCATAGGGTGTCATAATTTACTCCATAGGTTTTATCATACTTTCGATAAAGGCAATTTCTTCTTTGGATAAACCATATTTTTTATATAGTTGAGCGTCAATTTCAGGGATTGACTTACTCCAATCAATATCGGATTTTTCAGTGAAATCTTGCATCGGGATATTTAACCATACTTCTCTTGGATTATCTTGGGTTACTTTTAATGTTCCCAACATAGTCCTTGCAAATTTTGATTTAATATACTTCATTACATTTTCTGCATGATTAAGTTCTTGAAATTTACCAATACTCAAAAATGTAACAGTATGCCCGACAGCAGGTTGCCCGACAACGGGCGTAGATAATACTTCACCTATTGCACCAGAGCCATTTGCCTTCGGGATAAACACTTTATAATAATCAAAATTATCAGGAACTTTTAGATATTTCTTTTTTACCCACCGTAATACTCTGTCGGTTTTTAGCCGTCCCAATATTTGAACATACTCACAACCATTGTTAGGTTTTTGTTCTGTAAATAGTTCGGGAAATATATCAAAAACACTTGAACCGACATCATATTTATGACCTTTACTTTGTCTATCACTTGCCCAAACATTTTCACTATACAAATCGTCTGTCAAATGATATAAATCTCTTGGGTAAACTAAATCTGCAAATGATACAAATTCTGAATTAAGCACTTTTGTGATTATAGTGCGAAGTTCAGGATAAGCAGTAAATGTGCCAATCTTCCCAAAATGTTGAGTTCTATCCCAAAGCGTAGTGGAAACTCCGCCTTTAATGTCAACGCTCGGAAAAATATCGGTACTATTAGCCCAATATTGAACAACCTTAAAATGCTCGTCATTCAATATACTTTGGTTCCATTGTTTAGGCGTTTTACCTGCATTAAATAGGAAACGAGCGGGGTGAATTAAAGAACCCCTCAAACTCAATTTTTGAGCAACGCTTATAAATAAATGATATATAGGATCTGCGCCATTACCATCGCCAGAATTTACAACTTGATACGGCGGATTGCCGACTATTGCGTCAAATTCCATTGTGCTTGCCTCCTTGTTCCAAAAACTGCCACGCTTAATTTTATCTATAAATTGTTCGGGTTTATCTTTAATCTGCATAAGTAAATCATCAAAGGCGTGAGCGTTAATTTTGCCCGAACCATAACCCAATAAAGTACGTTTTGTAATTGCTCGTGCCATAGGCGTTTTGCAAATTACAAATATATTTTCTTCAACGGTTTGCCGCCAAAGTTCTTGTTGGCGTTCCCGTGTAAGGTTGTCGGCTTTTTCCAAAGAACAGCGTTTCTTGAATATACTGTAAGTAACGTAGAGCGGATATACGCCTGATTTGGAGTTGATTTCCAATATCTTCGCTTTCACGTTTGCAACCGTTTCCGACGTAACTTTGCCGCTATCTCTGAAACGCGGCTCGTCTAAAAGTTCTTCGTGCTTTTCGTCATAAAAATCATAGCCGCCTAAACAATCGCCCATGTGCATATTAACAACTCGCCACGGCGTAAGTACGGTTTCTTTATCGGGGTTTTTGAATGTATTGAATATGCTTGCAATACGCTTTACTCTTTCGGTAGGTGAAAGACTATCTGCCGCCATAGCCTGCCTACGAATATTGCGTCCGGCAGCGATAAATACGTCTTGCTCGTAGTATTTTGCAAACTTTTTGAAAGTCGGCTTATCTACGCCCTTTGGCATAAATTCAGCCCAAGATATATCGTCTATCAAATCGGTAAAGTTATCAACCGTGATTTCTTTATCAAACGGAACGTCAGCGCCGTAAACCATAAGAGGAATACGAATAGAAATGCCACGCAAAATAGACCGTGCTGTTTCGGCTTGGCTACGTTGCTTTTTCTTTTCTTCCAACAAAGCAATTTCTTCGGGCGTGCGTTCTCTTGCAGGTTTGCGCTCAATTCTATTGATTTCTTCGTATTCTTCGTTTGTCAGCCCTTGACGGTTTATATCAATGTCGCCTTGTTTCTTTGTCTGTTTGCTTGCGCCGATAATCTTTTTCAGTTCTTCAAAGTCTTGAAGTTCTATGCCGTCAAGTTTGAGAAGATTATCGTTATAAATGTGCGGATCGTCAAAGCCGTTACGCACAACTCTATCCGTGTACGCACGCTTTAATTGCTGTAACAAGCCGTCCACATTAAAAGGTTTCATTTTAGAGCCTTCAATACCTATAACGGGACAGAAGTTCAAAAATTCGCCCATCTTAATTCTGTCGGTACTTGTATCGCCGGCACGAGCGGACAATTTACCAGCCTCCGCAACCATCTTCAAAGTTCTGTCGGGAGCAAAATCGAACACGCAGCATTTGTCTTTAATTTTACCGTTTATGTTCGCCGGTGATTGCACACGGAATATAGTTTGTAGATATGCGGACGCCGAAGTTGAGAACGTGCCTGCAAGCATAAATACAGCCGTCCATTCGGGAATAGTTACGCCCGTTGTCAATCTTCCACACGAGATAGTAATAGAATACGTTTCGGCAGGATTATCACCGAAAGCGTTTTGAACTGCTGCCAATGCGTCCTTATAACCGACTTCTTCGTCGCCAGCACCTGCGACATTTACTATATTGAAAACACCAGAGCCGAATACGGGATGTTTTCCCATAAGTTTCTTTAATGCCCGTGCCTCTTTGACGCCCGGCACCATCCACAAGGAATGACGGAAATAATCTCTGTATTCATCGGTAGAATAAGGATAGTTGCTGTCATTATCCTTTTTGCACAACAAATTCAAGAACGAATTTACGTCGTTCTCATGCACAAAATCTCCAACCTCTACGCCTTCGGGCATAGGCTTAAAATCTTTTTCTGTTACGCCCGTCCACGTTCTAAAAAACTCACGGAAGTTGAAAGCATTATCTTCTTCGTCAAAATAGCCTTGAATGAGTTTATTGAGGTCGTAAGTATAAATCTGCATTTGAGGGAGCGAAGAATACGGGTTGTTGTCGCCAAGATGCACCTTATCCCAATTCAACTTTTCTCGCTGTTCCATTACATAATCCCAAGTGTAGATTTCGTCTTGTTTGAACTGATCGAGCAAGTTGAAGGGCGTTCCCGATAAACGCAATATTTTCGGCTTTTTAGTCTGATTGCAAATTTCGTCTATTACGGCTTGTCCTAACTTTGTAAGAGTTCCTTCGTGGGCTTCGTCTATAACCACGAAATCCCAATCTATTAAAAATATGTAATCGTTTTTATCGAATTTTCCGCCGACGGCTTGCGAACCACGCAAATCTTGCATTGAGGCAAAGTAAACAAACTTATTTCCGCTATCGACAAGGCTTTCTATTTGTTCACCGTTTGTCTTTGAGCCGTAAACATAATCTGTATCGTAAAAAATCTTTTGGAAATCGTCATACCAACCCTGATTTACTACGGGGCGGTGAGTAAGAATAATCGTCTTTTCAAAACCCATTTCTTTGGCGACTTGAAGTGCCGTAAGCGTTTTGCCGAAACGCATTTTTGCGTTCCACAACATTCTGTCGCTTGTTTTGAATTTTGCTATCGTTTGCTTTATTGCCGCCTTCTGTTCGGGACGGAAAATAATAGGACTGTATTCTTCGGTAATCTCACTTGAAGTCAAAGAAATACGACCGTCTTTAACTGCCTGTATAGCACGTTTTACGGTTTCCAAATCGACCTTAAACCATTCATTCGCTTTGTTCTTTTCGTCAAAGTAATGCCGTTTAATGCCGGAGCGTTCAAACACCTTATGTACATTGTGGTCGGAAAAGGCTTTTAATTGCTTTTTACCGTCTTTGGTAATTTCGCGCACGGCAAGTTCGGTATGGAGCAAATCGTAAGCAATACCTGCTGTTTGTGTGTACTGATTTATACGGCTCTTTGCAGCAACATTCAACTCACGGCAATTCGGCAATAATTCGTCAGGAGTTTTGTCGGAGGCAAGCGTAGTTTCACCAACCTTTAACAACCCATTATGAGCGCTGTCGTTGATACGAAAGACATATATCAATTTATACAAAAAAGAGCCGATAACAGCAGTATTTCAAACTGCATATTATCGGCTCTGCGTCTGTGCGTCTGGCTCTTTTAATTAAATTATTTTTGTTGTTTTTTGGCTTTATTATATGTATTAGCTAACTGTCCACAAGCTGCTTTAATCTCTCTACCATGAGAAACTCTCATGGTAACTTCAAGTCCTGTTTGCTCTAATTGATGTTTGAACGCAACCATTTCTTGTTTTTGTGGTGCTCTAATTTTTGAATTACTCGTCGGGTTGTATTGCAGCACGTTAATCATAACATTTTTGCCCTTAAACCATTTTGCAAGTTGCCTTATATCTGAGGAACGGTCATTTATACCTGGTAAAAGCAAATACGCAAATACCACTTTTCGATTATGCCTTTGTGAATAGGACAATGCTTGCTTAACAACATCTTCAATAGCGTACATGTGCATATGAGGAATGATGCAGTTTCTCGCAGCCTGTGTTGCTGCATGTAAAGATATTGTCAACTGAATTTTTAGATGTTCTTCGCGCAATTTTTTTAATTGATTAACTGGACCAACTGTTGATACGGTAATGCCGTCGGTTGGAAAGTTAAGTCCATTTCTATCTCGAAGAATATGGATTGCTGCAATCAAGTTGTCGTAATTGAATAAAGGTTCTCCCATTCCCATAAAAACGATACGATTTACTTTTTGACGTATCAATATGACCTGTTGCACAATTTCAGATGGTGTTAGATTACGAACGAAACCATTGCGTCCGGACTCACAAAAAATACAGCCAACAGAACAACCAACTTGCGTACTTACGCAAACAGTCCCACCATCTCGCCGTTTAATAAAAACCGTTTCGATATACCTGTTGTCTTTCAATTCATAAACATACTTTTCAGTATCGCTACTTTTATAGACTTTTTTTGTTGATATTGATAGATTTTTTTTGTGAAATGGCTGTTTATACAATTCCGCATATAAGGCTCTTGCTTTATCCTCTCCAATTACTTCCGACATTTCTTTGTAAGTAAATCCGTATGGGTCATTCAATATTTCCGTAAGTGTACTTTTAGGTAAGTGTTTCATTTAATATCCTTCCTTTTGTTTTTCAGAGTTTTTGATTATGATTTCTAATTTTTCAACATCAATGATATGTGTTAATTTACATTTAGGGCAGAAAAGAGGAAAATTTCTTAATACCGTATTATGAAAAAGTTGACTTAAATTCGCTCATGACTTTTTCCTCCCTACAAGTGAAATAAAACTAACCGTCTTATGTTTTTCCCAATCCATCACTTTACAATAAATTCCCGTATGCTTTGACGGCTCGTTTTTCAAACAACCCTCGCAAGGGTGCAACTGTTCGTTTTCGTCGTCAAAGAGCGATACTTGCAAACTCTTGTATGGCTTGCAACTATTCGGAATAACGTACTTTAATCCATCCATTTGCCAGATATTCCACGAAAGAATTTTTGCAATCTCTAACAAGTATTCGTTTATGGGCGGAATTTCAAATTTATCTATATAAGCCTCGATAAATGCAAAGAGTAAATTTTCTCTCGCTATAAGCACGTTATCGCCTTGATAATCAAAACCGTAAATCGACTTATATGCCGTAAACGCCCATTCAACCCATTCTTGCTCGCTGTCTATGTTTTCGCTTATTACACGCAATTTTCTGTCAAGTAAGCCTATACGATTACTCGTTTCTATATATTCGCCGGAAACGGTGTCATAACGACTTGTAAGGTAAGGTGCTTCACCGCAGGTTATTTCCATACGATTAGCCTTAACATAATCTTGCCAAGTCTTGCCTTCGGGGAATACTATTTTATCGGGATTAGTTGTCCAGCCTTTTTCGGTTTCGGTATTAAAAACATTTTCACGTCCGAACCACGCATTATCTATAAGGTTGTTCTGACGGTTGCATACCCACGAAGGAGTAAAGACTTCGGCTTTATTCTTAATACGCTGTTGTTGCTCTTTTTTTGATTTTTCAGTACGAGGTTTAATAATACTGCCTCGTTTACCCGTAATTTGTGCTTGCGTTATATAGTCCTGACTTCCAAAGCCTACACCGTGCCAAGCATAAGTATCCGTAGCCCAAATGATATTTTTCCCCGAACTGCGGTCTTTGAGAAGAATAGACAAAAGAGCATCATCAAGATGCTTGATAAAATTCTCTTTAATATCAATGTTGTATAATTCTTTTATCTTATCCATAATGCTCCGCTTATCTTTGCCGATACATAGTAATTATAGCATATATTTCGTAAAAAATAAAGTATTAGCCCGCCTTATTTCGACAAAATGGTTTGTGCGTAGGAAAATGTTTGACATTAGCAATTAAACCGACTATAATAAATCTACCATAAAGAGTGTGCGAGGGACTGCCCCTACGACCACACAGCAACCTACGAAATGCAAGGTGCTAACGGCAGAACGATGGGTAATATAAAAATTAAGCCCGTCGTTACGATGGGCTTTTTTCGTTGCCTCTTTGTGGAATAAAAACAAAGAGGTATTTTTATGAACACTACTCAACTCGTCGTCCGAACCGACAAAACAACTATCAAATGGCTTGAAAGCAAAGGTTATCGCAATAGCCACAATTTACCAAATAATTACGATTTTTCGGTATTCATAATTGATTTATTGCGCAAAGAAATCTTTGGCACAAATACAACTTGTATGGCAGCAGCGTGTTCGAGCGAACATAGACCAATAGTTTTAACATTCGAGCAATTAAAGGAAAAATTGTCTAACTGACAGCAGGGCGTGTGCTTGTCTTGATACGAGGGCGTCGCTGCGCTCCGCCAGACAAGCACACGCCCTGCACAACCCGACACAACGCAACGGGGATTGTAGCAACGCAAAGCGGCGGCTAAAATACGGGGTCGTGCGCAGGCTTTCCACGATCCCCGTATTTCTTTACGCCGCCGCGTTTTCAGTTGCATTTTCTCATTTGCGCTATGACTTCGGGGCTTACTTTACCCATAAGCACGCCTTCGTCCCAGCAGTTGAAATCGTCGAACAAGAGCAGTTTTTTATCCTCTTGCCCGATTGTAGATATTATGTCCTCGTCCATAACGTCAGAAATAAAGTATTGATACATACCTTTGCTGTACACAATTCTTTCGCCGGTCTTTTCTATATACTTCATAAGGTACGCCAGCGATTCGCCTAAAAGCCTTTTGTCTAATTCCTTAAAGTCGTTACGCCCAAAGCGTTCCTCGAAATAGGTATTGAGATTTATCGTCTGCATGGTGTGCGTTACCGTACTGAAATCGGTCTTTTCCACAAGTTCGCCCACCATAGCGTTATCGGGGACATTGAATAAGCCGTGAAAGTGCAGACGCTTCTTTTCGGGCGAGCGTTCCCATACGCCCATATACCGCCAGCCCTGCCTGTACGCAAGCAATGAAAGTTTGTTTTTGAGTTTCTTCTTAAAGGTTTCTTCCGTGTGTTTTTTATCGTCGTAAGTGAACGTGCAAAAGTAGTTGAAGTCTGCCAAATTCGCCTTTCGCACCATACGCACACGTCGGGCGACGATATTTCGGTATCTGCGTTCCATACCTAAATCTACATACCATTTCAGTTGTTCCACGCTGTCGAAGTACGGGAACAGTCCGTCCATAATCTTTAATGCCCGTTCCTTTTTCGGGAGGTCTAAATACTCGTTATACAGTTCGTCAAACAGTTCTCTTTTCGTGAGTTTACGCTCTCGTATAATGGGCGTAACAGCCGTTTCAGCCTCGCATACGCCGTCCGTTATAACTTCGTCCGCATCCGTCGTTTCGTCGGTCTTACAAGGAATTAAAGGCTCTGTCGTCTTATCGGTGTCAGAGCCTTGTTCCTTTGTTTCGACGACGGTAATTTCTTCTTCGACGGTCTTGGGACGATAGCGTTTCGGGCGTTCCGTATGCGGTATGGCGATATAGTGCGAGCCGTCGTAATATACTTTGGTTTCACCGAAAGCCATAACGCATTTTCACGTCGGAGTTTAACCGTCTGACGCCTTACTTACGCCGTTTGTTGTATTCGGGCGTATTCTTGTAAAGCAAAGCGTACTCGTAATTTCCGTGAATTTTCATAGCCTGTTTGAGTGCCTTTTGGTCGCCGCTGTAAGACGCCATACGCAAGGCGCTTTCGCTGTCATGATAGCCGTTTTCAAGTTCTCTGACGGAACAGTTACGGGCAAGACGCTTTTGTTTTGCGGTAAAAAATCCCACGCTTATTTACCTCCTTTTTTAGATTTGCGGTTTTGCCGTTTTGCAAGTTTCAAACGGCGTTTTTCCTGCTTGATTTTCGCTTGCTGTTTCTTGTTGACCTGCTTTTGATACCGCCGATCTTCTCTGTCGATTTTCTTAAACGACCGTTTCATATTCTTAAAAATGTAGTTAAGTATTTTGTCGTTGTATTTGTCCGGAACGAAGTCGGCGGTGTCGAGCGTTCTTGAAAAAGTTTCGTAATACTTACAAAGGCAAGCGTTGATGAGTTTGTTTTTGTTGTAGTTCAGCATACTTGTTTACCTCGCTTTTGATAGTAGCCTTCGGGCAGTTCGTCGTCGTTCTGTTCGAGATAGCGGATATAGCCTTCGAGCGTTTGCGCTGTCGGCTCGGACGGCGAGTAATCAAAATCCTCGTCGAAATGCCCCTGATAAAACTTCGGCTTGCAGCATTGGCTGTCGTAACAAGCGAACACATTATAATCCGCCGTAATCACTTCTGCCGTATAGCAAGATTTGTCTTGCTTGCCGCTCGCCATATACTTATCGAAAAGACTGCTGTTTTCTATACGGCGAATATGCCAAGTAAGAGAGCAAGGCTTTCCGAAATCGTTATAGGCAATATCTAACTTTACTATCTCTATGAACTGCGAGAGTTCCCGAATATTGACGTCGATTAGCATAGGTCGCTGCGTATCTAAATAGACATCCAAATCGTTATGCCCGTGTTGTTCGTACCATCTTGACTGCCAATCGGGAAAGTACATTGAAAGTCTGCTGTTGAGGTATTTCTGCGCTTCCGTTATGCAGATCACCTCGTAAGGCAGATTGAAATGCGTCTTTACAAACGGATTGTCAAAGCCCAGACGGTAAGGGTTAATTCGGCGGCTGAAACGGGGACTGTACCGATACTGCTTAAACGTCATATCGTAGTTAGCCGAAACGCAGTGAATCGGCACAGTCTTAATCCCGTCGAAACCGCTTTGTATTTTCCCGACAATTTCACGAGCCATAGCACGATTGCGAGCCTTGTCGAACGCATAACCGTTTGCGACGTGCGTCATAAAACAGGTTTTGCCCGTGCGAGGCGGAGCGAAAATTATCGTTATCATAGGCTTACCTTAAAACCATAACGTCCCAGAACGTCATTTGTTCGAGGTAGAACCCTGCGGCATCGTTCCATTCGATAGTCAGTACGCCGTCTTTCTTGCACGAAATGGTGATAGTAAACGTGTTTTCCGTTCCGTAGTCCACGACGCCGCACGTTGCCGAGAAAGGCGACGTACTCTTGATTTCCGCAGAAGTATCGCCTGTTTCAAAGCCGTCCACGATATTGCCGTATTCGTCCATAGCGTGCCAAGCACCGTCCACATACTGCCAGCCGTAACAGCCGTTACTGTCGGCATTATACCAATAACTGTTGTTACCGGTGTCGTGAATGTTCGCTACCATATAGTTGACGCTAATCTTGACCTTATCGCCGGCTTTCAGACCGCTTATGAGAACTGTCGTCGAATTTCCGCTGTAACCGTCGCCGTAGGCGTGATAGGCTTCGTTCTGCAAGAGCGTCCACGTTCCGAACTTCGCCGTAAAGGTGGTATTGCCGGTTATCTTATATGTCGAAATGTTTACAACGTCGCTGCCGTTTACCGTCCAGCCCTTAAATGTTTCGCTGTCGAAAGTAGGCACAGTAGCATAGCCGCCGTTCGTAACTTCCTGCGTGGATACCGTAGTGTTTCCGTTCTTGAAAGTAACGGTAAACTTATCCACACGGAATATCGCCGTAAAGGTGGTATTGCCGACTATCATATACTTGCTTACGTCAACGGTATTCGTGCCGTCGATAGTCCAGCCGACGAATACATAATTTGCTTTTGTCGGATTATTCGGCACGGTAGGTTTCGCGTGCTTTTCGACGATTTGCGAGTTATGCACTTTGCCGTCTGCCATAAACTTGACGTCGTATTTGTAGGTAATGTCCGCAACGAACACGGTGTCTGCCGTAATGCGGTATTCGCTTACGGCTTTCATTATGCCGTTGACTTTCCAACCGTTGAATACTTTGTACGCCGTGCTTGATGCCGTCGGTGCGGTTGCGTAATTGCCGCTCTTGACCGTTTCGGTTTTCAAAGTCGTATCTTCATACTTGAATACAACCGAGTACAATTTTGTGAATTTCGCCGTAAAGGTTACGTTCTGCGTAACGGTGTAGGTAGTAAGGTTTACGACGTTGTTGCCGTCGAGCGTCCAGCCCTCGAACACATAGCCGTTCTTTGTCGGGTTGGCAGGGATAGTTACCTTTGCGTCTTTGAGTACGATTTGGCTGTTATGATTTTCGCCTTCGACCATAAAATTGACTTCGTACTTGTGTGTAACGTCGGCAACGATTTTCGTATTAGCCGTTATGCGGTACGTTGCAAGGTCTATCGGCTCGCCGTCCACAGTCCAACCGTTGAAAATAACGTAAGCGGTAGAAGTAGGCTCGGTTACTGTCAATAGACTGTTCTTGTTGACGACTTGAATGTTGTAAACGCTGCCGTCAAATTCAAACGTAGCGACAACCTGTTCGCCGCTTTCGAGCGTTCCCAAATACTGCTCGTAATAACTGACCGATTTTTGAAGTTCGGCAATCTTGACGTTGAGTGCATTTACCACAGCCGAATTGTTTTGCGATTGCAACGTAAGGTCGGCAATCTGATTGTTCAGTCCGACGATTTGTGTGTTAAGTCCGTTTATCGTGCGTGTATTCAATTCGTTGGTTTCCTGTAACTGCGCGTTCAACGATTGCAAGTTGGAAATCTGTTCGTTCAGACTTGCGATTTGTCTTGCGTTCTCGTCCTTGTTCGCTTGCAGAGAAAGCACTTGATTATTGAGCGTGGCGATCTGCCCGTTTAACTCCGTAATAGTCGTTTCGTTGCTCGCTTTGATAGTGTTAAGCGTGTCAATCTGTGTTTCGAGAGCGGTTTTCTGCTCGTTCAGAGTGGCGATTTGCCCTTGATAGTCCTTGATAGAATTATTGAGGGCTGTCGCCTCGCTTGTGTACTGCGAGATAAGGTCGTTTTGCGTGGTTATCGTATCACGATAGCCGTTGATGAGTTCTTCGTATTCGTCCTTGTCCGCAAGCGCTTTGTTGTAGCCGTCCTCGTAGGATTTTTGAATGTCGTCTTGCGTATATAAGCCGTTGCCGGCCATACCGTCCTTGACTTTCGACCAATTTATGATGCCCCACGTCAGAACGAACGCAAACGCAGCGATAATGAGAATACTGAAAATGATTGTTAAAACTTTTCTTGTCGTTGACATTGTTTGCCTCCTTATAAAATTTCGATTATTTGCAGCCGAATACCGTTGTCCGTAAAATACTGTTCGAGGAACGACGCATTTTCGTTTCCGGTAGTTGCAAGGGTGAGTTGTGTTTTGCCGCTTAAAAACTTGACGGATATTTTCATTGTTGCGCTGTTTACGATTTTGCCTTCGGTGTTGTAGAAGTCCATATTGACCGTTGCGAATACCGAGCCTGCGTTGATTTCCGTATTGAGCAGTACATAGTCGTTCAGCACTACCTGATAGGTCTTTTTCTGTCCGTCGAAGTCGTCCACTTTGAGCAAGTCTTTCTCAAAACTGTAAGTGTTCGTATCGTCGTAAAGGTCGTGGTAGAAAACCACGCTCGTTGACGAATAGTTAAAACTCTCTTGCGAAAAGCGGTTGCTTATGTCGATAGAGCCGTTGACGTAACTTTCGGCTTTTATTTCTTTATACAGCCGTATTCCGCAGAACACACCGACAACGATAAGCACGAAAGCAAGAAGATAGAGAATAACCAAGCCTATGATTTTCTTCATAAAATCACCTCCGCATATTCGCTGTTGATAGCGTTCTGCATACCGTCGAGCGTAATGTTGCGAGTACGTTTGAGCGTGCGTAACTGCGTTTCGTTCAGCGATTTTTCGAGCAAATAAAACGTCTGCGTTCCGCCCCGAATTGTAAGCGTGTCGATTTCCAAGCCGTTGAAAGCGTCGTAGTCTAAACCGACAATACCGTGTTCCAAATTCGTGTTATCTACATCGAGCGTTATGTTTACTTTTGCTCTCGGCATATCCGCAAATAACTTTTTGGCGTCCATAGAGAGTGAAAGGAAATACCCGTCGTAAACTTCGCTGTAACGGTATATAAAGATTTCCTTGCCGTTCAGTTTGCTTGTACTGTCGAGATTGTAAGTCATACGCTCTTGCCAATAGGTCGTGTCGATTTGTTCGTCCGACGTGTCGTAACTCGGATTGCAGGCGATAGAGCCGAAAAGCGATTGCGTGCTGTTTCTTGCGCCGTTCTCGTCGTAATGGAACTTCAATACGGCGTAGTTTTTGATAATGTCCGTTACGTCGTCCGCCTTGAATTTCTTTGTTGCCGTGTCGTATTCCCGAATTGTAAAATATTGCGATAGGTCGAGGGTGATATAGTAATCGCCGTAGCCGTGATCGTTGCTCTTGATTGCCGAGAATACGCAGTCGAACACGTCCCCGTAATCAAAGTAAACCGTACCTTGCTTGACGTTCCACAAAAAGCCCCAGAGCCTGCCGTAAACGTCGTATTGTCCGGTAAGTTGTATCGAGAACGGGCGGTTGTCTATCTTGATGATGAATTGTTGTTCACGGTTGAGCGTGGTTGCCACGCTGCCGTACTGACCTTTGAAACCGCTCCACGTTATACCGTTCGTCGTATCGTAGTAGTAGAACTCGGAAAGCACTCGCTGTTGGGCTTCTTTATCGCTGTTGACTTCGTTCATATACGTTTCAAAGTCGCCCATGTACTGCATACCCGTAGAGCGGTATTGGTCGCTCGTAAGGTTGTAGCCCGTGAAATAGTTGTATTTGAGTTCCTGCAACTGCACGCCGTTGTTCTTTGCGTTTGAGTAATAACTCGCTTCCATAAACCACCGTTCCTCGAACTCGTTACGTTCTTCGGGCGTTAAATCTTCGTCTTTCTTAATATCTACGGCAAGTTGGTCGTTGATATTGTTGACGCCGATAGTCGTATCTTTGACGAAATAATGGTAGTAAACGAAGGCGATAATCACGCAAACGCTGATGACGCATAAGAACACCAAGCAGCAGTTGCCGATTGTTTTTAAGACTTTCATAAAACCTCCTTTTGAAAAATTAAAGGCACTAAATAAACTTTTCCGTCTAAATAGTGCCTTCGTTGTTTGTTACGTTACAGCAAGCCGTTCCAGCCGAAGAAATTGAGCATTTTGGCGAGCCAACATAATCCGTATGCAATCCATTCAAAGAGTTTGGCGAGAATTGATAACGGCCACGTTCCGACCAGCACCACAAGGATTAAGACAAGTAGAATGAGTATCAATTTCTTCATAGGAACACCTCGCCGTTAGCGCATGAGCATTGCGAGCAAAGTCTTGTCCGAATTGCGGGCGGGCTTGATTGCGCTTTCAAAGACTTCGCCCGTTTCCTTATCCACCGTGCGGACGAGAAAGCGATTGCCCGATACGGTCTTGCCGGTTGCGTCCTGAAATTCGTAAGGTACGACGATAAAGTCCGCCTTGTCCTCGTTACCGAACACAATATCGAGAACGGTATAACCGCCTTTGTCGTTCTTGTCGGGCGGCGCAAGTTTGATTTTTACGTCCCTGCCTCTGACGTTGCCGCAGATAAAATACTCGAAATACGACTTGCCCTTATACTCGAAAGAGCCTTTTTCGACCTTAATGCCGTTTGTCTTGTTTGCCATAAATTTGCCTCCTTGTTATGCGGACTTTTTGCCGCCTTTTTTGAGTTTCGTGCCTTTCTCACGAGAGAACTGCTTTGCGTACTTCTTGTCGCCGAACGCTTCCATAGCCTGCTTGTAGCGGAACAGTCCGGCGTGGTCGCTCTGACACTGCAAGTAGCCCGAACGCATACCTGCCTCGTAGTCCGACAAAGGCTGTCCTTCTTTCTGCCCGTGCTGATGCACCTTTGCCTTGCGCTCGTTTGCGTAACTTTCCGCACGCTTGTTCGGCGCAGTCCAACGTCTTTCTTTGTTGTAATCTGCCATTGTTCAAATCTCCTAATGATAAATTTTCGCCCGTTGACGCTCGCATAGCACAGCGTATATATCTGTTAAACGGCGGCTTATGTATTGTTTTCTCGATTGTTTATGCGTAGGCGGCCACCTTTACGAAAATCACGCTAAACTTAATCGCTTATTTATTGCGCCGTAAACATTCAAATGAGGTTAGCACTTCGGCATTGTCGTACCCGAATATGCCAACAAGTCCTGCGTTGCGTAAAAGGCGTGTTTCCTTTCGCAACGGCAATACGTTACAAGCCACATTTCCACGTCAAGGTGTTTGTTCGCCTTGCGGTCAAAATAGGCTTTTGCCTTGTCGGGATTAGTGAAATACTTACAGCCGAAGTTACACTCAACCCGAAAATACTGCTCGATATTCTTCTTCATACTGCCTCCTAAAATCGTTATTGTGAGTGGGCGAATAACTAACCCCTTCACCTAATAGCCTCGAAAATCGCAAAAGTCCACGCCTTATTGCAAAACTTTTTTTAATTTTCGTAAAATCCGTGTCAAACGGTTGTTGATTGCCTTTTTTGTTACGCCTTGTCGTTCGGCAATTTCCACTTGCGGTATGCGCTCGAAAAAGACCTGTTTTATAAGCGTTTGTTGTTCGGGAGTGAGAGTGGAAATAGCCGCATTGAGTTGACTGTTTCTTTCGTTTATCTCAAAGATAGTCGCAACGTCGGCGTCCGGATCTGCTACGTCCCAGCCATTATCTACCGAGCGTTCCAACGATTGATTTCTGCGAGAGTGCTTGCGTTCGGACAGTTCGTCCGCCTTTTCCATATCTTGATAGAGCGAGTAAAATTCTTCGCTTACTTCGACGGCGCTTGTCGTGCCGTCGGCAAATTTATAGGTTATTGTGTTCATAGTTTTAACTCCTTGAATTTCGTGGAATCCGCAGAGCCGTACTGTTTTCCGCAAACAAAAAAGACGGCGTGAAAGCGATTGGGATTTGCTTTCCTTGCCGTCTTGCGGTCTGCGGATATTCTCTTGTATAGCGGTTTATACCGCTTTATCTGTATTTGTTACTTTGATTTTGCCGTCGTCCGAAAAGCGTATTGTCGTAACGCAGCCTTTGACGGCGATTTCGACGGTCTTGCTCGGCTTGTCTATACGGCACACGAGTTTACCTTGACTATTCCTAACGTCCGTGAGTTTTCCCATTATGCAGACTCCTTGACTACGGCTGTTTGCAAATACTTCAAAAGCCGTTTATTGAGTTTTTGCACATATTCGGGCGTGTACCCAAGTTCCTCCGACAAGGACTCTTGCGTATGATTTTTAATGTATAAGGAATAGTAAAGGTCGTAAAGACGAGGCGAGGCTTTTTGCATGGCGTCGTTGTAAAGGTTGACCGTATTCAATATATCGTTCATTTTGCCCGTGAAAGCGCAGGCCTCGTCAAACATATTCTTGCGAACATAATAATAGCGTATATCTTTCAAATCTTCTCTGATTACCGAGAGCGATAACATTTTATAAAATCCTCCTAAAACAATTATTTGGTCGGATTTTGTCGATAAAGAAAATAGCCTCTACCAACAGAAACCCATAATTTGAGTTTGCTGTTCGTAGGGGCTATAACTTTGTTATGCCGGTGGCACGAACCTTATCTATACCGTAGAGGGCAGGAATTACGGGAACTTGTCCAACCTAACCGTGCCGTATAGACGTATGTATTCGATTTTGATTATTGTGCTTTGACTATTCGTATAAGTCGTTCTTTCTCCGACGGTTGTTTGGCTATGATGACCGCATTACATTTCTTGCAACAGCCTTTCGCTTCGCCGTTGTCATTGACTGTAACCGTCATATAGTTCAGACAGTCGGGGCATTTGATCCGTTTGACCTTACTCATATATGCCTCCTTTTCCCGTGAATACGCAAAGAGTGTATTTAACTTACTGTCAATGCAGGGTTGGGAACTCCCGTGCGAAAGTAAATTATCTTTCGTACTCTCAATATTAAAAACTTCGGGGCTATGAAGTTTGTAGTATTGCGATATTAAAACAAATCTTTAATAACTTTGATTGCTACGCCTTGTATGTCAATGCTTTTGAAATACATATCGTCCATACCGTCGTTTTCGGGGTGTAGGCGTATGCGTTTACGCTTTTCGTCCAGATAGTAACGCTTTAAGGTTGTTTCGTTATCTATAAGAGCGACCACGATTTGACCTTCTTCGGCTGTTTCTTGCTGACGGACTACGACCAGATCGCCGTCGTCAATGCCTGCATTTATCATACTTTCGCCGTATGCTTTCAATATAAAGTAACTGCCTGCGCCTAAAAAATCGGTTGGTATAGGCAAATACGTTTCTATATTTTCTTCGGCAAGCATAGGCGTTCCGCAAGCGATAGAGCCGACAACGGGTAGATATTCAACGGCTTGCTGCAACTTTTCCATCTTCTTGGTACGAACGCCACGACAAGTACCGCTGTTTTCAAGCATACCTTTTTCTTGCATTTCCGCTATGTAATTGCTTACGCAGCCTTTTGAAATACCGAAAGCGGTTGCTATCTCTTGCATTGTCGGCGTTCTGCCGCTGTCAAAATACTCTTTGTTTATAAACTCGACTATGTTATTCATTAGTTCGGAGTTCTTACTTCTCATAAGTGTTCCTCGCTTATCGTGAACGATTGTTTACGATAGATTATAGAACATACGTTTGAGAAAGTCAACTGTTTGAAAGCCCCATTTCAAACATTGTCGGAAATATTTTTAGGGAGGGTGTGTGTCCGGCTGTTCGGTGGGTTGCTCTTGCATCTTGTAGTAATTCCGTATATCTAATTCCAGACTTGCTATAAGCGCATCATAGTCTTGCCTTGAAAGTATTTTAGGATTTGGCGTTCCTCTTACGAACAGAGTATCTCGTCCGTTATGAGGAGCGATTTTTATTTCTCGCATATAGCCTCCTGCTTGATTTGATAGGTTGACTATACACCTTTGGAAAATAAAAGTTTAGAAACTCTACCTAAACCTTTCCTACCTAAAAAACGAACAAACCCAAACTTTACCCGAACATTACCCAAACTGACCGTATAACTATTTACCTTTTTTTCGCCGTTGGTTGTGGCAGAAAATGTCGTTGCCGTCAATCTAAAACAACTCTTGCTTAAACCAAATACGGAAATAACCTTAACGCAATAATTGTTTTGATTGGAAACCGAATAACAAAAAACGCCGATTGACGGCGTAGCCATTTCCTGCATTTTCGTCGGCGTCGAAAAAAAGGTTCGGCAAAGGAGGCAATTATAGAATGAGTTTAGGAAAAGTATCGGTTGCGTATAGGTCGGTGCTGAAATCGTCGGGGATTTGTTTAGACGGAGGCTCTAACATTTCTCGACGAATTTGTTTATGCTTTATGCGAAATATCTATTTTGGAGGTAAAAAATGAAAACAGCGGTTATCTATGCACGTTATTCAAGCGATAGTCAGACGGAACAGTCTATCGAGGGACAATTAAGAGTTTGTCAGCAGTTTGCGCAAAACAATGATATTCTCATTGTCGATACATATATAGACCGTGCTATGACGGGAACGAACGACGCACGTCCGGATTTTCAGCGTATGATTAAAGATAGCAACAAGCGCCAATGGGACTATGTTATCGTGTATAAGTTAGACCGTTTCAGCCGTAATAAATATGAAACGACAATACACAAGCATACCTTAAAAGAAAACGGCGTCAAAGTTTTGTCCGCTATGGAAAACATACCCGATACACCCGAAGGCATCATACTCGAAAGCCTTTTGGAAGGTATGAACCAATACTACTCCGCCGAACTCTCGCAAAAGGTCTTGCGTGGACTGAAAGAGAGTTATATCAAAGGCAACTACACGGGCGGAGCGCAGATATTCGGATATGACGTGGTTGACAAGAAAAATGTCATCAATCCTTACGAGGCGGAAATAATACGAGAGATATTTTCAAAGTTTGCAAACGGGCATACGGGAAAGTCGATTGCGGATAATCTCATAGCACGAGGCATACGCACAAAAACGGGACACTACATTGACGATAAAAAGGTTTATAAGATTATAGCCAATACAAAGTATGTTGGCAAGATAAAGCACGGCGACACGGTTTATACAAATATCTATCCTGCTATCGTTGACGAGGCTACATGGCAGACCGTTCAAATCATAAGGAACGCCAACAAGCATAAGCCCGGAAGTAAAAAGCAAAAATTTAGGTTTTTGTTATCGGGTAAACTGATATGCGGTGATTGCCGTTCCTATATGGTCGGTGAAAGCGGTAAAAGCAAAAGCGGCGACAACTACAAGTATTATACTTGCCTCTCTCGTCGCAGACGGAAACAAGCGTGTGATTTGAAATCTGTTCAAAAGAATTGGATTGAAAACTTGGTTATTCAAACTACTTGGCAACTGATTGAGGAAAATGCGGCTCTCGACGATTTGGTTAATGCGATATTCAAAAAGCACCAGACCGAAAACAAAGAGGCTGCACTCATAAAGTCGTTAGAGAAAAGACGGGGCGAGGCGTTGAAAGCGTCCAATAATCTGATCGCCGCTATCGAGCAAGGCATAATCACCGAACAAACGAAAATAAGGTTGAAAGAGTTAGAGGCTCAAATATCGCAATATGACTTTGACATAGAGCAAGCACGGCAACGTAACTATTCCTATCTTACACCCGAAAAGATTAAAGACTACTTCCGAAAAGTGATATGCGGCGATATTACAGCCGATAGCACGAGGGAGCATATAATCAAATACTTCATTCGGGAAATCATCTTGTATAACGATTGCTTGGTGATAACATATAACTTCACGGACAAAAACATAATGAAGAAAACCACGCCAGACGACATAGACGAGATAGAAAGCGAACTAAAACGTCTTAAAAACGGCAAAAACAACTCTAATTTGTGTTTGTACAAACAAGCAAACTCTCCACCACACGAGACGTATACGCACACCCTGCGTTTACGTCGGAATTAGAGGTTGATATATCGACCTCTTTTTCTTTTGCTCCGTTTTCGTCCGTGCCGTCGGGATAATTGGGGAAAATCAAGTTCAACAGTAGTTCGTTCTGCTGTCCTTTTTTCAGATTGAAAATCACTTTCATTTTATCGTCGTAAAGCAATACCCGATAAATAAACGTGTCGATTAGGTCTTTGCGGTTTTTCGTCTTGGAATAGTCCAGCGTTCTGAAATGCTGTAACCACTTGCGAATGTCCGCATAGGTGTAATTGATTTGCAACGCCTTTTCGCTCTCTATGGTGTCGTTCAGTTCCTTATTCTCGCTTTCCAGCCGTTCAATTTGCGCCAAAATCGTGTCCGCGATTTTGCCCAGCATAAGGGCTTGCATAAGGTTGTTTATCGCCTTTTGGTTGTCTGCGACTAAACTTTCAAGCCGCTTTATCTCGCTGTCGTTGCGCTCCTCTTGTATCAACATATAGGTTTCTGCCGCGACCATATCAATAAAATCGTCCGTCAAAACGCCGTGCGGGTTTTGCTCCGTGCCGTTGCCCACAATGGCGTAAACGATTTCGTCCTCAATAAACTGCTTGCGTATTGTCCGCTTGTCGCAAACGCCTTTCGTCGTTCCCACGCACTTGTAGTAGTGATGTATCTTTTTGCTTTTGCTCGTGGACGATATACCCGTCATTTTGTGTCCGCACTTGCCGCACAACAATTTTTCCGACAAAAGATATTCGACCTTTGCTTTGCCGCGCGAGGGGGCGGCGGCGTATTTCGCTAACACCTTTTGCGCCTCTGCAAAAAGCCCGTCGTCGATTATGCGCGGCATACCGCCGTCGATTTCCTCGTCGTGAAAAATGTACTTGCCCAAATACCGCCGATTGCTGAAAATGCGGTGAAAACTGCTTTTGTTCCACTTTCCGCCCGTCGAGGTCGGTATTCCGCGCTCGTTCAAATATCGTATCAAATCGGCGTAATTGTAGCCCGCGACAAACATTTCAAACAGTTTTCTGACAATGGGCGCGGTGTCCTCGTCAATGATAAAGTCCTTTTGCTCGTTTACCTTGTAACCGAGCGGAACGCTCCCGCCGAAAAACTTACATTTCGAGGCTGATATTGCGATGCCGCGCTTTATCTTCTGCGACAATTCCGCGCTGTAATATTCCGCCATACTTTCAAGTACGCCCTCAATCAAAATGCCGCTCGCGTCGTCCGTGATATTCTCTTTTGCCGAGAGTACGCGAACGCCGTTTTTCTTTAACTTGGCTTTGTATGTCGCGCTGTCGTATCTATTGCGGGCGAAACGGTCTAATTGATAGACAACGACAAACTGAAAGCCTTTGCGCTTGCTGTCCTCAATCATTTGCAAAAATTCGGGGCGTTTGTCTGTCGTTCCCGTCAATGCGCGGTCTATGTACTCGTGAACAATGCGCAAGCCGCTACGCTCTGCAAAAGCGTAACATTCTTTGAGTTGTCCCTCAATGCTTTGCTCGTTCTGTGCGTGTGAACTGAAACGGGCGTAAATAACTGCGTTTTTCATTGTGTTTTGCTCCTTTGCGCCGTCTGCGTGTGTGCGGACTGCGGCTTAAAAAATTTTGTGTTCGCTTTGGTGCTTACCGTCTTAATCAGCCAAAAATGCCGCCGCAGGCAAATTGTCAAGGGTTTGCGCCGTAGGCGACGGCGGCTTTATGCCCTACGGGAAATAAATAGCCGCCCTTTACAATTTGTCAAGGCGGCGTATTCCGTCCCCAGACGGTAAGCACAAGCGAACACAAAAACTATAAAATACTTAAAAAATGGATTATCTTTTATTCAGCACATTTTCTAAACGTGTAAAATCATTTGCGGAACACGGTTGTCGTACCTTATTGATTGCGTATAGTTCAATACCGAATTTATACATTTCAATGACAGATTTACATAGTTTGTTGCCGAGTTCAGTCAAAGAATATTCAGTTTTAGGTGGCACTACGGGGTAAAGTACACGGCTTATTATGCCGTCGCTTTCAAGTTCTTTTAATTGTTCAGCAAGCATTTTTGGCGTTGCTTTTACAAGTTTTGCAAGTTCACTATAACGCAAAGTTCTATCAAACAAATAATAAATAATATCTAATTTATATTTGCCGCCTATAACTGCAATAGTTGCGTCTAACGGGCAACTGCAAGACATCAAAATATCAATATTCATAAAAAACCTCCTTATACTTTCTAAAAGGTAAGTATAGTACTTAAAAGTGCGTTCTTGACAAAATGAAAGTATAGATTTATTATAGTAGCAGACAAGTAATTTGTCAATATTTTTATGGAGGTTTCTATGGAGTTCATAGAATTAGCAAAGTCGCGCTATTCAGTGCGCTCGTTCTCTGATAAACAAATCGAGAGTGAAAAACTGAATAAGATTTTAGAGGCGGCAAAAATTTCCCCGACGGCGGCAAATCAACAACCTCAAAAAATTTATGTTTTGCAAAGCGAACAGGCAATTCGGAAAATAAATTCCGTTTGTCAATGTATTTTTGGGGCGCCGACTGTAATTATAATTACGGCAGACGAAACAGAAACGTGGAAAAATCCGTTTTCTAAAAATTATAACACGGGCGATATTGATTGTAGTATAGTATGTACATATTTAATGTTACAGGCTTGGGAATTAGGCATAGGTTCTTGCTGGGTAGGCTATTTTGATTTAGCAAAAGTGGAAAAGGCTATGAATATTCCCGATAACGAAAAAATCGTTGCAATTTTACCGCTTGGCTATCCGTCTGAAAGCGCAAAGCCGTCGCCTATGCATTATTCTCGCAAAGAGTTAAAAGAAACGGTTAAATATTTGTAATAAAAAATGGTGCTTGACATTAAGCACCATTTTTTGAAACTATGAATTAAGCAATTCTTTTATTTCTTCTTCCGAATAAGGGCATACATAATCAGAACACAAATGAGTTTGGCTCCACATCATCATTTGCGTTAAAACGGGAACAAAACTTTTGCCGAGTTCTGTCAAAGTATATTCTACTTTCGGCGGAATTTCTTTATAAATTTCGCGGTGTATAAATCCGTCGTCCTCTAATTCACGCAACTGTTTTGTTAAGGTCGATTGCGTGATACCGTCCATTCGGCGTAATAATTCGCCAAAACGTTGCACTTTATAAAAAGCGATATACCAAAGAATAAGGAATTTCCATTTACCGCTTAAAACGGCTTGCAACGTATTCATAGGAACACACCGCGCCATTACTTCTCTTTTTCTAAACTTGTTATCTGTCATATTAACTCCTTTTTTTCATTATAGCGTATTAAGAAAAGTAAGTCAAACCTATTAGTATCATTTTTGATAGTACTACTAAATAAAGACAGTACTTGTGTTTCAATACTATTATGCTTTATAATAAAGAAAAACAAAAGGACGGTATTTTATTTATGCACTACACGGGAACAGTTTGGCGTCCACCTTATGAGGCTTGGTCGGCTCTATTGCAAGTTACAGCGGGTTGTACACACCATAAATGCAAATTTTGCACATTATACGAAGATATACCTTTCAAATTCAAAATGTCGCCTATTGACGAGATAGAGGACGATTTGAAAGAGTTGTGTTATTTTACCCCCGACGTAACGAGAATGTTTTTAGTCGGAGCAAATCCGTTTGTATTATCAACGGAAAAATTACGGCAAATAGCATATTTATCTAAACAATATCTTAACCGATTAAAAACTATCGGCTGTTTTGCGCGTATAACCGACATAACGCCGAAAAGCGTTGACGAGTTAAAACAGTTACATAGTTGCGGTTATAACGGAATTACAATCGGCGTTGAAACAGGCGACGACGAGGCTTTATCATTTATGCACAAGGGCTATACCTCTGCCGACATTTTGGAACAGTGCCGTAAACTCGACGAGGCTGGGCTGGAATATAACTTTTTCTATCTTACGGGTATTTACGGCAAAGACAAAAGCAAGCAAGGCGTTGAAAATACGTTAAAAGTATTTAATCAATTAAACCCGAAAATCGTCGGTGCGTCAATGTTGACAATTTACCCTACGTCAGAATTATACGGCGAAATTCAAAACGGAAATTGGACGGAAGAAAGCGAAACGGAAAAATACGAAGAATTAAAAATGCTTGTACAAGGTTTAGATATTAAAACACATTTTGCCGCTTTGGGAGCATCAAACGCAATTCAACTACACGGAAGTATTCCAACCGATAGAAAAGAGTTAATAACTACTATCGACAACTTTCTAAACCGTTTTGGGGAAAGCGAATTAAAACAATATAGAAAGAATTTGAAACACCTATAAACAAGTATTTTTTATGGAAAAAGAAATAGAAAACAATAAAGCAAAACTTTATTATGCGTGTTGCCCTCATTGTAAAACCGTACTCGTGCAAGCACAGAACGGTATGGACGGCTATATAAAATGTCAAAAATGTGATAAATATATACATATCATAATTCGCAACGGAACTGTAACAACCAAAACAAAATCATAACTATGGAACGCTTGGAAACGAGCGTTCTTTTTCTATATAAAAAGCCTTTATACGACAAAGGCTTTTATTTTATACTTTCACGGTTTTGTTACACTCTACATAGGCGCATATTTTGCGTTTTGCATAGGCTTTTTCTCAATGGGAAACTGTCGCGCCCGAACGAAACAAAATACTGTTTTAGAGTTGTAATCTGAAAAAAGATAAGAACCGAAACGGAGCAATACCGCCTTAATAGGGTTTGCTTTCGTTCGGTCTTTTTTTATTTATGGGCTATTGCTCCCCGCTGGCGTATTGCACGCTGTCGGGGCTTTTTCTATATACGGCGAAAACTGCCGATAGCGATTTTTCAAAACAAAAATCAAAATCGGAGGGTTTTCAAAATGCAAAAAATCAAATACGAATTTGCGGACGGTACGACAAGCGAAATCGAGGTAAGCGAAGAAATCTACGCTCTGCACTTGCAACTACTACAAGAGGAAAAGCGCAACCATTGGCGGGAAACGCGGCGGCATATATCGCTTTACTACCTATTGGAAAACGGCGTTGACTTTACGGACAATGCCGCAGATTCTTTCGCCGCCGTTGAGTTGCGCGAGAACGAGGAACGAATACATAACGCAATAAATCAATTAACGGACAAGCAACGGGAATTGGCGCAAAAAGTATTTTTCGAGGGTATGACATTAACCGACATAGCAAAAGAAAAAGGCGTTTCGCAACCCGCTATTACTCAACAACTTGCGACCGTAATAAAAAAATTAAAAAAATTTTTGCAAAAAACCTTATAGTTGCCACGTTCCCGTGCTTATAAGTAGAGGCAAAAAAAGCCTACTACAAAAACGGGAGCGTAAAAAAATGATAGTCAAGAAAGAAAAATTGCAAGCCTATTTAGACAAGCACGAAATGACGGCAGCAACATTGGCGCGCGATATGGGCATTGATGAAAACGAGGTAAAAACGCTGTTAAACGGCGGCGCGGTAAACGAGGCAACGGCGCGGCGTTTTATCTACTACTTGGGCGCGGACGAGGCTGTAAAACTTATTGATTGGGCGGCAATAGGCAAACAAAATCCGCTTTCGGACAAGGGCTGACTGCCTCTGAAAATTTAGCAAGGAGGAACTATGAAACTAATCAAGACGATAGCGAACTGCTGTTTAGTGTTCATAACCGTGATAGCCGTTTGCGTTATTATCGCGTTCGTTTACTATCACTATTTTGTGAAAGATACGACCATAGGCGTGAACAATATCAACGACCAGTTAGCCGTAGACATTAAGAAAGACGACGAACTGACGGACGAGGAAAAAGACATTTTCGAGGAACGGTGGTTTATGGAAGCAAACTACTATTCCAACGACAAGAACAACGGCGTACAACTGCAAGAATTAAAGTACAACTATTTCACGGGCTACAACCTAACGCAAGATCAGTACCGCTCAACGGGTATGCAATTTATAGGCGATTTCAGAACGTATACGCAAGAGGTACACAAGGAAAGCGAGGCAAACGAACGCGTACTCTCTGAATTTTACTACTACGATACGACAAACGGCATAAATTGGAGCGGTTTCAAAGGACAATACGGGAGCGTGTCAACGGTGCTAAACCGTAACCAACAATTCATTATCAAGATAGACAACCGCCCGTTTTCAATTCAGTTAGACGGCAAATACGACACATACGGCAGACTGTGGGGCTTTTTATGGACGGTCAAGCAAAGCACAACGTACTTCGATTACGGCGACGTGTTCGACGCGGTTTTCTCGGCTATAAAGTCGAACGACAAAGGCTACGGCGATTACTATATCACGCTTGATTTATCGCAATACTTTTCTATCAGAGAATACGACGGCACAAGCGGCAAATTCAAGGCGGACGACGTAACCGACATAATTAAAAATTACGCCGTGCTGAAATTCCACTACGACGAGAACGGAGCGCGTAACAGTACGCAAAGCATTTTCGGCTCTATCGAGTGCAACCCGAAATACGACACCAGCGACGAGCATATAGACACTACCTACTGGCAAGAACGTATGACCTACACGCTGACGGACACAAGCAAGTTGAACGGCGCGGAACTGTTTACTTACCGTTACAGCGAAATATACGACGGGTATTTTGTTTCGCTGTCTATGGACGGCAAAAAACTGTTTGCAGATATGCCCCGCGCAAAGGTCAATATAACGCTGGACTTACATTCCGAATATTTGGCGGGTAAAGAAATCAAGGTTGTAGGTCTTGACTATAACGCTTTCGACGGGCTGGAAATCGACACGCTTACTATCAAGGGCAATGCACGAACATTTTACTTGCTGGAAAAATCGCTGAACGATACGGGGCTGAAAACATTAAAACACAGTCGCGGTATTGTGCTGGACGGAACGGCAAACGCAATAAACAACGAATACAGCGAGGTGCTTATATGAAAAAAATCATAGGTATGGTTATTCTCTATCTGCTTGCGTTCGTCATTATCGTTGCCGCCGTTTTCTGCGGGGTTCGGTTGTATAAGGAAATCAAGGCTGAAAGTTATATAAACGGCTCAATAGATATAAGCAACCGATTCACGCAAGAAAGTTTTAACTATTCGTCTACAAGCGTGGTATTCTATCACGATTTATACGACGACACCGACACATACGCATTTGAAAAAGATTTGCTCAAAGTCGAGAATTTTGACGGCAAGAAAAAGACCTATCAAGTCGTACTCAATGACTACGTTCTGCTGAATACGGAAATAAACGCCGGCTCTGTGTTCGCAACTGTAAATATGGACTTTTACGACACGAACGGGAACGTAATCAACAGCGCGGTTATGAAATTGTCGGTCAAGTTTTTGAGCAACAAAACGACTTTAACGCTTGCGACGACGGGTAAAGAAAACGCAAGTTTTCTCGAACAGTATTTTGCGGACAACGGCATACGCCTACGCATTATAGAAATTTTATAAGGAGCGAACAATGTCAATAACGAAAAAAGTATTAACAATCATATTCAGTATTCTCATAATCGGCGTTTTCGCGTTCCTACTTACTTGGGGCATTATAAATTGGTCGAAGGTCAAGGACGGAATGGCGGGCAACGGTCTATATACGCAAGAGGACGTGCAAAAATCTTACGAAGACGGCTATTTCACCGCTCTCAAAGACAAGGACGAATACGACAAACTAATCAACAGTTACCGCGACACGATAACCACGCAGAACGATTTAATATCGCAGTATACGAGCGAGGCAACCTCCTTAAATAATTCTATCAAAGACTATCAAGGGCAAGTCGCTACGTTGAACGAACAACGCGCCGCTCTGGAAACACAGATTGAAACGCTGAACACAATCAAGACAAGCAACGAAATTACCATAACGGAATTGAACGGGCAAATTGCCGAACTGTCAACGCAGATACTTACGCTGCAAGGCAATAAGGACGAGAACGAACGGCAAATCGCCGCCCTTACGGAGCAATTATCGAACTTGCAAAATCTCAATACGCAGTTACAAGAAAACAACGCTCTGAACGCAAAGACGATTAACGGGCTGAACGCGCAAATTGCAAGCCTTAACAATCAGATTGCCGATTTGACATTGCAAACGCAAAACAATTCTTCGGTGGTCAATGCTCTGAACGCCAAAATTGCGGAATTGCAAAAGTCCGTGAGTTATTACGAACAGTATCTGTCTACGCTGGAAAGCGGCGAGCAAGTCGTTGCCACGTTCGAGTTTGACGGGAGCGTTTACAACATTCAGATAGTAAACAAGAACAGTCTTTTGACAGTTGCAACGCCGCCCTCTACGGCTTACGTTATATTCAACGGCTGGACGGTTGACGGCGAGCCTATCGACCTTGCCACTTACCGCATAACGGCAAACACGAAAATAGTTGCCGACGTAACGCATAAATACGAGGTCAATTTTATGGTAGACGGCGAAAACTACCACAACGAAATCGTACTGAAAAACGCACAAGTAACCGCGCCCGCCGCACCTACGAAAAACGGCTATGTGTTCGAGGGCTGGACGATTGACGGAAACACGCCCGTAAATCTTACAACTTACACCGTTACGCAGAACGTAACATTTACGGCGAAATTCACAAAGCAGTATTCCGTCGTGTTCAAGTACGAGGACACCACGCTGAAAAACGAAACCGTAAAATCGGGCAACTATGCAACCGCACCCGAAACTAATTCAACCGCTTATAAAGTTTTCAACGGCTGGAAAGTAAACGGCGTTGCGGTCAACGTTAGCGAATACCGCATTACGGCAGATACCGTATTTGTCGCAGATATAACGTACAAGTACGACGTGAAATTCATAGCGGACGGCAAAACGCACAATACGCAGATTATAGAGCGCAACGGCAAGCCCACCGTACCCGCCGCGCCCACAAAGCCGAATTATGTATTTGTCGGCTGGTCTATCGACGGAACGAACACCGTCAACGTAGGCAATTACACCGTTACCGAAAACGTAACATTTACGGCGTTATTCCGCGTTGATAAATTCACGGTTACGTTCAAAAACGGCAATACGACGATAGCAACGCAAGAGGTGCAAAACGGCGGTTATGCCTCCGCGCCTACTTTCAACAGTGATACGTTCATAGGCTGGACTACGGACGGCAACACGGTTATAAATCTTTCAACCTACAAGATAACCGCAAACACGACTTTCACGGCAAAATTCGGAACTTGGACGCGCTTGGGCGACGATATGCACTATGTTTACGGCGACAGCACTATGAACAGCGTTGACATAGCGGTTAGCGGTCTGAAAGCGGGCGACAAAATCAAGGTTACGGCGAACTATATCAAGGCGAATATACGCGACGACGGAAACAACAGTTTTTGGTATAACTCGCCCGACGGAAACAGTTGCTACGGCTACGAATACGGCTATGACGGACAATGGCAACAACTGCAACACGAGGGCGACGGCGGCAATGCTGGCGACAAAGAATTGACAAGCCTTGCGCCGTTCTCGGCAACGCTCGGACTTGTGGAATACGGAACGGAAAACACATTTACCATAACAATATCTTGCAAACGCGACGGCTATCTGACTATTGAGTGGTCGGACAATGCGGGTTTCTATATCGAGATGATGACAATGTGGGAACTGTACGTTTTAAGATAAACAAAGGCAAATCACAACTTAATTATAACGCTTGGGGTAAGCGCAAAAAGCCCCGCCATTAGCCGCAGTAAATGACGGTGCGCAACGTAATTTGCGGCGGTTGAAAAATAATCTATATAGGAGCAAAAAATGGAAAACTTAAACAAGGTAGTCAAGGAAATCAAGATTGTGGCAAAGCCCTCTAAACGCGGCGGCAAAAATCATTTTGTGCGCGTTGAACTCATTAACGGGCGTTCGGCTGACGTGTGGTGCGATAAAGAGGTCGTCGAACTCATTCAGACTTGCACGGAGTTGGGCGTTGAGCCGTTCAAGAGTTTTACTCTCGAAAAACGTACCAGCGAAAAGAACGGCGCGGAATATATAGCGGTTGTACTCAAAATGTTCAACGACGACGAATACTTTTACTTTCTGCCCCGCGCTACAAATACCATTGTGGAATTGTTACTCGCAAAAGCCGCAAAGGACGAAACGCCCGCGCCCGCGAAAAAGGCGTAATTTATGGCAAACCCGAAAATACCGCAAGGCTATCAAGGAACATACGCCCGCGCCGCCGACGGTTCGGCAACTCTTATTATGGTGTCGCGTTCAGATAGCATAACGGACTATACCGAAAAAAAGGAGCATAAGCCTATGGCAAATCAACCCACACAACAGCAAATGAATACGACGAACGGCGAACAGCCGCAAGCACGTTATACGCCTTATACTACCGAGCAGAAAAAGGAATACGCAAAGCAGTTTACCAAACGTGAAATTGCCTCGTACCGCAAAGGACAGCAAAGCGCATACGCGCATATGGGGAATATCGGCAAGCGCAATTCGTTTTTCATTTACAACAATCTGAAAAACGACGAGGCGGCAACGCCACCGCCCGCGCCGCCCGCCGACAGTAAACCCAAAGGCAACCGCCGCAATACGGGCAATAAATAACTAAATCTTACGAGGGAGCGGGCGTTTGTCCGTTCCCTTGTTTCTTTTTGCGGGGG
>Ga0209694_1000638_pt1 | contig 51206 bp, 48 predicted proteins | sample GluameincwithD2O_FD_187499 | JGI IMG/M metagenome (GOLD analysis project Ga0209694, IMG submission 187499) | Mouse cecum microbial communities from Vienna, Austria - Glucosamine amended microcosms incubated with D2O (SPAdes) (version 2) | ecosystem: Host-associated > Mammals > Digestive system >... | reverse complement strand
AATCTGTCAAAAACGGCATTCCATTTCCGTTGGGTTTCCATTGTCATTAGAAAAAGCCTCCTGTTATTCATTTCAATTCTGAACAACGGGAGGCTTTTGAGCTAGATGGGTTTGATTCGACGCTTACCTTCAGCCGTACACAAAAAGCCATCGTCTTTTCCCGGACCTGCACAGTGATGCAGGCGGGAAGAGCCGATGGCTTTTTCCTGTTTCTTTTTTGTACAGTTCAGGACCGGAAATCTGCTCCCCCGGTGCCTGAAACCGTTTCTAAAGCTGCAGCACGATGCCCGCCACCGCGCAAAGCGAGATCAGCACAATGGGATGCAGCTTTTTGAAGTACAGGACAAAGGCGCCTGCAGCCGCAAACACCGCCACCCGGATCCAGTCGAGACCGGATCCCGGCATCAGCGCCGCCTGAAGCACCGAAATCCCGGTCGCCGCAATCAGTCCCGTCACCGCCGGCCGCAGTCCCGAGAACACATCGTTCACCCAGTGATTGGTGCGGAACTTCTGCAGGAACTTCGCAATGATGCAGATGATGATCACCGACGGCATCACCAGTCCGATGGTCGTGGTCACCGCCCCCAGAATGTGGCCGCCTGTGACATGGTAGCCCACATAAGTGGCCATGTTCACGCCGATGGGACCCGGGGTGGACTCGCTGACAGCGATCATGTTCATGAGATCCGATGTGCTGAACCAGTGATACCTGTTCATCATCTCCTGCAGAAACGGAATCGTTGCCAGGCCTCCGCCCACGGCAAACAATCCTGTCTTGAAGAATTCGAAGAACAGCGTCAGCAGCAGTTTCCAGCTCATGACTGCACTCCCTTCCGGGTAATATGCAGTTGCCACAGCACCCCGGCTGCTGCTGCCAGCATCACGATGACGATCGTCGGCACAGACGTAAATCCAGCGATGGCAAACGCCGCCAGGGCAACGATCCAGCCGAAACCGTTTGTGATCCCGGCTTTTCCCATTTTGTAGACCGCCTGCACGATCAGCACCGCCACTGCAATGCGGATCCCGCCCAGGGCATGCTGCACGAGAGGAATCGAGGCAAAGCTGGACAACAGTGCCGCAATGACCAGAATGATCACCAGACTCGGGAAAATCACACCCAGGGTTGCGGCGATGCACCCGGGGATGCCCTTGCGGTAATAGCCCACGAAACTGGCGGTGTTCACCGCAATGACCCCCGGCGTGCACTGCCCCACTGCGAAGTAGTCCAGGATGTCGTCATCCGTCGCCCAGTGTTTTTTGCTCACCACCTCGGCCTGGATCATCGGCAGCATGGCATACCCTCCGCCGAAGGTGAAGGCGCCGATTTTGGCGAACGTCCAGAACAGTTCCCAGTAAATCATGGATGCACCCTTACAGCAGGATGCTGCCGAAGTATCCCACCAGGCTTGTCAGCACCAGCAGCACTGCCCCATAGGGCAGCACCTTTTTCAGCAGCTCCGAATCCCTGCCCGTGCCGCCGACGGCTGACAGGGCAATGGCAATGCTTTGCGGGGACAGCATCTTGCCCACGCCGACACCCAACATGTTGAGGCCCACGACCCAGAACGGATCCATGTTCAGGGCAGTTGCGGCATCCATCTGCACCTGGCCGAAGAGCAGGCCGGAGCTCGTGCCAGATCCCGTGACAAAGCAGCCCAGGCACCCGAGCCACGGAGCGAAGATGGTATAGAAGGAACCGGTGACAGCAATGCAGAATGCGGCGATGTCCCCGATCATGCCGGAATAGGACATGATCTTGGCAGTGGCCAGCACACTGCACATGGTGATGATTGTCGGGGTCATCTGTTTGACAGTGGCCACAAACACGGACCGGAAGTCCTCCCAGGATGCGTGCTGGATCAGACCGCCGACAATGGCCGACAGAAAGATCCATACACCGGGGGTGTTGATCCAGACAAAGCTGATGGTGTTGGGATCTGCACCGGTGTAGACCGACACGGCGGAGGAGAACTGTGCCAGCCAGCTGTTGACCGGGGCCACGAGCTTGGAAGTGCCCAGCAGCAGGATGAAAATCATGATGAACGGACTCCAGGCACGCAGCGCTTTGTCCAGCGTCAGGCTTTTCTCCGTCTTCACTTCCATTTCATATTCCGGCGGTGTCTTCTTTTTCATGGCCAGCACAATTGTAACGGCCATGGAACACACCGCTCCGACCACCACAGCCAGGTCCGCCCCGACAAACCAGGACACGATCAGCTGCGGGATCACAAAGCAGACACCGGACATCAGGGTAATGAATCCGATCCCCTTCAGGGACTTCATGCCCTTTTCGCCGGCGAGCATCATCATGATGAAGGGCACGGCCAGCATGAAGGGTGCACACTGGAGGCTTTCCACGAAGGACAGGTGGGTGTTTTCCAGTCCCACCAGGTTGGCAAGTGTCGTGGTCGGAATGCCGATGGAGCCCCAGGGCGTGGGGAATCCGTTGGCAAGCAGGCAGACAAGACACGAAAAAATGGGGTCGAATCCCATGGCGGCGAGCATGCCCGCAGGAATGGCGATGGCGGTGCCGAATCCGGCCATGCCTTCCATGAAGCCGCCAAAGCACCAGGCAATGAGAAGCACCAGCAGGCGTCTGTCACTGGTCACGGACGCGAGCATTCCCTTGATGGTTTCCATGGCACCGGTCTTTACACATAAGTTATAGGTAAAGACCGCGGCAATGATCACCACCACGATGGGCCAGAGGGCCATCATGATGCCCTCCAGGGCGGCGGATCCGGTATCCAGCGCCGGAAGCTTCCAGACCAGCATGGCTTCGATTGCCGCCAGCAGGGCCGAACCCACGGCCGCTTTCCAGGTGGGCCATTTCAGCACGAGCAGGGCGAGAATGAGCCAGAGAATGGGGCAGAGCCCCAGCACAAACAGCAGTCCAGTATTCATGTTTTCACTCTCCTGTATCTGCAGGCAGACGCCTGCACTTTCAGAGTATCAGATTTCCAAAGCCCCGGCGCATTGCTATATCGGGGCTTTGGATTTTTTTTGAAAGGATTTGTATGGGGGGGTCTGTTGCGGTATCATTGTGGTACGAAGTAGCGCATTGTGTCAGGAAGTGGGGGTGATGGCACATGTTCATGGGGGAATTCGCGCACAACATCGATCGTAAGGGGCGATTGATCATGCCTGCGAAGTTCCGTGAAGACCTCGGCGAGACTGTCGTGGTGAACCGTGGACTGGATGGCTGCTTGTATGTCTATACGATGGCCCAGTGGCAGGTCGTATATGAGAAACTGAAAACTTTGCCCTCAACGAACAAGGACGCCCGCATGTATCAGCGGATGATGCTTTCCAAAGCCGCCGAATGCGACCTGGACGGACAGGGAAGAATTCTGATTCCCGCCGGCCTGGTTCAGCTTGCCGGTCTGGAGAAGGAGTGCGTCATCATTGGCGTCGCCAATCATATCGAGATCTGGGCAAAAGACCGCTGGGAGAAAGTGGAAGATGTGGAAGAGGCTTCCTTCGAGGAAGCGGCCGAGCGTCTTTCAGGCCTGATGGAAATGTGATATGGAACATAAAAGTGTTTTACTGGATGAGACAATCGATCTGCTGGATGTGAAGCCGGACGGCATATACGTGGACTGCACGCTGGGACGAGGGGGTCACAGCAGCGAGATCCTGCGCCGTCTGAAAACGGGGCATCTCTATGCCTTCGACATGGATCAGAAAGCAATCGACGAGAGTACACCGCGTCTTGAAGCGATCAGTGACAGATTTACGTGCATTCATGCCCCCTTTGACGAACTGGATTCCGTGCTGGATTCTTTCGGCGTCGGGAAAGTGGACGGCATCCTGATGGATCTCGGGGTGTCGAGCCCGCAGTTTGATGACGGGGCCCGCGGGTTTTCCTACCGGGAAGATGCACGTCTGGATATGCGCATGGACCAGGACCAGACACTTTCCGCCTGGGATGTGGTCAATGCCTATACACAAGAGGACCTGACCAGGATCCTGAAACTCTACGGCGAGGAACCCTTTGCGGGAAAAATCGCCGCCGCCATTGTGCGGGCACGCCAAACCGCGCCGGTGGACACGACGTTTCAGCTGACGGATGTCATCCGCCAGGCATTGCCGCAGGCTGTTCTGCGAAAGAAGGGCCATCCGGCAAAACGGACATTTCAGGCGATCCGGATCGAAGTCAACCGGGAACTGGCACAGCTGGAGAGTGTCCTGCAGCAGGGACTGGACCGGCTGAAGCCCGGTGGCCGCATGGCTGTCATCACGTTCCACTCACTCGAAGACCGTCTGGTGAAAAACGCCTTCAAAGAAGCGGCCGTACCGCCAAGGACCGACCGCAGACTGCCGCAGACAGGGGAAGAAAAACGGCAATATCGACTGCTTACACGCAAACCGGTCACTGCAGACCTGCAGGAGCTGCAGGACAACAACCGGGCGCACAGTGCAAAATTAAGGGGAATAGAAAGAAATGGCGAGGAATCGGAGTAAGGGAATCAAAAAAAGACGCTCTGGGATCAGAGGCGTCTGCACATTTGTTTTCGGGTTTTCTGTAGTATTCTACGGAGGTGCGAAGGTCGGACTGAATTCATATAATATTACGCTTCAGCAAAAGGAGCAGAGTCTGGCCAGTGAAATCGCCCGGAAGAAAAGCGAAGTGGAGGACCTGCAGGCGCAGGTGCACAGCATGCAGGACAAGGGCCGCGTGCTGAGCATGCTGGGGGAACAGGTGCAGGACAACTCCGGCAATATTTACGTGATCGGCGACTCCGGTCAGTAGGCACTGTACCGCCTGCAGCTGTCTAGGACAGCTGCACTGCACAACTGAAACATTGAAAAGGAGCATGTGATGGACGTCAGACGGACCAACAAAAAACTCTTTCGCATGATCCTGGCGATGGGGACCGCCGGAACATTAGTGACTGCTAATGTTCTTTTCACTATGGGGACACACAGACACATCTGGAGTCAGGAAGACGTGCTGACCGGCAAACTGGCTTCCTCCATCGTGGATACCACCGTGGAGGCCAGGCGCGGGCAGATCCTGGACCGCAGCTCCACGGTGATTGCCCAGGAAGTGAAGGCCTATACCCTGGTGGCGTATCTGGACGATTCCGTCAGGGATGCCAAGGGGAATCCCGATTATGTCCAGGATGCGAAGGAAACCGCAAAGAAACTGGCCGAAGTGCTGGAGGGCGTGGACGAAAAACAGATAGCCACCATCCTGGAGAAGGCCATGAAACGCGGCCAGGTCCAGACGGAACTGGGCACCGGCACAAAGCGCCTGACCAAAGACGTGATGGAGAAGATCGAGGCGGCGGACATTCCGGGGATCGGGTTCGTGGACACCACCAACCGGAACTATCCCACGACGCCGTATTCCTCCAATCTGGTGGGGTTTGCGGCCTTCGATGAAGACGAACAGGCCATACAGGGAAAAATGGGACTGGAGCTGTCCATGGAGGAATACCTGTCCGGAACAGACGGGCGTATGAAGTACCAGCAGGCGGTGGACGGCACGATACTGCCGGGGACCACACAGGTCTACCAGGAAGCGATTGATGGAAAGAACGTGTATCTGACCATTGACTCGAACCTGCAGTCCATTGTAGAGACCCAGCTGGCAAAGACCATGCAGGACAACAATGCACAGGCTGCCTGGGCACTGGTCATGGAACCGGAGACCGGAAAGGTCCTGGCCTGGGGGTCCTATCCCACATATGACCAGAACACCCACCAGGAAATCCCGTCGTTTCTGGACAACGTGGCGGACAAGAACGTCGAAGTGGGGTCTGTCATGAAGCCCTTCACGTATGCGGTGGCGATCGATACCGGCGTCTACAACGGAGAGACCACATTCCGGGCCGGCACATTCACCTATACCCAGGATCCTTCCACGGGCAAAATCATCCGTGTGCCCAACGGCACACAGACCGACTTCAAACCCATCAGCGATGCTCTGGGCAACGACTTCGGCGAGATCACCTTTGACAAAGGCCTCTGGGTCTCCTCCAATGTCGGGATCTGCGAGCTGCTGGCCAACTACATCAACTACAACCAGTATGTCGAGTATCTGGACAGGTTCGGCTTCTTCAAGGCCACGGAGATTCCCTTTGTCACCGAAGCCACGGGTGTCAAAAACGTGGACACCGCTGCCGACTATCTCTCCACGGGATTCGGTCAGGGGTCGTCCATCAGCCTGCTGCAGCTGTGCCAGGCCTATACGGCGATTTTCAATGACGGCAAAATGATGCGGCCCTATGTGGTGGAATCCATTCAGGATCCGGATACCGGAACGCCACTGAAGGAATATGAACCCGAGGTGGTGGGAGAACCCATATCCGCGGAGACTGCCCGCAAGGTGGTCGACATCATGAAGGGTGTCACCCAGGACGGGAATTCCGGTGAGCGGTTCCGGATCGACGGGGTGGACATGGCTTTGAAAACCGGTACCGGCGAGCTGTATAACGAACAGACCGGGGAATACGACAAGACCAACTATACTTCGAGTGTCATCGCGGCGATGCCGGCGGATGATCCCAAGATCATGGTGTACTGGGGAATGGTGAGCAGTAACATCACGGGTTATTCAGCTGAGCCGTTTCAGGAAATCGTGAAGGCAGCGCTGATCGCCAACGGTGTCTCCGGAGCGAATGCAGTCCAGCCGCAGAACCCGGAGCAGGAAGAAGACAGCTGGGACACCTATGAGATGCCGAGTCTGGTGAATCACTCCCGGGCCTGGATGGACCAGGAGCTGGCGGGAAAGAAGCTCAATGTCACAGTGCTGGGGGATGGCCAGAGTGTGGTGAATCAGTATCCCGGTGCGGGGTCGAAAATCAACTCCAATTCCCGGGTCCTGGTCATGACGGATTCCGCGTCGCTGACGATGCCGGACATGAGCGGATGGACCCGCAAGGATGTCACGGCGTTTTGGGCACTGACGGGAATCGGGGTGCAGACTTCGGGTTATGGCAAGGTGCAGGCCCAGAACATTGAACCTGGTACGCCGATTGACGGAAGCAGCGACATTCAGGTCACGATGGAGTAACAGATCTGACGTTCGTCAGGTGCAGTGTGACATCTGTTGCAGGGGAGCGCTTACATGCACTTCGCGATCAGGGCCGGATATCGGGCGGTCATGGAGACTTTCAAACAGACAGGCATATGTTGTACTATAAACAGCGTATGCCTGCTTTTTTTTGGGAATTGCAGGACATCGATTGTATAATGAAGAACAGGAATGAAGGAGGGGCCGAATGTCGAAAAAACGTGTATATGCAGCGCTTGAGCTGGCGGATGGCGAAGTAAGACTGGCGGTCATGGAAGTCTATGAAGGCCGGGCAAATGTCCTTCGCATTGAGCGGGCGCCGGCAGCCGGGCTTTCCGGAACGACAATCACGGACGAAGCCAGTGTCGTGGCGTCCATACGCCAGGCGCTGACTGCTGCACAGGCGGCGCTGGGCTACAGGATCGAGCGCGTTGTGCTGCTTGTCCCCAGTGTAAACGTGAAGGATTCGTCTCAGAAAATCAGGGTGGGCATCGAAGACGGCACAAAAACCGTACGGCTGTTCCACATCCAGCAGGGGCTGACCAGGGCACAGCAGCTGCGCCGGGATGATGATGCGGTGTTTGTGAATGCCAACCGCATCCAGTATGAAGTGAACGGGGAAACCTCATCGAAGCTGCCCCTGTCCGAACAGTGCGAGGAATTCGTCATGGATGTCGATTTGCTGTATGCCGACAAGGACACCGTGTATGCCTATGCCCGTGCAGTGGAGCAGGCCAATCTGGAGATACTGGATCTGGTGCTGGACTCCTACGCTGCGGCACAGGAAACAGCGGCACTGGCACAGAGCAGCGAGCGTCCGGTGATTCAGGTGCAGCTGGAGGCAAACCACACCCTGCTGACGTATTTCCAGGACGGACGGCTGCGTTCCAGCTTCGATCTGGACAAGGGATATATGGGGTTCATGGAACCGCTGAGAAAAAAATACCGTCTGGGCCGGGAAGTCACGTTCCGGCTGCTGCAGAACTGCTTCTCCACGGATATGCAGGACAGCAGTGTCATTATTTATATTGAACAGAAGGAAGACCAGCGCGTGGAGATCACGGCCGGGGAGCTCGCCAAAACCGTGGTGCCCAGGATTCGGGAATGGATCGCAGGGATCAACGAAGCCTGTGCCCCGATCGTGAACCGGGGCAAGGTCAAGTACATCGTAACGGGCAAGGGAAGCAACATACCGGTCCTGAAGGAACTGGAACCGGCGTTCAACGCACCGGCCAGAGTGTATGTGGAAACAAGTGTCGGTGCCCGTGACGGCGCCTTTGTGTCCCTGCTGGGCAGTGTCTATGCCCTGATGGACATCAACCGGATCCGGCACGATGACCGGATTTCCGTGAACAACAACGAACTGGAGGCCAGCATTGATCAGATCAATGCCCGGAGCCACCATGGAGACGGGGGATTCACGCGGAAGATGAAGAGCGTGGTCCTGACGGATGAAGGATAAAACAGACAGGTGCAGGCCGGTCTGACAGAAACGGATGCAGAAATGGTCAAGGAGGAAACAGGAATGCCAGAATTCAATCAAGTAGCGGATATCAAAGTCTTTGGTGTCGGCGGCGGCGGAAGCAATGCGGTCAACCGCATGGTCTCCGACGGTGTCCGGGGTGTGGACTTCTTTATTGCGAACACCGATGTGCAGGTGATGAAGAACTCTCCCTCCGACAACAAAATCGTGCTGGGTGAAAAAACCACGAAGGGTCTGGGTGCCGGCGGCAACCCGGAAATCGGCCGCAAGGCAGCCGAGGAGAGTGAAGGAGAAATCCGTGAAGCGATCCAGGGCGCAGACATGGTGTTCATTACAGCCGGCATGGGTGGCGGAACCGGTACGGGTGCCGCACCGCTGGTTGCCAAGATTGCCAAGGAAGAAGGCGCGCTGACTGTCGGTGTTGTGACACGTCCCTTCACATTTGAAGGCCGGCGCCGCGCCAACAGCGCCGCCGAAGGCATCGATGAACTGAAGAAATACGTGGATTCTCTGATCGTGGTGTCCAACGACAACCTGCTGGAGGTCCTGGGCCGCAAGCCCATTGAAGAAGCATTCCAGGCAGCTGACAACGTGCTGCGCCAGGGTGTTCAGACGATTTCTGACCTGATTGCCGTACCGGCGCTGGTCAACCTGGACTTCGCGGATGTCCGCAGCGTGATGCAGAACCAGGGACGTGCCCTGATCGGCATCGGCATGGCCGACGGCGAAGACAAAGCCATCGTGGCAGCGGAAAAGGCCATTCAGTCTCCGCTGCTGGAGTCCAGCATCCAGGGCGCGAAGTCTGCGATCATCAACATCACAGGCGGCGACAAGGTATCCTTCTACGATGCCCAGAACGCAGTGGCTGTGATCCAGGATGCCGCAGGCGGAGATGTGGACTGCATTTTCGGTATCGCCATCAACGAGCAGCTGGGTGATTCCATCATCGTGACGGTGATTGCCACGGGATTCGATGATGCACCGGAAAAAGCCGGCGGCAAGAAGCGCCGGAGTCAGCACACAGCTGCGGAGCCGCAGCTGTTCACGAAGCCGACGATCCAGACCCCGGGCAACCCGGGTGTGGTGACGAGTGTGGAAGACGGAAATGCGGCTGGTCAGGATGATCAGATTCCGAACTTCTTCTTCAACAGATAAGCAGTGACAGTTCAAGAAGGCCAGACCTCCTGAGAAGGGATGTCTGGCCTTTTCGCAGTTCCTGTTCGGATCTTCTGTGATACGGATGTCACAAATTCCGGTTCCGGGTTTGGGCTGCCGAAGCAGCCTGGTGACAGAAACGTGAACCTCTGCCTGCGGGAAACACAGTGCTGGCTGGCGCAGAGTCCTGGAAAAGGTGACAGAATTCTTGCGGTGAAGTTCGCAATAGAATTTAAAATGAAGTATATGTACCTGGAAAATTGCTTTCAGTCTGCTGTTTGATGTGGTGCTGTCTGGAAAGCAGATTGCGGCAGGAGGAAAACTCATGGTGGCAGACAGACAGGGAACAAACGCCAGACAGCTGGTATCGCCGGACAGACCGGAACGGGACAAGGCGGCCAAAGCCATGCTTCAGGACAAACAGATATTTTCTCTGGTTCTCTAACTGATGTGTCCGAAATACGCAGAGTTCACGGTACGGGAACTCAGCAGCAGGATACAGGAGGTGGTTCGAATGCCGCTGAGTGCAGCGAATGAGCTGGCGGTCCTGAATGAAAAGATGGAGACGATGGATCCTGCGCTCACAGTGGCAGTGGAAGGAGCCACAGTCAATGACCAGGTCTGCGTAATACAGGATATAGAGACGGAGGAACTGTATGTGGTGATCATCGTAGTGAACAATACCGTGCCAACGGCTGAAGTGATGGCCAACCGGAATGACTGCTGTATTGCCAGGGGGATTTCAGGACAGCGAAACCGGATCAATGGCATGAACACAGACTGTGCAGGACTGAATGATCTGAAGATGTTCTGGATCTATCCCACAGCCATATTTTCGGACGATCTCATCATCACCTGGGAGGTGAAGGCAAGGCATGGCAATGCCAGAGTGATCAGGGAGTTTTCCCGTATCACAGAGACCCATGTGGAGAATAAATTTGTATTTATCGGCCAGGAGTGGGACGATTTGGAGGACAGAACACTGAACGGCCTGGGACACATTTTCCGGAACAGAAACCGGAAGGAGGCCCTGGAGTACATGGAAAAAGAAGGTGTGGCAAAGACGGCAGCATTCAGATTTTTGGCACCCGGCTGGAGGAGAAGGACAGGGAGCTGGAAGACCGCAGCAGGCGAATCCGGGAACCGGAATCCGAACTGGTCCGCCACAATGCGGACTCAATCTGCCTGGCCTGCAAACTCGATTCGATCAGGCCGGGATCGTCAATATACAGATGCCCCGGCTGCCCCGGCCTTTTTGCTGCCACGATTCCAGACTCTCCCGGGACTTGCCCTCATATGCAATGTATGCTTTTCCTGCCGGGAACAAGTGGGAGCAGCCTGCCTGTCCCTGCAGAAAAAACCTGCACTTTCTGTTGTTTTCAGTAACAGAAACAGCCGGTTTTCCGTACAATAGCAGTAACGAATAAGGGGAGAACGATATGAAAGAATGGTGGAACCGCCTGGTTCTCCGGCAGAAATTCGCTGCTGTGGGAACCGGCGCTCTTTTTGTCTTGCTGCTTGTGTGGCTTGCGATTCACACACAGTCTCAGCAGGTCACAGACGGCCGGGCATGGATCCGGGAACAGGCTGCGAAGGATCCCGCTGAACTGACTTCCGTGCTCGCACAGAAGCGGACCGCCGAGCTGAAACAGGCCTACAGCGAAGGAAAGATCTCCTACTCCGCGCTGCTGCCGGACTACACCATGATCGGTGATTCCAGGGCTGCAGCTCTTGCCGGATACCAGATCCTGGACAGCGACCGGGACATTGCCGTGATTGGTACAGACTGCCAGGACATACCCAACCAGCTGGAGCGGATCACTGCCCTCCAGCCGGCCAATCTCATTGTGTCCTATGGCATCAATGACGTGCAGCATAACCTGGGTGGCAGTCCCGAAGGATTTGCGCAGGTCTATGAATCTTATATTCAGCAGGCGGCCAAAGCGGCACCAGGAGCCCGGGTGTTTGTCACCTCGATCCTGGACGTGTCGCCCGCAGTCATCGAACAATACCCGCAGTACGGAAACCTCGGGCAGTACAACGAACAGCTCAAGGCCATGTGCGAAAGAAACCACTGGGTCTTCATTGACTCCGGCAGCCTGAATGCAGAGATCCAGGACAACCTGGAATCCGATGGCATTCACCTTGCACCGGATATGTGCCTGAAATGGGCCGAAAGCATCGTGGATGCCGTGGGAGAAGCCGAATGAACCGCCAGAAAACCCTGACCATCAACCGCTGGACCATCGGAATGATTGTGACTTTCACTGCTTTTCTGTGCTTTTTTCTGCCCTCGGTATTCCGGGAAGGACCCAGCCAGGCAGACTTTGCGGATGTGACAGCTGCGGTCACTGAAGGCATGGACCTGACAGCCTATCCGGCCGCAGACCAGTCCCTGATCCGCAGCAAGCTCGGACTGGACCCGGCGCAGTATCCCGACATTGCCTACTGGAGAAGCCTGAATGCCATGGATGCCGAAGAGCTCCTCATCATCCGGTTTGACCCTGCACAGGAACAGGACGTGCTGGACAAAGTCAATGCCCGGATCCAGTCCCAGAAAGACATTTACCAGGGATACGCCCCTGAACAGCTGGATATGGTGAATCAGGCTGTGGTCGATGTACACCCCAACTACCTGTTCTATATGACCGGTCCCCAGGCAAAGGCAGCCGCAGCCCGGTTCGAGGAGGCGCTATGAGTTTCACGAATCTGCTGTTTCTCACTGCCTTCCTGCCCCTGAGTGTTGTGGGATACCGGGTGCTGAAGACAGATAAAAGCCGCAACATCCTTCTCGTCGGACTGTCCTGGCTCTTCTATGCCTGGGCCGGGCTCCAGGGACTGGTACTGCTTCTCATCGAGACCTGCTGGATCTGGTTTGCCGGACGGGCCCTCGAAGACGAGTCCGATGCAAACCGCAAACCGCTGTTCTGGACCGCTGCCGGCGGACTTCTGGTCATCCTGGGACTCTACAAGTATCTGGATCCCATCCTGACGGGGCTCGGGCTCCGGCCCCTGGGGCTGCCCTTCCCGCTGGGGATCTCCTTCTACACATTCACGGCCCTGTCCTATCTCGCCGATGTATACACCAGACGGTGCACGCCACAGACAGACTTTCTCAAACTGACGCTGTACCTGTCCTTTTTCCCGAAAATGGCACAGGGCCCCATTGTCCAGTACCACGAAATGGAACCGGAACTGTCCACCCGGACCGTCACCTTCCAGGACATCGGCTCCGGAAGCCTGAAATTCACCCGGGGACTGGCCAAGAAAGTCATTCTGGCCGATGGACTCGGAAAAGTGTTTGTGGCCCTGCAGGCCAACACCACCTGGGCCGGTGCCTGGGTCCTGTCCCTGGCCTACGCCTTCCAGCTGTACTTCGATTTCTCAGGATATTCCGATATGGCCATTGGCATGGGCCGATGGTTCGGCTTTCACATTCCGGAGAACTTTGACCATCCCTATCGGGCTGTGTCTGTCCGTGATTTCTGGCGGCGATGGCACATTGCTCTTTCCAGCTGGTTCCGGGACTATGTCTACATTCCGCTGGGCGGCAGCCGTGAAGGCACAAAAGCCCTCATCCGCAATCTGCTCATAGTCTGGCTGCTTACCGGCATCTGGCATGGAGCGAACCTTACCTACGTGGTATGGGGACTGTATTATGGACTGCTGATCATTGCCGAACGGTTCTGGTTCCAGCCATATCTCGAGAAACTCCCGCGGTGGGGGCGGGTCATCCTGATCTTCCTCATTGCCGACATTGGCTGGGTGTTCTTCGCTGCCCCGGACCTTGTGACCGCCTTTGCGAGACTGGGCCGGATGTTTGGCATTGGTGTCACTGGGTTGACAGATGACCAGACACTCTTCTGGCTGCGGACCAACGCCCTTCTCTTCCTGCTGGCATTCGCCTTCAGCGGCTCGCTGTTCCAGCGCCTGCAGGACAGGATCCTCCGGAGATGGAAAATGCCGGCAGTACTGGGCATGGCTGTCTTCTGGTCGCTGATCCTGCTGACCTGTCTGGCAGCCCTGGTGGCCGGCACATCCAGGACCTTCCTGTATTTTGCATTCTAGAAAGGGGAAATCCATGAAAACCAAAAAATGGAGCCGGCAGGACCGGCTTGGCAATATTCTCTTTCTGGTGATCCTAGGCGGCGGCCTGCTGGCGCTGATCCTGAACCTTGTCCTGCCTGACAAAGCCGACAGCGATACAGAAAACCGGCCCCTTGCCCAGATATCGGACATTCAGGCTCGGGGGCTCTGGACGGGCGAGACCGGACGGGAAGTCAGTGACTGGTATGCAGATCAGTTTCCCCTGAGAAACACGCTTCTGCACCTGAACTACTGCGTTCAGCGCCTGGAAGGTGTTTCCGAGATCGATGATGTCTATATAGGCAGTCATATGCTTCTGCAGCAGGCACCTGCCTATGATGCGGCAGTCTCGGACCAGAACCTGCGGGCCATCCGTGATTTTCAGGTCAAAACCGGGATCCCGGTCAACGTGCAGATCGTCCCCACCTCCATTGCGGTCAATGCCGACAGGCTGCCCATGAATGCCACCTCCGCCGATGAAGCCGCAGCCATTGCGGATATCCAGAGCAAGAGCCAGGATCTGGGATTCATCAACAGCCTGGACACACTGGCCAGTCACAAAGACGAAGATCTGTACTATGCCACTGACCACCACTGGAAGTCCAGGGGTGCCTGGTATGCCTGGACGGACCTGGCTGCCGCAAAAGGCTGGAGCGCCGAGGAAGCCGCTTTCGACATTCTGAAAGCTGCCGACGGATTCCAGGGGACACTCTCCGCGAAAACCGGTGACCCGTTTCTCTCGGACACCGTCGAGATCTGGGTGCCGAAAAACGGACCGGAGTATGTCATGACAAAAGACGGCGTGAAATCCCGGACCATGTACGATGAAAGTGCGCTGGACCGACGGGACAAGTATCAGGTCTTTACAGGTCCGAATACCGGGGAGTTCACCCTGGAGATGGACAATGACAGCCCGGTGCGGCTGCTGGTATTCAAGGATTCCTATGCGAATGCCATGCTGCAGTTTCTGATCCCCCAGTGCCGGTCGATCACAGTCGTGGACCCCAGGTATTATGACGGGAACCTGGACCGTCTCATGGAAACCGGTGTCTTCAGTGATGTGCTCTTTCTTTACAACTACAGCTCCTGGGTCCAGGACCACAGCCTGAAGGGTGTGCTGGATGCGAAAAGCGGCGAACCGGCGGCGAATGAAACAGAAAATTCATGACTTTCACCCAAAAAATGCAACAAGAGGCGGATACCTTGTTGATTTCCGGCCGAGCTTTTTACTACACTTGAAACAAGGGACAAAAAACCTTGTTTTTTTATGTTCACGACCTTAAACAACTGTGACACAGGAGGGGAATCATGGCTGAACCAGTAAGGAAACAGAAAAAGAAAACCGTGCGGCGCCGGCGTCCGGGGCTGCTCAGTATTGTGGCTGTGCTGGCCATGTTTGTGTGCCTGGGACTGTTTGTCCTTGCCCTCGTGCAGATCGATCTGCTGCCATCTCACATACTCCTGACAGGTGCTGTGATCCTGGCTGTTTCCCTGCTGATTTACGTCATTCTCTGGTTCAAGTTTGCCCGGAAAACCGCCGCCCGCGTGATCTGCTGGCTTGTGGCTGTGGCCCTTGCCTGCGGCTTTTTCGTCGGGGCAGACTATCTGAAGAAAACGGATGAAGTATTTGACAATGTGACCAACCTCACCGACAGGATTGCCAATACCGTGTCCCTGGTGAGCCTGAAAAAAGACAATATTGACAATGTGTCGGACCTCAATGGCAAAACCGTGGGCACGGTGCCGGAAGCTGATCCGGAAGGAATCGCCAAAGGACTGCAGGAAGTGCAGTCGAAAGCCAGTGTGTCTGTGCAGGATTACCCTGATGTGATTTCCTGCGTCCAGGCACTGTATGACGGCGAAGTGCAGGCTGTGCTGATTCCGGACAACACCCGGCAGATCATCCACGAAACCGATGGATTCTTTGAGTTCCAGACCGATTCCAATGTCCTGCAGCAGACAGTCTGGTACACCGACCGCACAAAATCAGCCGCCAATGATCCCGACAGCGTGGCTGATATCACCCGGGATCCCTTCACGGTCCTCATCAGCGGCAATGACTCCTATGGAAGCCTCAACGAAAACTCCCGGTCGGATGTGAACATGCTGCTGACGATCGATCCCCGCACACAGGTCGTGCTGATCACCAGCATTCCCCGGGATTCCTACCTGACCATGTCCTGCAAGAAGGACGAAACAGCCTGCTCCCCGGTGGATGACAAGCTGACGCACACCGGTCTGTATGGTGTGGGCACCACAGAAAGCACCATTGAGGACTACCTAGGCATCGAAATCAACTATACCGTCCGGGTCAACTTCTCCAGTCTGGTGAATCTCGTGGATGCCATGGGCGGCATTGATGTGGAGATTCCCGAAGGCCTGGAAGTGGATACGTTCTATGCCAATGGCACCGAAGGCGTAAAAGCCGGCTGGAACCACCTCGAGGGCGAGCGGGCCCTGGCCTTTGCCAGGGAGCGGCATGCCTACCAGGATGGAGACAACCAGCGGATCCGCAACCAGCAGCAGGTCATGCGGGCTCTGATCGACAAAATCATCAGCCCCGAACTGCTCTTCCGGTACCCCGCGCTGATGGATGCGGTGAGTGTGGCCTTCGAAACGAATATGCCCGCCGACCAGATCAAGAGCTTCCTGCGCTATGAGCTCCTGCGCCGTCCCAACTGGCAGATCATCAGCTATGCCATTGCAGGAGAGCCGGATACACAGCTGTCCGGTACCATTGGCTCTTATGTGGCGGTGACCATTCCCCGTCCCGAGATGACAGAAGCTGCCAGAACACTCATTCTGATGACGGAAAACGGAGACAGTGCCGATGCAATCAGAAGCTATGCCGAAGCGCATTCTGTGGATGCAGCGGGATCCCTGAGCGTGGACCAGCAGCGGGCAGAGCGTGCAGCGGGCATGGGAGAAGTGTATGTCCCAGAGGAAGATGCGGGATATGCGCCGGTGTATGGGACAGAAGATGACACTTCAGAGGATGATGTCCTGTATGAAGATGCTGGAACTGTACCCCAGGGAAATGATTTCTCGGATCCTGAGGATGATGCCGGCAGTTTCGAATACACCTACGAATAAGAGCCAGGACAGTGAGACATCACTTGCTGTCCTTTTCTCTTTATACTGGGACCGATCACTGTAAGCGGTTCGCTGCCACAGCGGCATTTCCAAGGTAATGAGACAAATGTTAGAATGACGGATAGTGAGACAGTGCTGACCGACATAGTATTGTTTTGTATTTACTGATACAGATATCCGGAAAGTTGGAAAACCGGGACTTCAGAGGTGAATGGGAGTAAGAAAGGCAGATTATGAAATATCTCAAGAACAGAACAACATGGACATGGGTTGTGTATATTTTGTTAGTTGTCTCAACGGCATTTGTCGGATATCAAATGTATGCTTTGGGGGTACTGCCTGATACTGTTCTTTATCCCTTCCTGTTGATTCTTGGATTGGTTTGCCTGATTTTCGTTTTGCTGAATCTGGAATTCAAACACTCTAAAAAAATCACAAATACAGTATTGGCAATATCCTTGATATTGTCCTGTGCTTACATGCTGGGTGCTTACTACATTTTCAGGACCAATGGGACCTTGGCATCAATCACCGCCATTAAAAATACCAATGACAACAATATATCTGTCATTGTGATGAGTGAGTCTGATATTGATTCCCTGGAGAACCTTTCCGGTAAAAAAGTCGGAATCCTGAAAAACATTGACAAAGGCGGTACGGAAAAGGCGCTCGAGCAGATTCAGAAAGAAATGCCTGTGGAGTTTGAGCAGGTCGAGCTGGATTCCGTTCCGCAGGAAGCCATGGCTTTGTATAACGGGGATGTGGATGCGGTCATTCTCAATGAAGCATATCGGACCAATGTCACCGAGCTGGAGGATTACGCAGATTTCTCAACCAGGACGAGAGTCATATTCCAGGCTCATTTCAAGACCAGCGCCACCAATGAAGCTCTAGCAGTTTCTGATGTTACAACCAAACCCTACAACATCCTGATTTCTGGAAATGACACCTATGGAGATGTGGGGGAACTGTCCCGGTCGGACGTTAATATGGTTGTGACCGTAAATCCCATGACTTCCACTGTTCTGCTGACAAGTATCCCCCGAGACTCCTATATCCCTGTGGACTGTGGAGATGCCTATGCCTGTGCGGAAGGTGAACTGGATAAAATCACCCATACCGGCATCAACGGAATCACATCCACAAAAAGAACAGTCGAGAAACTTCTGGATATTGAGATCAACTATACATTCCGCGTGAATTTCTCCAGTGTGACCAATATCGTGGACAGTCTGGGCGGTATTGATATTGAAGTTCCGGAAGGTCAGGCTGTTGAGACATTCTATGCAGACTCCACACTGGAAGGTGTTACCGAAGGTTGGAATCATCTGGACGGGGAACGGGCTCTTTCCTTTGCACGGGAGCGATATGCATATATAGATGGAGACAACCAGCGGGTACGAAACCAGCAAATGGTCCTGAAGGCAATTTTTAACAAAGCAACAAGTCCGGAGATTATTGTGAATTACATCAGCTTGCTGAAGGCTCTGGAGAGTGCATTTGATACAACGCTTTCTCAGGACGAAATCACAGACTTCATCAAGTATCAAATCCAGGCAATACCGGACTGGAAATTTGAGTCCTATCAGGTATCCGGCGATGGTGATACCCTGTTCTGTCCTTCGCTGGGTCAGGAAGCCTATGTGACTGTTCTTGATCAGAATACCGTGGCGCTTGCCCACGACAAAATCATGGCGGTTCTGGATGGAAAAGATGCAGACGAGGTCACGGAAGCCGAGCCAAAGGAATCTACAGAAGACATCTATCAGCAGATTCCCGAGAGCTATGAGTATAACAACGAGACTGGAACTGACTACTATGATCCTTCCTGGTACTATGAAGAGCCTCAATGGGATGTTCAAGTGCCTGAGGACTCCGGTTTGCCCACTGAACCTCCCGTAGAAGAACCCGAAAATCCCGGACAGTCTGTGGAAGATCCGTCACAGGTACCGGAAGGCTGAATTTTGAAAGATCTGAATGTGATATACTGATTTGGAATGTCGTGAAAAGAAAGGAGGAGGAGAGTTTTGAAGGTCGCAATCGTATGCTTCAATGACACATTCTTTGACAGAGTAAGACTTTTGAAAAAGTACTATTCGTCAAAGGGATACGAAGTGACAGTCATCAGTTCCGATTTTTCTCATCGAAGAAAACAGCGGATCTCCTCCCTGGAGGATGCGGATGTGTTGATTGAAACTCCTCCTTACTATAAGAATCTGTCGTTCAGACGACTGTATTCCCATCTCCGGTTTTCCAGTAAGGCTGAGAAACTCATGGAAGGGCTGCAGCCTGATATCATACATTCCATGGTTCCTGCAAACTCACTGTGCAAAACCATGAGCCATTACAAAAAGAACCATCCGGATATCAGACTGTATTTTGATATCAATGATCTGTGGCCGGAAGCTCTTCCTATTCAGAGATTTGAATGGCTGCCGGTTTTTACTGAGTGGAAGAAGCTCCGTGACAAGAACCTTCCGAATGCAGACCAGGTCTTTGTGGAATGCGAACTGTTTCTGGAAGGCTTGAATGCAAATGACGACTACACCGTTCTTCACTTTGCCCGATCCCAGGAACCAATGCCTCTGCATCCCCATCTGGACGCCGATACCCTGGATCTGGTTTATCTGGGATCCATCAACAATATCATTGATATCTGTCTGATACGGAAAATCACGGAAGCAACAACCAAAATCAAACCTACACGTTTTCATATTATTGGAGAAGGGGAAACAAAAGATCGACTCATTTCAGAAGTGCAAAGCACAGGAGCGCAGGTAGTGGATCACGGTATTCTGTTTGATCCGCAGGCCAAGCAGGAGATTTTTGATCATTGCCATTTCGGACTGAATATCGTCAAGCCCAATGTCATGGTTGGCCTGACTATGAAATCTCTGGATTACATGATTGGTGGTCTGCCAATGCTGAATTCCATAGGTGGGGACACGGAGAAACTTGTGGAGAAGTACGACCTGGGTTTCAATGTAGACCGTGATCATCTGGATGAACTCGCGCAGAGGATCTGTCATGAACCAGCTGATCAGGCTCTGAGAAGAAGACGCAATATGCAGGAAGTCTATGAGAGATTCTTCTCGGAAGAGACTTTTTTCAGAACGCTGGATGAGGTGGATGCATGAAAATATACGCTGTGATGGTCGTGTACAACAAACATCTTTCAGAATGTCCTTCGTTTTGTTCTGCGAAAAGTCAGTCAGATGTACAGCTTCTCGTAGTGGATAACAGTACAGATGAATCAGTTCAAAACCAGGAAGAAGCCCGACAGGCAGGCGCCTGGTTTCTTTCTATGAATGGAAACAAAGGGCTGTCTAAAGCCTATAACGCGGCATTTAATATGCTTCGCAAGAAACCCGGAGACTGGATTGTGCTTCTGGATGATGATACAGAAATTCCGGATGAATATTGGGTAAAACTACGAATGGAATCACCGGATGCCATTCTTCTTCCAGTGGTCATGACGGCAAACGGAAAGATGATTTCACCTGCAGAAATGAAGCATGATATTCCACATTTGGTGCAGTCAACGGAATCAATTACAGAGATTACAGGAATCAACAGTGGTATGGCTATACCCAAGAGGCTAGCAGATTCCTACTCTTATGATGAGCGACTGTTCCTGGATTATGTGGATCACCAGTTTTTGAAGGATATGAAAAATTCCGGGGAAAAAATTAAAATTCTTCCGACTAACCTGAAGCAGGCATTTTCCGCGGATATTTTGGATTTAGCAGCGGCTGTAAAGCGACTGAAAATACAAAAAAGCGATTTGCTGACATATTATTCAACTGCACGTTGGAAAGCCAGATATCTGATATTCAAGCGCAAACTACATCTGGCTGTTCAGCTGAGATATCCAGGGGTACTCTGGAATGAATAGGCGTGTTTCTGTCGTGATGGCAGCCTGTAACGGGGAAGAATTCATTGAAGCGCAAATAGCTTCCATTATTCAACAGCTTGATGAGAGAGATGAACTGGTAATCTCCCTTGACCCTTCCACCGATAGGACTGAATCTCTCATATCCGGGTTTCAGGATCAAAGAATCCGTCTGCTGAAAGGGCCAGGTCAGGGAGTTGTAAGCAATGTTGAGAATGGACTGAATGCAGCCCATGGCGATTATATTTTTCTTGCTGATCAGGATGACATCTGGTGCAGCAGAAAGTTGAAGGTTGTACTCGATGCTTTGAAAAAAGATGATACTCTCCTGGTTTTGCATGATTGCCGGATTATAGATGAAAATCTATCAGAACTGGAATCGTCTTATTTTCAATGGCATGGAACAAAAAAAGGATTTTGGAACAATCTGCTTCGCAATTCCTTCATTGGCTGCTGTATGGCATTTAAACGGTCTTTGTTGGATAGAGCTTTACCGTTCCCTAAAAATCTGCCGATGCATGATCAATGGCTTGGACTGACAGCCTGCAGGACAGGGAAGGTGAGATATTTAAAGGAACCGCTGATTGATTATAGGCGACATTCAAATAACCAATCCAGTCTAAGTCATGCAGATATATTGACCATGATCCGTTGGCGTCTGACTTTGATCAGGATATTGAAAGAGAGGAAACTCATATGATATCCGTTGCGATGGCAGTTTATAATGGTGAGAAGTATCTGGAAGTGCAGCTGGATTCCATAGTTCGTCAGACAAAACAGGCAGACGAAATCGTGATTGTTGATGACTGTTCCACAGACCAGTCTATGGAGATTATAAAAAAGTTTCAGGGAAAGCACCCAAATATCAGGGTATATAGAAACAAAAGCACTTTGGGATACAAAAAGAATTTCCGCGAAGTAATTCGTCTTTGCCAGGGAGATTTGATATTTCTAAGTGATCAGGACGATTTCTGGATGCCCGAGAAAGTTCATATCATGAGTGATATCATGGAAACTCATCCAGATATACAGGTTCTTGCATCCTCTTTTGAATTTATGGATGCAGACGGAAAGTCATATTCTGTCAAACTGCGAAAGGGAATGTCAAATAATAACCTGTATTTGAAACCTGTACAGGCAAACAGTCTTGTCTCCGTAACTTTTGATGAGTTTTGTAGCCATAACTATTTTCAGGGGTGTTCCATGGCATTATCTAAAACAGCAGCCAATGCTTATCTTGCGAATTGGACAGACAGAATTCCCCATGACTGGCTGATAGCGTTACTTGCAAGTCATGAAAATGGCTTTTATTTTCTTAATAAACCATTGTTCTGCTATCGGACCCACAGCCAGAATACGATTGGAATTCCCAAGGGGAAAAAAGCCGAAGAATGGGTCAGACTCAAATTTGCAGAAGATATGCGTGATGCCATGACTACAGTCCGGGATATATGGCCTGAAGAATTTAAGAAAAGTGACGTATATCAGAAGCGGATCCTCTTTGCAGATGCCCATATTCAGGCCCTACATAACAGATCGTTTTGGGATTTGATCTGGCAGAATTTGAATCCTGTATACCATGAACTAAAATCTGGAAGAGCCAGACTTATGGATCTTTACTTCGTTTTGTTTAAATGAAAAAAACACTTGGGTATCCGGAACACATCCGATTGTGCCCCTTCTAGCTGATATGGGAAAGGATGACTTATGAAAAGAAATAAGCGTTTGATTTTTATACTCATTCTTTTTGCCTTGGGTGTTGCGTTAGCTTTGATTTCTGGCAATACCCGGAATCATGAAACAGTTATTCTTGCTCAATTGGCTCCAAGTACGGAATCTCAAATGTGCGGTTATGTTCTATCGGACGGGGAAATAACAATTGTGTTTGATGGAGGTACAAAAGGAGATGCGGGGGAAGTCGTTGATGAAGTGAAAAAACTAAGTAACGACGATACGGTAGATGCCTGGTTTATCACCCATTATCATGAAGACCATACAGGAGCTCTTGCTCAAATACTATCCGAGCCAGATGCAATGATAAGAATCGAGAAAGTATATTGCAACTTCCCGCCATCTGATTTGATTCAACTGTATGATCCCGATTGTTATTCGGAGTATCAAATAATAGAAACGGCGCTGGAGTACGCCCCAGTTGTCGACGTTCCAGTTGAAGGGAACGAGTTTCAAATTGGAGAGTTTACTGTTTTCGTCCTTCAAAGCCCGGATGTAAGCATTACAACCAATTTTGGAAATAACAGTTCAACTATATACAAAGTCGAGACAGATGAAAGCAGCATTCTCATTTTAGGAGATGCAGGTATTGAAGCCGGTGACCGATTATTGAACGGACCATATAAAGCGAAAATAAAGAATATCGATTATCTTCAAATGGCACATCATGGTCAAAATGGCGTATCTGAGGAGGTTTATCGCTATATTAATCCTCGGAATTGTCTATGGCCTACACCCGCGTGGTTATGGGATGCTTCTGAGGACGAATATAAGACAAGAGAAACACGCAGATGGATGGATTCCATGAATGTTGCAAACCATTACGTTGCCAAAGATGGCTTAATAGAAATCAAACTCCAGCCATAAAATGATTGCATTGTGAGGTAAATAAATGAAGTTTTTACATATTCTGAAAGAGAATTCAAAACTTATATTATTCCTGTCGATAGATGATTTGAAAAAGCGCTATGCAGGTTCATCACTGGGTATATTCTGGGCTTTCGTACAGCCTTGTGTCACAATCCTGATTTACTGGTTCGTATTTCAGGTAGGATTAAAATCTACTGCTCCTGGAAATGGAAATATCCCTTTCATTGTATGGATCATGTGCGGGTTGATTCCCTGGTTCTTATACAGCGACTGTTTGAATGCCATAACAAACGTCTTTATTGAATATAGTTATCTTGTAAAAAAAGTTGTATTCAACATTGAAATATTACCGGTTATCAAACTGATTTCCTGCCTGGTCGTTCATCTGTTTTTTATCTTGCTGTTGCTGTTGGTCATGGCAATATTTGGCTATTTTCCTACATTGAGTTTTCTTCAGATTATCTACTACCTGATATGCTCCATTGCTCTTGTCCTTTCTCTTGGATATATATTCAGCAGCATAGCAGTATTCTTCCGTGACATGGGGCAGTTTGTTCAGGTAGCCCTTCAGGCAGGTATGTGGCTTACTCCTATTCTATGGGCTTTCAGCACGATTGAAGGAAACTGGTTTGCTCCGGTCTTTAAACTGAATCCAATGTTCTATATTGTGGAAGGGTATCGAACAGCCCTTCTTGACGGTATCTGGTTCTGGCAAAGAGGCTGGGTAACGGTGTATTTCTGGGCTTTGATCGTAGTACTGACATTCGTTGCCAACTATGTTTTCAAAAAACTCCGTCCCCATTTTGCAGATGTTCTGTAGGTGAAATATGAAAGAACAGAAAATGATTGTCGTAGATGATGTATCAAAAATTTATAATCTATATAACAATCCGGGAGACAGATTAAAAGAGGCTCTGTTTTCCAAAAAATCCAGACATAAGGAATTTAAGGCTCTGGACCATGTTTCCTTTGAGGTCAATAAAGGGGAAATTCTGGGAATTATTGGAAAAAATGGCAGCGGTAAATCAACAATTCTGAAAATTATCACCAATGTTTTGTCACCGTCAGCGGGAACTTGCCAGGTCAATGGAAAAATCGCAGCTCTCCTTGAATTGGGAGCAGGATTTAATCAGGAGTACACAGGGATTGAGAATATTTATCTGAATGGACAAATGATTGGATACTCCAGAGAAGAGATGGATGAAAAACTCCAGGATATTATTGATTTTGCGGATATAGGTGAGCATATAAATCAGCCTGTCAAGACTTATTCTTCAGGTATGTTCGCACGATTGGCCTTTTCAGTAGCTATTTCTGTAGATCCGGATATTCTCATAGTGGATGAAGCACTATCTGTTGGGGATGTTTTCTTTCAAAATAAATGTTATAAACGATTCGAAGATTTTAGAAACAGAGGGAAAACGATCCTCTTTGTCACTCATGATATGGGCAGTATTATCAAGTACTGTGATCGTGCGATTTTGCTGAATGCCGGAAGGAAAATATCGGAAGGCAACCCTCAGGAAATCGTGGATTTATATAAGCGTGTAATGGTTGGTCAATGGGATGGGAGAACACAGGAAGATCAGGAAAAAGTTCAGCAAGTTGTAGAAAAAATCAGTGGAAGCAGATGGAAGGACCAGCTGAATCTGAATCCGAAGGCGGATATCTATGGAGACGGTCGAGCCGATATTATAGATTTTGGAGTTTTCTCAAAATCTGGTGAACTGGGAAGCAATGTCTATAAAGGTGAAATTTTTGAAATCCGGGTAAAAGTCCAGGTCAATGAAGATCATTTGAATCCTATCGTGGCCTGGAAGTTTCGGGATGTGAAAGGAACTGAACTAACCGGCACAAATACTATGCTTGAGAATATCGATACTTCGAAAGTGAAAAAAGGAGATGTTTTGACGGTCTCTTTTAAGCAGAGAATGTATCTGCAGCCAGGACAATATTTATTGTCACTGGGATGCACCTCATTTGAAGGAGACAGATTTGTGGTTTTTTGCAGAAACTATGACTGCTGTACAGTAGGTGTGGTAGCTGAGAAAGGGACAGTGGGTGTATTTGACTCTGAGTCAAAAGTCACTGCCAGTATTGGGTGATCAATTAGGAGGGTGATTATGAAAGACTGTATTTCCTGTAATTCAGCGCTTAGTGAATCGGGTTATATGCAAAATGCTCTTCTCTGGATTCCCGGTATTGAAGATTTAAAGAGTCTGTATATTGGAAAAAATGGTGAGGCGGTTCGTACGGCACTGTCCAATGAATCTATCATCGAATCAGAATCTCTCGACATAATCAGCAGTGCTTCGGAATTATTTGATTTCATCATCTTTGACAACTCTCTGGATGATGAACGGGAAAAAAAGATGCGAATTGACCAGGCTTTGGAACTGCTGAATGAATCCGGGAAAGTTATCATAATTGCCCAAAACAAATTTGGATGCAGGGGGGTTACCAGTCTAGATCAATATAAAAGCCAGGAAAGCCATTTCCAGTTTTCATGGAAAGAATGGAGTCTGCTGCTGGAAAACTATGCCCAGAGGACAAAGAGCTATTTCCCATATCCTGACAGTTTTACAGCCGATTATCTGTTTTCCAAGAATCCGAAACGATCAGATTTACTGCATCCGGATTATAACTATTCAGGTCCGGCTTATCAGATTGCAGACAGTGGGAAATTCATGCAAAGCGCATTTGATGCAGGATATTTTGAGGACTTCACCAACAGTTATCTGTTTGTAATCAGCAAAGCTGATACTCCTGATATTGAATATGTCAAGTTCTCGCGGAATCGGAAACCGAGATTCCAGATTTATACAACCATCCAAAATCGTGTGACAGGAAAGGTAGTCATCAAACATCCAATCTATTCTGGTGGCAAAGATCATCTACAAAGAATGGTGGATTATCAATGCTACACAAATGATTATCAATCCAGTAACCTCAAATATTGTCCTGCGCGGATGGCAGGCGACAGTTGTATTTTTTCTTTTGTTGAAGGCAGATCACTGGACTCAGAATTGACCAATGCCGTTCAAAATAATGATTTTGAGACTGTCAGCCATATTATGGATATAGTCTGGGAAGCTGCGAGTTTTGGACCTGAATGTAAATTCACGCCGAATCAGGAGTTCCTGAATTTATTTGGAGATCATGATTATTCGATTCTTGAAGGCGAAATAAGCAGAGAGCAGAGCAATATTGATTTGGTACCTGGAAACATAATCGTCGGAGATGGTGGGACAATGACCATTATTGATTATGAATGGACATTTCCATTCTCTGTTCCAACCAAATTTATTCTGTTTCGCAGTATGCTGCACTCACCAGAATTCAACGATATGGAGAGTGAAATGAAAAACAGAATCTGGAAACAGTATGGGATTACAGATGAGATGCAGGAACTGTTCTGGAAAATGGAAGAATCCTTTCAGCAATACGTTTCAGACGGTACTCTATGGCAAAAGCTTGCTGAAGCCGGTGGCATTTCTGTACCAATACCGAATATACATACGCAGTTGATAGAATGTACTATTGAACAAGATTCCAAAAAGATCTGTAAATCCTTTTTGCTGAATCCGGATCTGTCTATCAGAGCTCATATTGAATCTGGATCAACAATCCATATTTGCTTTGAGCACAATGCAATGATGCGTATTCGAAAAATTGAGGTTGATGGGAAGCCGGTCGACTTTACAACGAACGCAGATATTGCTGAAGGCAATGAGTATATTTTTACCAGACAGCCTATCATTAGTATCGAGAATCCTGCTGGAAGCATGCTGGAACTGGATGCTCTGATATACAGTTATGATGATTCAGATATAACAACTGTTTCGAATCTTATGCAAACCAATCAACACTTGAATATCTCCATAGATGAGATTAAAGGGCAGTACGATGAGTTGTATTCAAAGACTAGTGTTCGGTTACTACGAAAATTGAGGTTATTATAATGGATGCTACGATTGTCATTCCAACCAAAAACGGGGGAGAGCTGTTTGAGAAAGTCCTGGATATGATTTATCGACAGGAGACGAATTACACATACGAAGTCGTATGTGTAGACAGCGGTTCACATGATAATACGGTGAATGTGATTCGAAAATATGGCTGTATTCTTAAACAGATACCGAAAGAAGAGTTTGGCCATGGAAAAACCAGAAATCTGGGAGCGAGTCTGGGAACGGGTGAATATATTTTATTTCTTACTCAAGATGCTTTGCCGGTTGATACTCACTGGCTTCAGAATTTTCTGGATGGAATGAAGAGTGATCCCGAGATTGTTGGTGGTTTTGGGATTCACTATCCATATCCGGATTGTAATCTTCTGGATAAACGAGATTTGGAACTTCATTTCCAGGGTTTTGGGGAAACAAATACTGTCTATCAGCTCAAAGATCCAGAGAGATATAAACAGGATGAAGGATACCGCCATTTACTGGCATTTTTTTCGGATAATAACTCCTGTGTTAAACGATGCGTATTTGAACAGAATCCATACGAAGACGTCAATTTTGCCGAAGATCAGATTTGGGCCAGGCAGATGATTGAAAAGGGTTATAAAAAGCTGTACTGCCCCACAGCAGCCGTTTTTCATTCGCACAATTATCCACTCGAAACTTATAGGATGCGTTATTACGACGAATATAAGGGATTGCTTGAACTGCATGGTTATGTCATGGTTCACAGCTGGAAAGAAGCTATAAAATTATTCCTCGTACTCGCACGAAGAGATATTCGATATTTGAAATCTCTGGACCTTTCAGGTCCAGAGAGGAAACAGTGGAACGGTTATGCAATCAAACGAAACTGGTATCGGGTAACTTCAGCCCTCAGAGCTGGACAATATCCAGGTTTATCTGAGTCCGATAAAGTGAAAATGGATAGAAAATACTCACAACAGTTGCAACAAAGGAGTGAATAGAATGAGAGCATTTGTGAAACGGGCAGTAAATTGTCTGAAAGTTCGTGGAGTGAAAGGGTCGATACAGCGGGCTGCCGAAGGACCACAAAAACGGGATATTCTGGGATTCTGGAACTTCATTGTAAACACTGATACTATCCCGTTTTCGTATGAGGACTACCAAAAAAACAAGGAAAAAAAGAAAACTCTGAACTGGGTAATTCCGGAAATGGGCAAAGGTTCCGGAGGGCATATCAATATATTCAGATTTATCAGCTATTTGGAGCAGAATGGTTTTCACAACAGGCTCTATATTGATCGGCCTGTAAATTTATATTCAAAGCAGGCCATGACAGAATTTGTTAGGGAAAATTTTAAAATACTTGATTCAAATGTTGATCTTTATCATAATACTGAAGATATGGAGTATGCAGATGCGATTGTGGCTACAAGCTGGCAAACCGCTTATTTTGTCCGCCGCTTTGACAACTGCATATCTAAATTCTATTTTATCCAGGACTATGAACCCTATTTTTACCCGCTTGGTTCCGAATATGAGTTTGCAGAGAATACGTACCGCTTCGGCTTTCGGGGTCTGACGGCAGGGACCTGGCTTCAAAATATATGTATCGAACAATTTGGGATGAAGGCAGACAGCTTCAGCTTTTCTTATGATAAAGACTTGTATTTTCCCAAGGAAAAAACAAATTCAACTACTCGAGTATTCTTCTATGCCCGTCCAGTAACTCCAAGAAGAGATTTCGAATTGGGATTGCTGGCATTGGAAGAATTATGCAAAAGGATGCCTGAAGTGGAAGTTGTGTTTGCGGGCTGGGATATTAATGAATATGTTATTCCATTCCGACATCAGAGTCTGGGTATTCTGGATATTTCGGAATTGTCCGATCTTTACAGTTCCTGTGACCTTTGCTTCGTTATTTCAAATACTAATCTGTCCCTGCTTCCTCTGGAAGTCATGGGATCGGGATCGGTAGCTGTGTGCTCAAAAGGGCCAAACAGTGAATGGCTCGTTAATTCACAAAATTCTGTTCTGGTGGATTATGATCCCTTGCAGATGGCATTGACGATGGAATGGTATTTAAAGCATCCTGAAGAACTGGCGAATATTCGGAAAAAGGGAATAGACTTCGCCTTGAAGACATCCTGGGAAAAAGAAGAGGAAATAGTCAGGAAAGCAATACTGAAAGGTATAAGTGAAGATGAGAAATGTATTGGTAATAGGTGGTAGTGGCTTCATTGGTTCGAATCTGATAAGAAAACTGAATCAGAAGGGGGAGTCTGTCACATCTTTTGATCTCCACCACACAGACTATCCCGTTGAAGGAGTTAAATATATGTCTGGAGATTTTTTTGATGATGAAAACCTGGAAAGAGCTCTTGATGGAATCGATGCTGTCTACCATTGCCTCAGTACTGTAAATCCTGGCAACTCCAACATTCGTTTCATGCAGGGATATGCCCGGGATTTTGTCCAGAGTGTTCATTTATTTGATCTCTGCATAAAGAGGGGAATCAAAGTGATATTTTTATCATCTGGCGGTACGATTTATGGTATTCAGAATGAGCAGCCTATTCGGGAAGATGCGGAATGTAAGCCAATTAACCATTATGGATCGGTTAAATTGTGTATTGAAAGTGTTATGAGAACGTTCAATACGCAAACGCATTCAAACATGTTAATCGCCCGAATTTCTAATCCTTATGGACCCGGGCAGGATTTTCATAAAGGTGTTGGATTTGTAGATGCGGCTGTGAAAAAAACACTGTCCCATGAGCCTATTGAGATATGGGGAGACGGTACAGTAATACGTGATTATATCTATATTGATGATGTAGTCGAGATGCTCTACGCTCTGCTGGATTATAACGGCGAACAGGAAGTTTTCAACGTTTCCAGCAATGAAGGTATTTCTTTAAATCAAGTTATCGAGTGTCTTCGAAAGCTGGGATATACGCCAAAAGTACAATATAAGGACTCAAGAAGTGTAGATGTTCCTGCTGTTGTTCTTGATAACGAGAAAATCAGAATGGTATATACAGGCCCATTAACTTCTTTTCAAGAAGGTTTGGCAAAATATACAGATTATCTTCAGCATAATGGATGGGAAAAGAGTCAGGACCAGGAATAGACGGAGAGCGAATCAACATATTTTGCTGGAATAAGGTAATTCTTTTATGAGTAAAATCTGACTTGGATGGAATGTATGAATATCAAAGAGTTCTCTCGCTTTACAGGCGTAACAGAAAAAACGTTAAGATATTTCGAAAAAACCGGACTTTTAAATCCAAATAGAAATCAAAACAATGGGTATCGTGAGTATTCTGAGGTTGATCTATATTCTATGCAGCAGATTTTATTGTTGCGGAAACTGGGATTCGCGTTGAACGAAATACAGAAAATATTATCCAGTAGTGACGATTTACCGAAATCCCTACTTCAGCAACATGAATTGACTCAGAAACAAATCATGAATCTCAGAGTCCTGGATGATGTATTGATCAGGATGATCAAACAAGCACGCTATGGCAATTTTTCCTGGGATGATGCATCTGTCTTTTTCAAGCTGATTCATAAAGAAACGAGCATCGCAGAAAACTATAGAGAGTCTAAAGATTTATCGATTCGAATTTCTCTTCATAGACAGTTTTCAAGCGAAAAAACACCATGGTTTCCCTGGGTAGCGAGTCATATACAACTTTTGACTGGCATGAAGGTGCTGGAAATTGGCTGTGGAAACGGGGAATTATGGAGTTCTTTCTCTTATGATTCAATCTCAGAATGTGATGTATTTCTGACTGATCAGTCAGAAGGCATGATAAAAGCAGTGAGAACCAGATTTGGACATCAGGTCAATACGATTGTCTGCAGTTGCGAAGCATTACCATTTAAAAACGATTATTTTGATATAGTAATTGCCAATCATGTTCTTTTCTATTTGGAAGATATTGATCAGGGACTATCTGAGATTTACCGTGTTCTCAAGCCAAAGGGGACAGTATTTTGCAGTACATATGGGAAAAATCATTTGGCTGAAATCACACAATTATGCAAGGACTATAATCCTAAAATAAGCTTATCGACAGAGTGTCTGCAGGATAAATTCGGTAAAGAGAATGGCAGTGAAATTCTTCGTAAATATTTCAAAGGGCTGAACAGATTTGATTTCTTTGGGTCACTCCAGATTAGCGAAAGACAGCCATTGATTGACTATATTCTCAGTTGTCATGGGAATCAGACTGAAATGCTAGTAAACAATCTGGAAGAATTCAGCAGTTATATTGATAAACAGCTGCAGCAGAATGGGAAGATAGAGGTTCAGAAAGACGCCTGTCTTTTTGTTGGCTATAAAACTTAATAAAATTAATATTACCTTAAAATGGTGTTCCTTGTTTTCCAGATACTTAGAGGCTTGAAGTATTAAAATTGTCATAGAAGGATGCTTGACCCTGACCTTAGGTCAGGGTTTATTGTGTTGATATTGGAGGTAAATTCCATGAAAGGCATTATTTTAGCAGGGGGAAGCGGAACCCGGCTTTACCCACTTACAAAAGTAACATCGAAGCAGCTGCTACCAATTTATGACAAGCCTATGATTTACTACTCCATGAGCATTCTCATGCAGGCAGGAATCAAGGATATCCTGATCATCTCCACACCGGAAGATACACCCCGATTTGAGGAACTTCTGGGGGATGGGCATCAGTATGGAGTGAACCTCTCTTATAAAGTACAGCCTTCGCCAGATGGACTTGCCCAGGCATTCATCCTCGGAGAAGAGTTCATTGGAGATGACTCAGTTGCCATGATACTGGGAGACAATATCTTCCATGGACACGGACTGACCAAAAGGCTCAGAGCTGCAGCTAACAGAGAAAATGGGGCTACAGTATTCGGATACTATGTCGAAGACCCGGAACGGTTTGGCGTTGTTGAGTTTGACAGCGATGGAAAAGCTGTATCGCTGGAAGAAAAACCCGAAGATCCCAAATCCAATTACGCTGTAACCGGATTGTATTTTTATGACAACAATGTTGTTGAGTATGCCAAGAATCTCAAGCCTAGTCCCCGCGGAGAGCTGGAGATAACAGATTTGAACCGGATTTATCTGGACAAAGGCAATCTGAACGTTACCCTTCTGGGAGATGGGTTCACCTGGCTGGATACAGGAACCCATCAGTCACTGGTAGATGCCACGAATTTCGTCAAAACCATTGAAGAACATCAGCATCGGAAGATCGCCTGTCTGGAAGAAATCGCATATGACAATGGATGGATCACACACGAAGATTTGGCTAGGACTTACGAGACATACAAAAAGAACCAGTATGGTGATTATCTGAAAAAAATACTGGACAGGAAATATATCAAGTAAAGGAGAGTCCGCATGAAAGTTACTGAAACAGCAATCCCTGGAGTACTGATTATTGATACAGATGTATTTGGTGATCATCGCGGTTATTTTACCGAGACATATTCAAAACCCAAATATGAAAAACTGGGGATCGATGTAGATTTTGTACAGGATAATATGTCCTTCAGCGCAACGCCGGGAACACTCCGCGGCCTGCATTGGCAGAATCCTCCCTATGCACAATCCAAACTGGTATCCTGTACAAAAGGCCGCGTGATTGACGTAGCCGTGGATATCCGAAAGGGAAGCCCATCATTTGGAAAATGGGTATCGGTAGAACTGTCAGAAGATAACCACCGGCAGTTTTTCATTCCTCAGGGATTTGCGCATGGCTTTCTGACACTGACACCGGATGTGGAATTCCGTTATAAGGTAGACAATGTATACAACAAGGAATCAGAAGGCGGAATGCGCTATGATGACCCAACAGTGAACGTAGACTGGGGCGCTCTACTGGAGGGGATAGAACCTGTATTGTCTGAAAAAGACATGAATGGTCCGACTCTGGAAAAGTCTGATAATCAGTTTGTATATGGAGAAAATTGCTAATATCTATCGCAAGAACAGAGAAGTAATAAATTACTTGATTTTTGGAGTACTCACAACCCTCGTCAATATAGCTGCCTTCACTATTTGCGCAGATGTACTCCATGTACAATATTTAATTTCTAACGTAATTGCGTGGATCCTCAGCGTGTTATTCGCCTATATCACCAATAGACGATATGTCTTCAACTCCGCCGCCGTAAATGTTGGGTGGGAAATTATAAAGTTTTTTTCATCTCGACTTTCAACCTTGGCATTGGATATGGCAGTTATGTGGTTCATGGTGGGTATTCTTCAGACAAATAATCTGATTGCAAAAATTATAGCCAATGTCCTGGTGGTGATAGCAAACTATGTACTCAGTAAAATATTTGTATTTACGGGAGGTACTGCAAAATGAATGAAAAAATTAGCGTTATCGTCCCATGTTATAACGAAGAAGAGGCCTTACCCTATTTCTATGAAGAGATTGTGAAAACCGCAAAGCACATGGATGTTTTCAAATTCGAGTTTCTGTTTGTGGATGATGGATCCAAAGATGATACATTGAAACTGCTGACGGACTTGTCCGAAAAAGATATCAGAGTTAAATATGTTTCATTTTCCAGAAACTTTGGAAAAGAAGCTGCAATTTATGCCGGTCTTCAAAACAGCAGCGGAGATTACTGTGTACTGATGGATGCAGATTTACAGGATCCTCCTGCTTTGCTGCCTGAAATGATGGAGGCAATCAGAGACGAAGGATATGACAGTGCTGCAACCCGGCGAGTAACGCGTAAGGGAGAACCACCAATCCGCTCGTTCTTTGCAAGAATGTTCTATCGAATTATCAACAGGATTTCCGATGCAGATATCGTTGATGGAGCCAGAGATTATAGATTAATGACCAGGCAGATGGTGGATACGATCCTGGACATGAAAGAATACAACAGGTTTTCCAAAGGGATATTTGGCTGGATTGGTTTCAATACCAAATGGATTGAATTTGAAAATATTGAGCGAGTGGCTGGAGAGACCAAATGGTCATTTTGGAAACTCTTTAAATATTCATTAGAGGGTATTACAGCTTTCAGCGTTCTTCCTTTGCAAATTGCCTCAGTGTTTGGAGTTCTGTTTTCGTTAATAGCTTTTATTATGATAATCGTAATTATTTTGCGGACAATCTTGTTTGGAGATCCTGTCAGTGGATGGCCATCAATGGTCTGTATAGTCATGTTGATTGGTGGAGTTCAGTTGCTCTCAATAGGGATTTTGGGACAATATGTATCCAAGACGTATTTGGAAACAAAACACAGACCAATCTACATTTGTAAAAGCAGTAACATTGATTTAAAAAGTAATGATAATGGCGAATGAGTATCCATACTTTCATTCCGGTTTTTGAGTGAGGTATGTATGAAAAATCAAAAAAACAAAAAAACAGACATATTATTTTTTTACCAGACACATTTGGGAATTCTCTTGGTCTCGGTTATACTAACTGTTTTGCTTTACTATCAGCAGGCTTTCAGCTTATCGGTACAAGTGGATACTGAGACCTTGATTAATGGGGGTCATTCACTAAACTGGCTTCAGATAGGAAGATTCGGTCTACATTATCTACAAGAGTTTTTAACACTGTGGCATTATGATCCCTTCTTTTCAGGATTTTTAATGCTGATCTTCTTCTCGGGCAGCAGTTTGATTTGGGTTTATCTGTTTTACTATGTCTCGGGTTATGAATGGTTGATCAATCCATACATCTTTCTTGCTGTTTATATGACGAGTCCAATTTGGGCCAGTCAATTTTACTTTTCTTTACAACAAGCGGGGATAAGTCTGGCATTCTGCTTATTATCCATTGCAGTCTTTTGCCAATTTCATTGGTTTACGCTGAAAAGCAATTTAGCAAGAATATTGTCTTTGTTTTTGACCATTTGCTTGTTAGTTCTTGTTTTTTCCTGTTATCAAGCTTTTGTAGCTGTGTTTGCAGTTGCAGTTTCATTTTGCTTATTACTGGCTTATCGTTCTTCGTATTTTGAGAGGGATTTGAGGAAGTTTATCCCTAATTCGCTTCTTATCATTGCTATTGGAATTATAAGTTTATTTATCTATTTTCTTCTATTGAAGTTGTATCCAACTGATGGATATTTAGATGGAATGTCATATTGGGATGAAGGAATTAGAGAAGCTCTAAAGAACTTATACCAATCAATAAAGAGTACGTTTCATTCCTATCGATATTATTATGGTCCTTTTATTATTATTGGTTTGATATCTATTGGATTGAAGGCAATTGCCAGGCGTGAAGAAACGCAATATATCATTGTTGAGTTTTTACTTATCTTAATAATGATAATGTCCAATTATCTCATGTTTCTATACTTGGGAGGAACTCCATTATTCAGAGCTCAATTAAGTGTTCCACTATTTACAGGGGCTTTTCTCTCGTATGCTTTCAAATATAAAAAGACATCCAATACGAACTGGCGAACAGTTACAAAAGGTATAATTGCCTGTAGCTTGGTCTTTCCAGTGATGCTGAATGCAAAAACTACATTAAGTTTATTTTATGCTGATGAAATGCGGGATGTTCGTGACAGGTTTTTAGCGCAGCAAATCAACCAGGAAATTCAAAAAATATCATCAGACTCCAATATAAATTCGATTTTTATTTACGGTAAGAGAATGGTTGAGTTGAATCCAGCGGCAACAGAAGCTTTGAATCTCGGCGTTGAGATGTTTCCTTCTTCGGATTTTTATTGGGATTGGAGGCCTGAATCTCCAGGCGCTGTATCTGGTCGTGGATCCGCTTATATCAATGCGGTATGTGGAACAAGATATGTACCAATACCTCAAGATAAGGTTGATCAGGCAACGCAAACAGCAATCACAATGCCCAGTTTCCCAAAAGACGGATCAGTCATTCAATTTAACGATTATTACATAGTCAAATTATCAGACTAGGAGGAATATTATGAAAATTTTAGTAACAGGCGGTGCCGGTTTTATCGGCGGTAACTTTGTACAGTACATGGTCAATAAATATCCAGAAGATCAAATTATCAATCTGGATGCTCTGACCTATGCAGGAAACCTGGAGACGCTGAAAAGTGTGGAAGACAAGCCCAACTATAAATTCGTAAAGGGCGACATTGCAGACCGGGAGTTCATCATGGATCTCTTCGAAAAGGAACGTCCGGACGTTGTGGTCAACTTTGCTGCAGAGTCACATGTAGACCGTTCCATTGAGGATCCTGAAATCTTTGTCAAAACCAACGTTCTGGGTACAACAACGCTGCTGGATGCATCTGTTAAGTACGGCGTAAAGCGGTATCACCAGGTTTCGACAGATGAAGTGTATGGTGATTTGCCGCTGGATCGCCCGGATCTGTTCTTCACCGAGAAAACTCCGCTGCACACAAGTTCTCCCTATTCCAGTGCCAAAGCTGCCGCTGATCTGTTTGTGCAGGCTTATCACCGAACCTATGGTCTGCCGACAACGATTTCCCGCTGCTCCAACAACTATGGCCCCTATCACTTCCCGGAAAAGCTGATTCCCCTGATCATTTCACGCGCACTGAATGATGAGACTATTCCTGTATATGGAACCGGCGAAAATGTCCGTGACTGGCTGCATGTCCATGATCATTGCACGGCCATCGATTTGATCATTCGAAACGGCAAAGTTGGGGAAGTCTACAATGTGGGAGGGCACAATGAACGAACCAACCTGGAAGTTGTCAAGACAGTCCTGAAAGCTCTCGACAAACCGGAAAGTCTGATCACATATGTGACGGACCGGAAAGGCCACGATATGCGGTATGCAATCGACCCGACAAAGCTGGAAAGAGAACTGGGGTGGGAGCCTGAATATACATTTGATACCGGTATTCCCCAGACCATCCAGTGGTATCTCGACAACAAAGAATGGTGGGAAAACATCATTTCTGGAGAGTATCAGAACTACTTCAAGGAAATGTATGTAGACAAAGGACGGGCTGAAGAATAATGAAAATTCTCGTTACTGGTTATAAGGGCCAGCTGGGCTATGATGTGGTAAATGAAGCCCAGAAGAGAGGTATTGAAGCAGTCGGTGTCGATATTAATGAAATGGACATTACCAATCCACAACAGGTACGTGACGTAATCACAGAAGGAAACTATGATGCTGTGGTGCATTGTGCTGCCTGGACAGCTGTGGACAAGGCAGAAGAACCTGAACTTTTTGAAAAGGTCAGAGCAGTCAATGCGATGGGTCCAAAGTACATATCCGACATTTGTCGGGAACTGGACATTCCAGTGATGTATTTCTCCACCGACTATGTCTTCGATGGGGAAGGGGACACTCCCTGGAATGAATACGATGAATTCGAACCTTTGAATGTCTATGGCGTAACCAAAGGTGAGGGGGAGAAATATATTGTTGAGAACCCTAAACATTTCATCATCCGAATTGCCTGGGTATTTGGAAAAAACGGCAACAACTTCATAAAGACTATGTTGCGTTTAGGTAAAGAACGCGGAGCTGTTTCTGTGGTAAACGATCAGATTGGCCTGCCGACCTATACCTATGATTTGGCGAAACTGGTTGTAGATATGATCCAGACAGAAGAGTATGGTACATATCACGCCACAAACTCTGGTGAATACATTTCCTGGTATGATTTCGCGAAGGAAATCTTCCGGCAGGCTGGAATGGATGTGGAGGTGACCCCTGTAGATTCTTCCCAGTTCCCGGCAAAGGCCAGACGTCCTCACAATTCAAGGATGAATCAGACCGAGCTGGATAAACATGGATTTGATCGTCTGCCATCCTGGCAGGATGCTTTGTCACGATATCTGGAAGTACTCAAATAAAGAATTGGAGCTGGATGTGTTCATCCAGCTCCAATGTTCATTACAGGGCATCGATATAGTAGGTGCCCGTTTCTTTGTCTTTCTTCCAGCCTACAGCTATATCCAGTTGCATTGGATCCTTCTTCACAAAATCTCCTGTATCGCAGACGATAGCCATCCCCAGTGTAGTTTTGATCAGACTTCCCCGGGGACGGGTTTCCAGATTCGCCGCCACCATCACATACTTACCGAGCATTTTCACTCCGTCTTCTCTGAGCCAGTATTCGTCGTTGTTGCCAATGCTGCGCATAATTCTGAGAACACCGTTCATGTTCAGATTGTAATAAGACTCATTTCCTGACGGGCCTTCCACGATTCCCAGCTTTGGAGTCAGGACCTGTCCATTCCAGTAATCGGCTTTGATTGGGTTGATCGGCTTTGTAGCCGTATCACTGATGTCACCGGCTGCGGCTCCGCTGAATGAGGATATTTTAACGAACTGCCAGTTCTGAGCATTGCTGCCGTTATTCGCATACAGTTGAATATTGCGGCCATTGACCGCATGAGCTCCAGACAGGTCAATCACATACCGATCGTTCCATGCCGAGGCAATTTGAATGAAGTTGCCGTTCTTCTTGAAGATCCATTTCTGGCTGTACGTCGAACCGGAAGACTGCAGAATGTTGGTTCCACTTTGCACAGAATTGGATGCAAGGCTCAAACAATGACCTGACTTCTGATTTTTGATTGTCGCATATCCTTTATCATCAAATGAGATCACCCATCTTTGAGCACTAGTATCATTATCTGCATACAGTTGAATGTTCGTTCGGTTGTTTGTATACCCCATGAATACATCGAGGTTATATCGACTATTTACTGCAGAATGAATTTCATAAATACCTTCATTGATTAGCCTTTTCCCACTGAGGGCCATTTTGTCCAATCGTGTTCTGGGATCTTCGGCCTTTGAGAACTCCCACCTTTGAGCTCTTGTATTATTGTCAGAGTATACCCAGACGTTGTTCGTGTTTGTCGTTCTGGCCATAAACAAATCCATAACCAGGTTCTTATCGAGTGCAGAAACGAGTTTGACACCATCATTGGTCTGTACTGCTATCCACAGCTGTGCTTTGGAACCATTCCAGTCAAAGAGCCGGATATTTGATCCCGGATGTCTGGCTCCTCCAGCGATATCAAGGACTTTACCGGAATTTGTATTGGTGATCTTCAGGAAATTGCCTGAGTGAGAAACCTGAAACAACTGTGCTTCAGTACCATTGCTGGTATAAATCTGAATATTGGTTCCATTTGCAGTTCCTGCATTGCTGGCATCGAGTACCTGGTTCGGGTTTAAGGTTGACCGGATAATATAATATCCATCATTTACCACATCTTTATTGGCAGCGGCCAATTGATCAATCTCCCTGGCTATCAATTCCAGATCCATCAGTTTCCATGCCTGAGCCTTGGTGCCATTTCTGGTATAAAGCTGAAGTTTGCTGTTGTTTGTGAAATAACCGCCAGTTACATCCAGAACGTACTGAGAGTTTATGGAAGATGAAATTACATAGCCATTGGATGTGGCCCGGATCATCCATAGACAAGATCCGCTATTTTTATATCTCTGCTGGGTAAGTTTCAATCCATTTTCTATTTTTCGCCAGTCTGCGTCACTCGTCAGATAAAGGCCGGAGTTTTTGTTCTGGATTGTATAATAGCCATTTGCCTGACGCTTGATGACATATTGCTGACCAAGAGTATTGTTGTCAGCGTAGATCTGCAGTTGAGCCCCTGAACTTTTGGAAGCATTTATAACATCCATCACAAGACTCGTATTCCCGCTGCTTTGAAGCGTGTATGTTGAGTCTCGAATCACGTTATTGACAATATAAAACGTCCGGGAAATCGTTCCCTTGTAGAAACCTTTACCGGTAACTGTAATCCGTGCTTCTCCGGCATTGGTATTGTTGGCATAGCTGACAGTATAGTCCCGGCCTTCCTGCAGCTGGACATAGCTGCCGTTCTGATAGAAACCGACAATCGGATTTCCCCTGACTGCTGATCCGGTATAGGCCTGGTCACCAATCACGACTGTGCCATAGGCAGCAAGAGATGAATGGATGGTGGCAATGTTTCTTTTTCCCAGTGCAAAGAAAGGGCCGTTGTTGAGGTTGTCATCAGGATCCGTAGATTTCACATTCCAGATGTCATTCAGGCTGAACCAGCCACACTGCGATGTCTGATAAGGGTCGTACACCTGCACCTGTCCATTCCTGTAGCCCGTCAGGTAAATCTGATGGGTGGAACCATACCATGGACACCAGCGGCTGTATCCCACACCGCCAACGACAATGTTGCCTTCCAGCAGGGACTGCGCTATGGAATTCAGTGTCAGCCCTTCCTTGTATGTCAGGCCATACTTGTTCGATGCATATTTCCATACTGAGGCAATGGTGCCGGGGACTCTGCCGTTGTAGTACCCGGCGTTGTGACAGTCAATGGCAATGTCCACAGGAGAATAGTTTGTATTGTTGAAATAATTGACAACGGTGGTCAAAGACATCATCGTGCAGGCTGTGCTTCCCATGGTCCCCTGGCCAATGACATAGCCTGACCATCGCGGATCCAGCTGATTATAATAGGGAATGTTCTGACAGTTCATGCTGTTGATTGCGCCTGTGCTGTCAGCGGTGAAGGTCTGTTTATCCACCGTGAATGAGCCCGTCTGGATTTTGCCATTGGAAGCACAGTAGAGGAGTCTGCCGTCATAGTACATGAAACCCTTCAGGGCATTACCCGCATTGTCGAACAGATACCGGTCCTGCCCAATTGTGGTTTCACCGGTTGAAACGACACCGTTTACATAATATTTGTTGTTCACCCATCCATTGGTGGGACCTGCAGCTGCGCGCAGAGGGGCTTTGGCAACGTTCAGCTTGGCCTCTGTCAGAGCAGCCTGATCACCTGGTTCTGCGGTCAGAGAGTCATTTTTATCACCTTTGGCTTCCGGAGATATTTCATCAGAGTCTTCAGATGAAACGGAACCATCTGTATCATCCACATTATCGGAAGCTGCTGCATCTTCATCAGTCTTTTCTGTTTCTATCGGAACAGCGGGTTTTTCCGGACTGCTCTTGTCAGTCAGATTTGCGGCTTTCCCGTCAATGGCGGCAGGATCAGCCAATTCCGTATCGGCAGACTGTTCAGTGACGGCTGTTGGTTCAGCAGGGGCTTCGGGAAGGACTATCGAATCATCGGCAATATTTTTATCTTCGGACACCGCTTCTTCGAACCGCGGAAGAGGCTCTTCGTCGGTCATTGCGTATACTTGATCGTTCAACACTGCCCAGCCACTGGCAATGCCCATCATGGAAGCTGTCAGCATCAATATGTCTTTTCTCTTCATAATTTCGCTTCTCCTGTTACACTTTCTATATATTGTATCAACAAAGCGCTGGTGAAACTCTCTGAATTGTGCACAATTGTATCCCAAAGATACATTGGCTCTTTGATGGTGCGGGTCAGACTGCGGCGTACAGCCGGAGATGGCGGTCCAGAATACGGCTGTTTGTGAGTCAAACAGCCGCACAAACCTAAGAGTTTCAACAGGTTCGGACCAGATACATACAGTATTGTTGTCTGGACACCTGCCTGTGTTACACTGAATTCAACAGGGGATATCTGAAGATGAAAAAACGTAGAGTGAATTATAGAAATCTGGCTATTCTGGCCGGAATGTTGCTGCTGACCCTGCTTCTTGTAATATTCCTGTTTTCCATGCTGTTCAGAGGCTGCTCGGGTAAGGGGAATGCCGAAGGGGGGAAAACCGTAGAGACCACACAAAACAAAGATTCTGCCATTGTGACGTTTGGTGACAAGGCTGGAGGTACCGAGATCAATCTGGACAACCAGTGTGGCCAGGCCATTGTTTCCTTTAAAGTCCGCGGATCAGACAGCGATGACTTTGGAGACAATCTGCTGGGGGATTCCAGAATCAAAAACAAATCCACGGCAAAATGGTACGCAAAAGCAGAGGATGCTTCCATGAACGTGGAAGTCAAGCTGGCAAACTATACCAGTTTTGTTCTCCATGACATTCCAGTCTCCAAATTCAACGGGCTGGTCACCATCAAGTACAAAGATGGTGTGGGGTATCTCGAATACAAGCCGAAGGATTCGGAAAACACCATCAGCACCTATCAGGAAGAGCTGAAATACAAGGATCAGGCTGATTCAGATTCAAAACAGTCAGATACACAGCAAAATCCGGCCCCGGGACAGACAGCCCCCGCCCAGGAGGAACCGGCGGTGACAGATGATACAACCGGCTATGACGAAACCTGCTCTGAAACAGGTGAAGGATCATCAGTGGTGGATGACTCCTATGACGATGGCACTTATTCAGACGGAACCGTGGATGAAGGCTATACAGAGGATGGAACCGGATATGACGACACATCCACGGGAGAAGACTATGGCTATTGACCGGATCTGACCGATCCGGTTTTTTCTGATCCGATGCAGACAGCGATGAGTCGGTCCTTTCAGAGTGACAGGAGTAAATTTCCGCCAGATGTACCGAAATGCAGATAATATGTACTCATTTGTGTCAAGGAACGGTTCACTGTTTCTACCTGTTGTACCAACAGATGTTATAATTGCTCTTAGAGAGATTAATTTTTGAGAGAGTTTTTATGAAGAGAGTGATCATCATTTCTGACGAACCGGCCATCCGAAATCAGCTGGCTGAACGCGTGAAGGCCATATTGGGGGATCAGACAAAGATCCGGCTGCAGACCGGCAAAGATGCCGCTTTGCAGATCCGGGATGCTGATCTGATTCTGATTCACACCCGCATGTCCCGCGCCTCGTCTCTGGAAGTCGCAAAACGAATGAAAAAGGAAAACCCCGCAGCACTGCTGGTATTTTTCTCCGAAAACCAGGAAGATGTGGATTTCATCCTGGGGTCGGAGTTTGACAGCTTTCTGTGGCTGAATGATTCAGAGGACCGGCTGCCTGCGATGCTTCAGACTTTCTCCAGACGATATGCGGACCGAATCGAGCATTTCATCCGGGTCAAGCGTCGCAACCGGCGACAGCTGCTGCCCAAAAACAGGATCCTGTATGTGGAGCGGGATTACCGGAAAATCATTTTTCACATGGAAGACGGGGAGCTGGTTTCGGTGTATTCCACCATGGATGAAGTTCTGCAGGAACTGGATGATTCCTATCTTCGGATCCACAACAGCTATGTGGTGCAGGAAAAAGCCATCCGTGAGCTGCACCGGGATTTTCTCAAGCTCAAGGATGGTTCGCTGATTCCAGTCAGCCGGACCTATGCAGCCAGGGCAAAACAAAGGATTTTTCCGGATCTGAAGGCCTGAAATCAAGCAGGCCTTTTCTTCTTTCTCGCCCAGTCACATTCTTTTTGGACAGCCACTGCCGACAGGATACTGTCAGCGGGGATGATATTGAACAATTTGTCCATCGACCCTGAGCGTATGTTGAAATGAATAAATACAGTCAGTATGATGAACAGGTACTGAAAGTGAGGAAGAGAGTATGTGGATCGCGGTTTTGACAGTGAGTCTGATACTGTACATCCTGTTGAATATCATCTTATATGCCAGCTACTACTTTACATCCCAGCTTTCCCTGGGCAGCTTCGCGCAGGTTCTGTATACCATGCAGAACTCCATGTCCGGATCGGAGAGTACCTGGTCGGAAGCGGTGGGTGGTTTTTTTGTCCGACAGTGGCCCTGGCTGCTGCTGGGCATACTGGTTTATGCCGGTTTGCTGTGGCTGTATCTGAAACAGAAAAAAACAGGCGAAGCGGGAAACAAAACCATGAAGCAGCTGAAGACCGGATTTCTTGGCCTGGTCGCCACGCTGACTGCTCTGAATGGTATTTACGGGTATCAGCTTTACAATATGTTCGGGATAGACAAATACAATGAAAGTCAGGCGAAGTCTTCGGACCTGTATGAGAATTATTATGCGGATCCAAGAACGACAAAGATTGAATTCCCTGAAAAAAAGCGCAATCTGATCTATATCATCTGCGAATCCATGGAGAGCACATTCGCAGATCCGTCAGCCGGTGGCGGATTCAAAAAGAGTCTGATTCCAGAGCTGACAAAACTGGCCAAGGAGAATACAGATTTTTCCAGTGATCCCAAAACGCTGAACGGTGGTCTGACACCGGGAAATACCGGCTGGACCATTGCAGGAATCACGGCACAGTCCATGGGAATTCCTTTGAATGTTGGAAATTCAGACTTCAACCGGAATTTTGAAGATGAGAGCCAGTTTCTGCCTTATGTGGTGGGACTGGGGGACATCCTGAAAGAACAGGGATACAGCAATTTCTTTATGTGCGGATCTGAGGCAGAATTTGCAGGGCGCAAAAACTACTATGAGCAGCACGGCGATTACACGATTTATGATTATAATACAGCCAAGAAAGACAAGATCATTCCCCAGGACTACCGTGTCTGGTGGGGGATGGAAGATGAAAAGCTGTTTGCCTATGCCGAAAAGGAACTGACCGAGATTGCAAAGAAAGACGAGCCTTTCAATATCACCATGCTTACGGTCGATACACATTTCACAGGGGGATACCTGTGTCCGGACTGTCCAGATGACTTTGAGAATCAATACGAAAATGTCATTCGCTGTTCGGATCACAAGGTCACGGAATTTGTAAAATGGATCCAGAAGCAGGATTTCTATAAAGACACCACAATCATCATCGCCGGGGATCACAAAAGCATGGATGGCATGGTGAATGAAAACATTCCGGAAGGTTACGAGCGGAAGACCTTCTTTACTGTCATCAACGGTCCGGAGTATACACTGAACACAACCCGGCAATATGCCACGCTGGATATATATCCAACGATCATAGAAGCGCTCGGGGCTTCCATAGAGGGAGACCGCCTGGGTCTTGGGACCAGTCTTTACAGCAGGACTCCCACCCTGATTGAAGAGCTTGGCTTTGAGGCATTCAATGAACAGCTCAATCAGCGCTCAGAGTTCTATGATTCTGTCATCCTGAATGGGGACGAATCGAAGATTTCCAAACCGGATGAGGAGAACGGAGACTCAAAAGAAGAAGAGAATTACGAACAGCAGGAAACACCGGTCACCATCACAGCCCAGGAATATCAGGAAAACCGTGACAGTTTCACGGACCCCGGCTATGTCTGGACCCCGCCTGTACAGGATCCGGTATACGATCCTGGAATCACATACCCTGATCCGGGAACACCGGAAGTACCCTCTGAACCTTCCACAGGCGGCGACAATACAGGGACCACAACTCCGCCGTCCGGGGGTGATAACACTGGAGGTGAATCCGGTGGAACAACGCCGCCTGAGTCAGGGGGAGAGGGAGGCAATACAGGCACCAATCCACCTTCAGGTGGAGATTCCGGAGGAACCGCAACCCCTGATCCGGGTGGTGAAGGAGGAGGAACCAATCCTCCTTCCATTGGCGGCGAGACTGGCGAAACCGGAACCACCACACCTCCGGCGGATCCCGGAACGGCCGGTCAGACAGAAACGCCCCAATAACCCCACCCCATCTCCGCCACCATCGGCAGGAACCACACACGGCTCCTGCCTTTTTTGCGTTCCGTTTCTCTTCGTGAAAGAATTTTCAGAAACACCATGCTATACTGAATACCATGATTACAGGAGTGTGAAACCATGACAGCAACCCATGCGTTTGAATATACAACAGGATCTGCAGCTGGTCTGGCTGCGGTTGAATCCTGGCAAAACGGACAGCTGGTCTCGGCGGGAAGCACACCGGAGAACCGGGAAACCATCGCTTCCCTGCTGAAGGACTGCCTGGAACAGAATGTATTTGCAATCGAACCCGCATGCGAAAATGCAGCGGCGATTTACCGGCAGCAGGATGAACTGTTCATGCTGGCAAGTCCATCCGGGCAGTGTATTGTGGTGTATGAAGACGGTCTGATCGACCGGGCGGTGGATGGCAGAGACAGGGAAGTCATCCACAATATTCCCTCGGCTGCGGTGACGGTGGCCAAGGCGGTGATCATGGCAGTGCCTGATGGAAAGGGTCTCACAGATCTTGAGATCCGGCAGTTCATTTATCAGCTGGCACAGCCGCAAAAAGACACAGAAGCGGTGTTTACCTGTGCGGGACTGTATGACCCGGATCTCATGCCGGAGCTGGTGAAACGGCTGCGGTGGCGGGATGCTTTGCAGGAAAGAAAACCCGGGGCTGAGCTGGAAGTGGCGAAACTGGAATACCAGGTAAGCCGCAATACCGCGGAAAAGGAACGGCTGGATGCAAGGAAGCGTTCGATCCAGAACCAGCTGCGGGAACTGGAGCGTCAGCGGGATGAACTCGACGACAGGCGGGAAGAGCTGTACCGGCAGCTGGAGCAGCTCTCCGGCGGCTATTCCCGGCTGGTGAGTGAAGAAAAACGGGCGGAATCCCGGCTTCGGGAAACAATCCAGAACCTGGTACGGGAACAGATGTCGGCCAACCACGATTTGCGAAAGAAGCCGGAGTGAGACTATAATCTGTCTGATACCTGCTCTGGCAGGAAAAGGAATTGATGGATATGAAATGCAAAGTATGCGGAAAAGAAAATGAAGCCGGTGCAACTGTGTGCGCCGACTGCGGGTCCCCTCTCGAGGAGGCACTGTATGAAGAAACCACAGCGGAAACACCGGATTCTTCGTGGTATTACGTAAGTGACGGACAGAGCCTGGGACCTTATACCGAGGCTGACATGCGGGGATTCCTCGCCGGGAATGTCATTGACCGTTCCACCTATGTCTGGAAAAACGGAATGCCCGACTGGAAGCACCTTGAGGATACAGAACTGGCGGTCTACCTGCAGAGGCAGTCGGCCTATGATCAGCAGGGGCAGTATGGCGGCCAGAATCAGACCGGCGGCAACACCTACAATACGTACAACACCTACAACAATTACAGCAGCACGCTGGTACCGCGTTCGGTCAAGGAACGGGGCCTGCTCACCTGCGTCCTGCTGTCCTTCGTGACCTGCAGCATCTACCAGTGGTACTGGATCTATGCCATGGCCAAGGACATCAACGATCTCGCTGCTGCGCAGGACAAGCCCCGGGGCTGCGATCCCATGGTGGCGCTGCTCATGAGCATCATTTCCTGCGGACTGTATACGATTTACTTCTTCTGGAGAGAAGGCCGTGTCCTGGCCTCCCTGGATTATCCCAACTACAAGCCGTCCAACGATACGACAGTTCTGACGATCCTGGCACTCTTCACACCGCTGATTTCCAGTGTGATCCTGCAGAGCGACATCAACGACATCGTCCGCTACGGTGAATAGGCGCCTGGCGCAAACCGCAGGACTGTGCATCGCCGCAGTCCTGTTTCTGTTTTTCTTCGGCTGGCTCTGTCCCTTCCAGGCGCTGACCGGCCTGCCGTGCCCCGGATGCAACATGACCACAGCCCTGTACTGGCTCCTTCGAGGGCAGCTCAGCCGCAGTCTGTGGTACCATCCCATGCTCCTGCCGACCGTGGGTGCAGCCCTGCTGGCACTGGTGTTTCGGAAGAGACCCGGGGCTGTGAAAGGCATTCTTCTTTCCTGGGCTGTCCTGATGCTGATCTGTTATGTGTGGCGGATGATCACCGTGTTTCCGGATCCGCCCATGGAACCGGAAGGCGGCCTGGCTTCGCTGTTGATGAATTGGAGATTTCAATGATGTACAAAACCAAAGACCTGTTTTCCCTGGAACACTCTCTGGCGGGTGAATACCTGCGTGAATTCGAATACCCCTGGCAGGCGCTGGCGGGAATCAAATCCTATATCCAGACACTGGGACCCAAGCTCAAGGGCTACCGGGAAGTCAGCCCGCAGGTATGGGTGCATGAAACCGCTGTGATTGCCCCGACGGCGTTCCTGGGCGCCCCGTGCATCATAGGCCCGGGCACAGAGGTCCGTCACTGTGCGTTCATCCGCGGCAGTGCGCTGGTGGGGGCCGACTGTGTGGTGGGCAACAGCGTGGAGCTGAAGAATGTGATCCTGTTCGACAATGTACAGACCCCGCATTACAACTACGTCGGGGATTCGATCCTGGGCTACAAGTCCCACATGGGTGCGGGATCCATCACATCGAATGTGAAATCCGACAAGTCGGATGTGGTGGTGAAATCCGGCAAGGAAAAAATCGAGACGGGGCTGCGGAAAATGGGCGCCATGCTGGGGGACCATGTGGAAGTGGGCTGCAACTCGGTGCTGAATCCCGGCACGGTGATCGGTCCGAACTCCAATGTCTATCCGGTGTCATGTGTACGCGGGGTGATTCCGGCGGATTCGGTTTTCAAGGATAAGGATCATGTGGTCCTGAAGAAAAAGGACAGAGATTGAAAAGGTTACAATTGTTCCTTTTCGGGAATTTGCGGCCATTTCGTTGACTTCTGTCACTGAGCATCTACAATAAAGGCATTAAGTAAATCGGATGAAGATAAAGGCAGCGGTGCAGATGAGTACTTTCGGGAGCCGGCAGGCAGGGAACGAAAGGAAAGGCAATCATCGCCGAACGGGCGCGCCGGCGGGTGTGGATCGTGGGATGTCAGGGAAAACCTGCCAGACTCCTTCAGGCATGAAGAGGCGTTATCACAGAGGACCAATGACGGTCATGCGGATTGCGCATGACCGTTTTCTTTACTCCGGTTTCTAAAGGAGATTGAATATGAAAAAAGCACTCATCGCAGCGGGTGTCACAGCCCTGCTTCTGGCCGGTTGCGGCAGCTCTGCAGAGTCCGGTACAGCGGATTCCGGCAAGGAAAAGTTCACTGTGGGCATGGAATGCGGCTATGCGCCCTTCAACTGGCAGACAAGCTCCGAAACGGAGACCTCCGTGGCTCTGGACCAGGCTGGTGCCGGATATTGCGACGGCTATGACGTCATGATGTCCAAAGCCATTGCGGACAACCTGGGCAAGGATGTGGTCATCAAGAAGATTTCCTGGGACGGCCTGCAGCCTGCTCTGGAATCCGGTGAGATCGATGCGATCATTGCCGGCATGACCGCCAATGAAGAGCGCGAGGAAGGCATCGACTTCACCACACCGTACTACGAGTCCGAGGGCATGGTCATGATCGTGAAGAAGGATTCCGACCAGGCTTCCTACACGGACATCCAGCAGTTCTCCGGCCAGCCGGTCATTGGGCAGAAAAACACCAACTACGACACCGTCATTGACCAGATCGAAGGCGTGGATCACGTGACGCCGAAGGGTACCTATCCCGAACTGGTGGTGGCGCTGCAGAACGGCGATGCCGTGGGCATCACGGCGGAAATGCCGGTGGCCGAAGGCATCGTGGCCGCCAACCCGGATCTGGCAATCGTGAAGTTCGAAGACGGCAAGGGATTTGATGTGGATACGACGGTTTCCATTGGCCTGAAGAACAACACCCGGGATACCCAGGAGTTCAAGGACATCCAGGCGGCTCTGGACAAGATCACCACAGACACCCGGAATGAATACATGAAAAACGCGGTGGAAAACGCACCTGCCGGGGAATAATCGATGAGTCTTGATTTCTCATATGCGTGGAAGACCCTGACGGATTCCTGGCCGATGTACTGGTACGGCATCAAGATCACGGTGCTGCTGGCCATTGTGGGCACGGTCTTCGGTCTGCTGATCGGACTGGTGGTCGGTGCCATCCGGGGGATTCCCGAAGATCCGCTGGATACTCCATTCAGGCGGGGGCTGAAGAAAGCCGGACAGGCCATTTCCTGGTTCTATATCTGGATTTTCCGCGGCACACCCATGATGGTGCAGGCTGTGTTCTTCTACTACCTGTTGCGTTCACTCCTGCACTGGACACCGCTGACGGCGGGCATGATCATCATTTCAGTGAACACCGGCGCCTATATGTCGGAGATCATCCGCTCGGGGATCCAGTCGGTGGACCGCGGTCAGATTGAGGCGGCGAAGTCCATTGGCATGACGAACTTCCAGACGATGATTCACGTGATCTTCCCCCAGGCGCTGAAAAACACGCTGCCGTCCATTGGCAACCAGCTGATTGTCAACATCAAGGATTCCTGTATGCTGAATGCGATTGGCGTGACGGAACTGTATTTCCAGGCGACATCCATTGCCGGGAGCACAATGCGGTATATCGAGGTGTATTTCGTGACGGCGCTGATCTACCTGACGCTGACGACACTGGCCACACTGCTGCTGGACTGGATCGAGAAGCGGTTCTCCGGTGTGAAGTCCTACAAGGAATTCGCGTAAGGAGGTCATATGGCAGAAAAAATCATAGACATCAAGCATCTGCAGAAGCATTTCGGCGATCTGCAGGTGCTCAATGACGTGGATTTCAATGTGGACAAAGGCGAAGTGGTGACGGTGATCGGGTCTTCCGGTTCCGGCAAAAGCACCCTGCTTCGGTGCATCAACCTGCTGGAAATCCCGGATGGTGGGGAAATCGTGTTCGAGGGACAGGACATCCGGAGTCTGGGAAACAAAGTAAGCAAGTACCGGGCAAAGGTCTCCATGGTGTTCCAGAGCTTCAATCTGTTCAACAACATGAATGTGCTGGACAACTGCACGATCGGGCAGGTGAAGGTCCTGGGCCGGGATAAAAAAACAGCGCAGGAGAAAGCCATGAAGCACCTGAAGCAGGTGGGCATGGCGGAATTTGCGAATGCGGACTCCACCAGACTGTCGGGCGGCCAGAAGCAGCGTGTGGCGATTGCCCGTGCCCTGGCCATGGATCCCGAAGTCCTGCTGTTTGATGAACCCACCAGCGCGCTGGACCCGGAAATGGTCGGGGATGTGCTGGATGTCATGAAGGACCTGGCAGCGCAGGGTCTGACAATGGTCATTGTGACGCACGAGATGCAGTTTGCGCGTGAGGTCAGTGACCGGGTGATCTTTATGGACAAGGGTGTGATCGCGGAGCAGGGTACGCCGGAGGAGATCTTCGGCAACCCGAAGCAGGAGCGTACACAGCAGTTCCTGTCCAGGTATTCCAACCGGTAACAGAGTAAGCGACGTTAATTACCCATCTATGACAAATCCCTCCGTAGCGGGACAATACCGCCACGGAGGGATTTTACATGACTGGACTTGATGATATTTCCCGATTATATCTGGTCACTGAACCTGTGGAC
>Ga0209694_1000637_pt1 | contig 51210 bp, 52 predicted proteins | sample GluameincwithD2O_FD_187499 | JGI IMG/M metagenome (GOLD analysis project Ga0209694, IMG submission 187499) | Mouse cecum microbial communities from Vienna, Austria - Glucosamine amended microcosms incubated with D2O (SPAdes) (version 2) | ecosystem: Host-associated > Mammals > Digestive system >... | reverse complement strand
CTCAACGCTCACTCATATTACCATGAATGAACTGTTCTGTCAACACTTTTTTCAATATTTTTTGAATATTTTTAGAGGACAGTTGAAGCGGGTTCTTGGCCTCAAAGCTTGTTTATAATAGCGCTTCGATTAGTTTCTGTCAACCACAAATTTTTATATTTTTAAAATAATTTCAATTACAGAAAGAAAGTTCTTCGTTATAATAAAAGCTATGAACATATACTTAGAACAATTCGATCAATTGATCGATCCCTCTCTTCCTTTGATTTCAAATCTCGCCAATGCGGCAAGCTGGATCTACTTCACCTTTCCTTCTCTCAACTGGGCAGGCTTCTATTTCTATGACTCGAAACAAAAGCTTTGTTTTTTAGGACCATTTCAAGGAAAGGTCGCCTGCACCACGATAAAAGAAGGAAAAGGAGTCGTTGGTACTTGCGCCAAGAACCAAGAAACGCTCTATATAAAAAATGTCCATACCTTTGATGGACATATTGCCTGCGATCAAGCGAGCAAAAGCGAGCTCGTCCTTCCGATCTTTCGCAAAGAAGAGCTATGGGCAGTATTGGATATCGACTCCGATCAGTTGGATGGGCTTTCTAAAGAATCGATCGCGCTTTTAGAAAAGATCGCCGCTAAACTCTCGAAGCTTGTTTCAAGCGCGTAGGAAGCGATCGTGTGATCATTGAGCTTTCTTTCCCGCTTTTTAAAATGCTTTCGAAGTTTATGAATAAACGATTGTCTCGTTTTTCCGATCAAGAATGTCCGGGGCAATCGTTGTTTTTTATGATCGAGATAAGCTCTCTCAATAATTGTGACTTCTTGTTCAAATTCGTGAGCGAACGCATTCGACAAACAACTATCTTCGAACGCCATATCGAACAACAGCAATCTAGCTTCCCGGCTTCGAAAGCACTGTAATACATGATTCAACGAGATGGGATCGTTCATACTTTGCTCGGTCCATTCTTTTTTATATTTTCCGTAATAAATAAAACTATATACAGGATGACTCGTTCGATATACGCCAGGATATCGAAGCAGCATATCGGATAAAACCGTATTGCTCGCTGTGATCTTGGCGTTATATCCATTCATGCTTTCCCGGATCGAAGACCAAAGAGAGTATGGATATCTTGTGAAACAATGGGTGGCAGGATCGAGTGTAGAAAATGAAAAGGAAGGCATGATCAAGCAGCCTTGCGATCCGATTGTTTCTTTGAGCGCTTCGATCAGTGTTTGTTCGCCTCCGGCGATCGATGAAAACGAATTGAGATCGCTTTCCACAAAAACAGGCGTTCCCTTTTTTATATTGAGTTCCTCGAACAAAGCGACGAGGTCTTCTTTCGTATATATCTTCTTTTTATTCATATCTCTATTATACAAAAAAATAGGCGATCACAACGGATTCGCCTATTTTTGATCATCAACCTCTTAATTGGGCGTTGAGATCTCTTTTCAAAGATTCAAGCATCGTCTCAAAGACATTGTTGATTTCTTCATCTTTTAAAGTATGGGTATCGCTTCCGAACACGATGCGGATTGCGATCGATTTTTCATTTTCCTTTACGTGTTCTCCTTCGTATACATCAAAGATTTCGATCTCTTTTACGATCTTTTCTTTTGTTTTTTGGTCGCGTCCATGTTTTTCGATCAATTGAACAATGTTTTCGGCTGGAAGCTCTCGATCCGCGATCAGTGCTAAATCTCGCGTGACTGTCGGATATTTCGAGATCGGAGTGAATTTGATCTTGGATTTTTTCGTTTCCATCAAGCTAGAAAGATCGAGTTCTGCCATGTAGACATTTTTCACATCGTTTTCTTTCGCGTATTTTGGATGGATCTCGCCCATATATCCGAGCGTTTCTTTGCCCATTTTGATACATGCGGAACGGAATGGATGGAAGTGACCTTCATCCTTGTTTTCCGTAAAATGGATGCGGGCTCGATTGATGCCTAATGAATCGAACAACGTCTCTAATAGACCTTTGAGCGTATAGAAATCAGCTGGGGTTTCTTCATGAAGCCATGGTGTCATTTCAAGGGGTCCGGATAGACAAATTGCTAAATGCTTTCTTTGTTGGCATCTTCCTTCGACATCGCTGATCTCGAATACATTGACGGAGGATAGTTTTCTTGCTTGGTTGTATGCGACGACGCCTAGAAGCGAAGGGAGAATGCTCGTACGAATCCAACGTCTTTCTTCCGACATCGGCATCGCAAGCTCGATCGCTTCATCGTTTGACAAGATCGCGTTGTCTTTTTTTAACGTGCTAATCAAGGTGTAAGTAATGCATTGTTCTAAGCCAAGCGAGCTCAATACATTTTCTGTCGTTCGGATCATTCGTTGTTGTTCGTCTAATTTTCCTTCTGTCATCGGCATGAAAGGAAGCGTGCTTGGTAGACGATCGTAACCGATCAATCGGATCACTTCTTCGCTTAGATCTGCCATCCCTTCCATATCGGTCCGATAGCTTGGGATCACGACAGAAATAACGCCATCTTCGATTTCAGGATCGAAATCAAGACGTTCGAAAACGTCCATTACTTCTTCTTGGCTAAAGTTGGTGCCTAAGCGATCGTTGATCTGCTCGATCGTGCAGTGAAGGATCTTTTCTAAACCGTCGACTTCGCCGATTTGAACGGTTTCTTCGATCGCTGTAGCATCCGCGTATTCGATCAGCAGCTGTACGGCTCGATCGATTGCTTTGAAAGGCGCCATTGGCTCGATTCCTTTTTGATATCGCAATGATGATTCGGTTGCTAAATTGAGTCTTCTTGCGGTGTTTCGAATAGAAACGTGGTCAAAAGAAGCGCATTCAATGATCAGACCATGGGTCGTTTCTAAAATCTTGGAATCATCTCCTCCCATAATCCCGGCAATTCCGATCGGTTTTCCTTGGTTGGTGATAACGATATCTTCTGGAAGGAGCTGATAGGTGATTCCATCCAAGGCTGTATATTCTTCTTCAAAGCCATCGGCTACAGTGATTTCTTGATCTTTGATCGCATCAATATCGTAAAAGTGCATCGGTTGCCCTGTTTCTAACATTACGATATTGGAAATATCCACGACATTGTTGATCGAATGCATACCACTCGCCCTCAAAAGCTCTTTCATCCATTTTGGAGACTCTTTGATCGTGATCGATCCGATGACTTTTTCTAAAAAGAGTGGGCATTTTTCTGTTTTGCTGGAAAGAGCAAATCGTGTATGATCGCCAAGATCGCTTGCTGCATCGAATTCAGGAAGAACGACTTCCCGATTCAAGATCGCTCCGACTTCTTTCGCGAGATTGAATTGCGCTTGGCAGTCGCTTCGATTTGGCGTCAAACCAATTTCTAGGATCTCATCATCATAGCCTAGATAGCCTAATGGATCGGTATAACCGACTGGCGCGTCTTCTGGAAGGATCTCGATGCCGTTTTTTTGTTCTTCGCTGAGCATATGTGGATCAACGCCAAGTTCGAAAAGTGCGCAGATCATGCCATTGGATTCTTGGCCTCGGATCGCTCCTTTTTTGATTTCTCCTCCTGGCAGCTTGGCACCTGGTTTTGCGACGATGACTTTTTGGCCTTCGGCCACATTGGGCGCTCCACATACGATTTGAACGATCTCATCGCCCAAGTCGACTTTAGTGATATGAAGATGATCGGAGTCTGGATGCATTTCGCATTCTACGACTTGTCCGATCACTAAGTTCGTGCCAGAAGATAGAGGATAGGCCGCTTCTACTTCCAAGCCGGCATTGGTGATCTTTTCAGCCAATTCTTCTAAGGACAGATCGGAAAGATCCATATATTGGGATAACCATTTTCTAGATGTTCGCATTTGTTCTCTCCTTTATTCGTAGCGTTTGAATTGTTTATTGAAGCGTAAATCATTCGTGTAAAAGTGGCGGATGTCGTCGATGCCGTATTTGAGCATGGCGACGCGTTCGATTCCGACCCCAAAAGCAAATCCGCTGCAGACTTCTGGATCATAGCCTGCCATTTTCAATACGTTTGGATGCACTTCTCCGGCGCCTAAAATCTCGATCCATCCTGTCCCTTTGCATGTTGGACAGCCTTTGCCTCCGCAAATGTGACAAGAAACGTCCACTTCGACGCTTGGTTCCGTGAATGGGAAGTAGCTTGGGCGGAAGCGGATTTGTCGATCTTGTCCAAACAGTTTTTTCGCCATGAATTCTAGCGTTCCTTTCAGGTCGGCGAGCGTGACTTTTTCCGCAATAACAAGGCCTTCCATCTGCATGAACTGGTGGGAATGGGTCGCGTCGTCATCATCTTTTCGATAGACTTTGCCTGGACATACGACTTTGATCGGTAGTTTTGGCGCGTTTTCTTCGAGGACTTTCATTTGTAGCGCGGTCGTATGGGTCCTTAACAACCATTCAGGGTCGATATAGAGGGAGTCTTGCATCGCTCTTGCCGGGTGGTCCTTTGGGATGTTGGCGCGTTCGAAGCAATATTCATCGTTGACGATGTCGCTTCCTTCGATCACTTGATATCCAAGTCCGATAAAGAGATCTTCCAATTCTTCGAGAACGGTAATGAGTGGATGTTTGTTTCCTAGTTCGAATTGACGTCCTGGAAGGGTGATGTCGATCTTTTCGGATTCGATTTGTTTTTGCATTTCGAGTTCTTCGAGGTTGGATTTTTGTTGTTCGAGCGCTTCGGCGACTTCTTGCTTAAGGGTATTGATCATCGCTCCGAAGGCTGGTTTTTCTTCTTTTGGCAAGTTCTTCATTTCTTTCATGAGCGCTTGGATCGATCCTTTTTTCCCTAAGAAGGCGATCCTAAGGTCATTGAGTTCTTTTAAGGAAGCGGCTTGCTGGATTTGTTCGAGAGCTTCTTGTTTGAGGGTGTTGATTTGTTCCATATTCTTTCCTTTCCATTAAAAAAAGACGTCACAGGAACGGAAGATCCGCGGTACCATCCTGTTTCGTCATTTACGCACTTTGATCATGATAACCGTTTGATACGGAAGAGGGTTGGCTCTTAGCTCCAAGGTGAATTCGTTCCGGATACTTGTCGAAGATCTTTCAGCCTTTGGATCTTCTTCTCTGTCCAAGCGTTACGGAAGTACTGTTTCTTTTCTGCGCTTTAATGTTTCAATTATACAAAAGCGTTTCTTAAATCTCAAGGTTTCTTGATGTTTTCCTCGCTGAATTTTGGATATAATAAAGGGTATGAAAACGATAGAATCTACAAGCAATAAAGAGATCAAGGCGCTTTGCAAGCTGCATGCCAAAAAGGGACGGTTGACTCGTGGCCAGTTTTTAGTGGAAGGGATGCATTTGATCGAGGAGGCCAAAGAAGCAGGGCGCCTGCTCAAAGTCTTTTCGATCGAGCCGCTCGATCTTGGGGTGGAGTGCGTGCTTTGTTTGCAGCCAGTTCTCAACAAGCTTTCTGTGCAGAGATCGGATGCGTCTTGTATTGGACTTTGTTCGATGGTGCAAGGTCGATCGGATCTTGGCGATCATGTACTTTTACTTATGGATGTGCAGGATCCGGGCAACATGGGGACTTTGATCCGTTCTGCTCTGTCTTTTGGGTTTCGCACGATCTATTATTCGAATGGGTGTGCAGATCCTTACAGTCCAAAGGTCGTCCAAGCCAGCCAGGGGGCGCTTTTTCATACGCTCTTGCAGGAAGTGAAGATGGAAAGTGCGATCCCGGCTTTGCGAAAGGATGGTTTTTGGGTGGCGGCGACGGCTTTGAGTGCGTATTCGAAGTTTCTGCACGATGTTCATTTTCCAAAAAAAACTGCCTTCTTGCTGGGCAATGAAGGCAGCGGTCTTCCCCTTTCTTTGATCGATCTGTGCGATGCGTGCATCAAGGTCGAGATGGACTGTTTTGAATCGCTCAATGTCGGGGTGGCGGGTTCGCTCTGTATGTATTCGTGCTTTATTCAAAATAGCTAGTTGGTTTCTTTTGTGATCGTTTCGATCGTTCCATCTTTTTTGGCGATGATGGCTTGTGTGATCTGGTCGGTAAAGAGCGAAGTGTCGATCACACCAAGAATCTGCGTGATGGCTTTGTTGGTTTCGATCGGGTCTTGGACGGAGTCAAAATCGACGTCGACAATCAGATTGCCATCGTCGGTAATAACGTACCCGTCTTTGTCGTTGGTGATCCTGGCTTTGGCGCGCAGTCCCATGTCGAAGAGTTTTTTGAGCACGTAGCTGAATCCGTCTTTGAGGATCTCGACGGCAAGAGGGACTTGAAAATCGACTTCTTCGACGAGTTTTGTTTCATCGGCTAAAATGATGTATTGATCGGCCATAGCGCCGATCATTTTTTTTTGAGTATGGAGGGCGCCGAGCGTTTTGATACAGTTTAGGGAGCGGTCGATCTGGTTGCATCCGTCAAAGGCGATGTCGATATGATCACAAAGCCATGTCGGGATCACTTGGATGCCATGTCGTTTGCACAAGAGGGCGGTCTTCATCGATGGGGAGACGATCTTGACGTCGGTCGTTCCCATATTGATAAATTCGATCAAATATTCGATCGTTTCTCCAGCTCCAAGTCCGATGGTCATGCCTTCTTTGATGAGTTCATACGCTTGTTCTGCACATTTTCTTTTCATTCTCCTAGTCTCCTGATTCTTTTTTTAGTGTAGCATATTCATTGTTTGAGCGCTTTTGGTGCACTCTTTTAAGAATGGATCGATTTTTTAAATGGAATGTTTGACTTTAAAAGATTGTATAATGAAAAAAAGGAGAGTTTATATGAAAAAGAAGAGATGGGTTGCCTTTTTATGGATGCTGATGGGATTATCGGCCTGTTCTAGCTTGAATCAGAAACCGCTGCACGTTGAGGAATCAAAAAACATAAACAAGACGGAGCCAATGCCTTCGGATCCGCCAAGCACTGAACTGGTCGATCCAAACCTTTCTAGCGATTTGGATTCACAGCCAGTGGATGAGGGACAAGAAGAGCTTTTGCCTCGATCTAAGCAGGTCCGGCTTGCGATCCCTTTTTGCATGCAGGAGACGGGTTATTATTGTGCGGTGGCTTGTTTGCAGATGGTGCTGGAGTATCATGGAATTTCTATGACGCAAGAAGAGCTGGCGGCTCGTCTGCATACGGATCCGATCACTGGAACCGAGTATGAAGATCTTGCTCGAGAAGCTTCGATCTTGATCTTTGGGAAAGTGCCGGCTTCGGATGCGGAGTCTGGATATCGAGCTGTTTTGTGGAAGCAGAATGAAGGAACAGATTCGATGAAGCAAGATCTGCAAAGACGGATCATGATGGATCTTGAATCTGGGGATCCTGTTTTTCTTTCGATCAATATGAAAGTGGCGTATGGGTCTCAAAACGATCTTGTGCATGAAGTCGTTCTTTATGGAGCGGATTATGACGATAGCGGAGAGCCAATAATGTATTATTTTATGGATCCGAGTTCTTCTCAACAAGATCTGCAATATGGGGGTCGAAAAAAGTTTACGCCCGATGAATTGTGGAACATGATGAACGACAATCCTGAGCCTGGGTATGTGTGGTAATTTGTTGATAACATCCTTTATCGATATGTATTTATCGTTTTTCGATATATTTTAGTTGTTTTTCGATAATTTTTATATATACTAGAAGTATCGATAAGGAGAACTATATGAACAAAGAAAACACGTTTTTAAAATTGATGCGCTGGATGTGCAACATTCTTCAATGGCTGTATTGGATCGTAGTTGGGGTCATGGGGATCTTGTTTTTGGTCTCCCTCTTTAATCCGAAATGGCTGATGGACCTTTTGGAACTGCAGTTTCCTTCTATGTTTGGTCCTTTGACTTTTTCAATCGTGGTCCAGGATTTTCATGGGGAGCTGAGCTTTTCGCCTTTGGCGCTTCGGATCCTTTTGTTTGCTTCTGTTGTTTCGCTTTCTTTGATGGCGATGGTCTTCCGCAATGCGTACTTGATCTTGAAGACGGCGGATGGAAAGACGTGGTTTTCGCAAGGAAACACGCCGTTTCAAAGCAATGTGGTGCGGATGATCCGGGAGATGGGGATCTTTTTGATCTTGATCTGTGTTGTCAATTTGAGCCTTTCGATCGTTCTGCAGGCTCTTGGTCTTGTTCGAGAATCTTCGGTCGAGTTTTCGATGGTTCCGATCGGCTGCCTGCTGATCGCATTGTCAATGTACTTTCAATATGGCGTCAGCCTCCAAAAAGATGTGGATGGGCTCATCTAATGATCGTACTACGTTTGGATCGAATGATGGTGGAAAAGAAGATCTCTTTGCAGGATCTGGCGGATCGTGTGGGGATCACGCAGGCGAATTTGTCGAAGATCAAAAACAACAAGGTCAACGCGATCCGGTTTTCGACGTTGAATAAGATTTGCGAAGTCCTAGATTGTCAGCCTGGCGATTTATTGGAGTATAGACCGGATGATGAATAAGAAGATAGCGAAAGCTAAATGACTGATAAGGAATAAAAATCATCTGGAGATAGGTCTCTAGGTGATTTTTTTGAGTTTCCTTCTGCTCGTTTTCTTTCTTTGATTCGAAATTCGTTGGTGATCCTTCTACTATAGTTATTCAGGTTCATCCTTGTATTGATCATCTTCCCTATCGTATTTGGTATTGGAATGGTCGATCGGGCAGAATACTGAATATAAAATGTTTGACTTTGAATAACAAAAAAAGAGGATGCATTTAAATACATCCTCTAAGATTGCTATTTCTTAACTAAACGATTTTGAAAAAATGCTTTTTTACTTTGAATACAAATAAAAAAAAAATACAAGCTTTAATTCATAGACAATATGTTGAATACCACATATTTTGATAATAGAAATGGGTGTTATTATCATTCTTTATTTTTTTATTGTAGGAAAAAAGATTATTCTTACAAATGGTTTTAAACGGAGGAATCATTATGAGTAGTTATAGAGAATATAAAGCGCAGGTCTTAAAAGATCCGCAAATCAAAGCAGAATACGATGCTCTTCAACCTGAATTTGATATTATACAAACTCTAATTGATGCTCGCAAACAACTGCATCTTACGCAAAAAGAATTATCGGGATTGACAGGAATCACTCAGGCAGATATTAGCCGTATTGAAAGTGGAACCAGAAATCCAAGTCTTAACATGATCAAAAAAATAGCGCGCGCTTTAAATATGCAGGTTAAGCTTGAATTTGTTCCAATGTCAGAAACAAGTTATGTGAAAGAAAAAAAAGGATCTAGTCATAATTAACAATGTCATGTTGTCCTGCGAGATCTTTGTCCACTGGAGTTAAGCAAGAAGTAGACAAAATGGAGTAAAGAATCAATGTCATTGCATTAAAGAATGAAAAATCATCTGGAGAGGTGTTTTTAGATGATTTTTTTTGAGTTTTCCTTCTGCTTGTTTTCTTTCTTTGATTCGAATTTCGTCGGTGATCTTTCTATAGAAGTAATTCAGGAGTATCCATGTATTGATCATCTTCCCTATCGTATTCGGTATCGGAATGGTTGATCGGGCGGAATTATGAAATGAATGTCTGGTTTTTGAATCGAAGTCAGCAAAAAAGAGGGCGCATTTTAAACTGCGTCCTCTAAAACTATCTTTTTACATATATATTATTGGTTCGATCTGGTCCTACCGAGATCATCGAGACCGGAACACCTGTGAATTCTTCAATGAAATCGATATAGTCGAGGCATTCTTTTGGTAGATCTTCTTTATTCTGGATCTTTGTAATGTCTTCTTTCCAGCCTTTGAATGTTTTGTAGACGGGTTTTGCTTTGGCAACATCTTCTTGGTCGCTTGGAATGTAATCGAGCACTTCCCCATCGATTTCATAGCCGACACAGACTTTGAGTTCTTCGATGCCTGTGAGTACGTCGATCTTTGTCAAGACGATGTCGGTAAGTCCGTTGAGCATGTTGGCGTGTTTGACGACGAGCAAGTCGAGCCATCCACAACGACGTGGTCTTCCTGTCGTGGCTCCGTATTCATGGCCTTTTTCTTGGATCCATTTTCCTTGTTCGTTTTCGAGTTCGGTAACGAATGGGCCTTCTCCTACGCGGGTCGAATAGGCTTTGACGACGCCGATGACGGTGTCGATCTTATTTGGCGCCACGCCCGCTCCTGTCGTCACGCCTGCGCTTGTTGGCGAGGAAGATGTGACGAATGGATAGGTTCCATAGTTGATGTCGAGCATGCATGCTTGCGCGCCTTCAAATAGGACGTTTTTTCCTTGGTCGATCGCGTTGTTGACGATACTCGTCGTTTCTTTGATCATCGGCAAGATTTTTGGAAGGATCTTCTCAAAGTCGGAAACGATCTTGTCATAATCCATCGCTTCTCCTCCATACACGTTGACAAAGAGTTTATTTTTGAAATCGAGATTTTCTTTGAGGCGTTGTTTGAACGTTTCAAAATTTTTGAGTTCATGATAACGGATGCCTTTTCGGGCATATTTGTCCGCATAACAAGGTCCAATTCCTTTTTTGGTCGTTCCGATCTTGTTGTTGGCGGCCGCTTCTTCGAGATCGTCTTGATAGCGATGGTATGGCATCAAAATATGAGCGCGGTCTGAAATGATGATATGGTCGGTCGAGATCCCATTTTCTTCGAGCGTTTTCATTTCTTCCAACAATACGAAGGGATTGCATACGACTCCTGGTCCGATAATGCACATTCCCTCTTCGTGCAATACGCCGCTTGGCAATAAATGGAGCACGTGTTTTTCTCCATTGGCGATGACTGTATGTCCTGCGTTGTCTCCTCCTTGGAAACGTACGACTAAATCTGCGTTTTCAGCAAGAACATCGACGATTTTTCCTTTTCCTTCGTCCCCCCACTGTGTTCCTACTACGACTTGGCTTGGCATGGCGAGCCCTCCTTTATTTCTTCCGTACATAAAAAATTATAGGTAAAAGCATGTGGATAGTCAATTCGAGTTGAAAATTCATGATCGTATTTTTAGTGATGAAGAAGTTTGTGTTCAATGTCTTCGAGTTCGTGAATGAGTTTGTCATTCCAGCATTGATTTCCCACATACGCCATCGCTTTGAGGATTCTTTTTTGGGCTTCTTGCGACATATAGTGGCCAGTTGACTTGAAATTCCGATACGATGAATAGCTGACATTGGCGAGTTTGCAGATTTCTTTCATGTTGTAGTACTTGGAGTTTTGAAAGAGGATCTGGCTCCAAATGTCGAAGGTGAACGCTTGATTTTCGATGTCGCTTCGATTGTATTCGATAATGGTATTTCTTGGCTTGCTTTCTTTGAGAGTGTTTCCTTCTTCATCGATTTGTGCGAACACTTCATCTAAGATCAAAGTTCCGCCTTCATAGGTTTCGGACATCCAGTTTTGAAAGATGGTGATTGCTTCGTAAATATCGGTGGTGTCTTGTTCTTTTTCCAATGTAGCTGTGATCGTTCCATCTTCTTCTTCACACAGTCCAGAGAGAAGAGTGATGTTGTAGTATTTCTTTTCCATGATTTTCTCCTTGATTTGAATAAATCATAGTACATTTTTGTACTATTTCAAAGAGAAAAGCGAGAAAATTCAAAAAAATAGAACTGTGTTGCAGGCACAGTTCTATGTATTCATTTTGGATCTAGGATATTTAATAGCGCTTGGGTTGCTTGTTTTATTTGTTGCACTTCTTCTAGAGTGTCCATGAGTGTATTGTAGAGTTCGTCTTGCGACAGGATGGGATGATTTTCTTGGACTTGTTCATAGTCTTGCAGGAAGTCAGTTTCCATATAGGTTCTTAGGGTTTTGAGTTTGGGTGCGAGTTCGTTGGCAGTTTGTAGGGCTTGTTCGAGTGTTTGGTTTGCGTTTTGGACTTCTTGTAAGAGTGTGTCGAGTTGTTGGAGTTTTGTTGGCTCTGTCATAAATTCTCCTTAGATCCTTATTTATAATTTATTCTTCTGTTTTTTCTTCTTGTTCTTTTTCTGGTTCTGTCTTTATTTCTTTGACTTCTTTTTGTTCTTGTATTTTTTCAACAGATTCTTCTTCTTGGACTTTCACAACTTCTTGTTTTGGAAGGTATGGAAGGTTTGTTGGTGTGGGGTTGCTTTCTTTTTTGGCAAAGACTTCGGCAAACGTTTTTTTGTTTCCTTTAGACAAGATAAGCCACAGGGCGATGAGAAGGATCGCGAAGATTTCTTCGATCAGGACGATAATGGCATATCCGTTGATCGAGTGTTTCATGATTCTTTGTCGGGTTGGATATATTCTTCCGCGGTCCATGCGTGTTTTTGTTTTTACGCTTTGGTTTTTGGCGGAATCTTCGTTTTGGGTAGTCGATTCATCCTCTGTCGCGCTCGATTTTTCGTCTTCGAAAAAATCTCTTTCTTGGAAGTGTTCGAACCAGTCTTCCTCTTCGTCGAATGTGAAGCCTCGATCTTCGCCAAAACCTCCAAACGATTCGTCTCTTTGTTCGATATATTCAAAATCTTCTCGTTCAAAAACATCAAATCCAGTTTTGATCGCTAAGCAAGTCAAAACTACGATCGAAAAGGCGCATAATACATTTTTTGCTGTTCTGTTCATTTTCTTTCCTCCTTGGCTTAAAGAATACGCTCTATTCCTTAAAACTTCCTTAAGTGGATGAAAGGTTCATATTTACGTATAACCCGTTGAGTATTGAAGTTCAAAAAGTATGATCATTCAAATATAATAAGTTTATAAAAACAATATAGAAAGGAGTTCACATGACCATTAAAATGAAGGCGAACGATTCGGTATTTTATGTTAACGACGTACCATATCCGATCGATTCGATCGAAAAGATCGATATTCTGATGGAAGATAAAAAATTCAAAGGGAAAACAAAACCTTTTGTTCATCAGATCTGTGGGGGAGCGACGACAATAGTGGCTCATGCGTTATTTGAACCAAGCGGATTTGTTGGATTGCGCATTCGGATGAAAGATCAAACAATTGCCGATTATATTTCAAAAGAACCTGTTTATCATAATACCGATCCATATCACAAAGATATGCAGACTGCCGAAGAAATCAAGCGCAAACTGTTGAAAAACCAGCGTCTCCAAAAAGAAAAAAGCAATAATTCTTAAAAGAAGTGATCGATCGATCACTTTTTTTACATGAAGTTCAAGAAGCGTTATAATGGAGATGTAAAAAGAACTGCTGTTTGTCAAAGCAGTTGGTTCGGATTTATTTTTTTCCATAGGCAACCTACGAAGAAATCCAGAACTTTTTACTTTTCGTGGTTGCTTTTTTCATTGACATTCAATTTCATTTATAGAAACAAGATTTGATTCTCAGAAATAAATCTAGTTTTAACGGAGTTGCTCTAAACCAAGAGAACCGCTATAATATAGATGCAAAAAGACCTGCTGTTTGTCAAAGCAGTTGGTTCGGATTTATTTTTTCATAGGCAACCTACGATGCAAAAATCTCCAAACTTTTACTTTTCGTGGTTGCTTTTTTCATTGGCATTCACCAGCGCAATGATCAGTTGAGTTATGATTTCTAGGATGACTAGAACGATCGAAATGATTTCGAAAGGACTCATATTCTCACCTCCGCTTCTCGAAACTCTCATGAAGTTTCTTCTATAGAAACGAAGTTTTTTCCGGTTCTTCGGCTTAAGTCCGACCGAACCAACCACGCTCAAACAACAGGCACCTTTATTTTAACAAATTATCTGTATTTTTTTCTATATAATTTGTATTTTTTCTGAATAATAATCTGTGTTTCATTATTGACAATTAAAACAAATAAAGTTTTTAAAACATAATTTTATAGAATTGTGATTCTTTTTTTATTAATCATTTCTTTTACGTAAATAGTCTAAAGAAACCCCGTTTTTATCTTTCCAGACTTTCCAACCATTATTTGCTCTTCCTAAAGCAATCCATCCTGCTGTATATAATGATTTGCATTTTATGTCTTCTTGAAGTATTCCATTTTGGATCTTGGCGTTGTGGCGATCTTCTGGTTGCCAATCGCCCTTTACAGGTGCGCATTGACTTCCCTTTTTTACAAAATATTCATTGTTTTGCACAACTAATGTTGCGCGTATTCTTCCAGATCCTTTTCGATTCTCATCTAAATAATATTCTCCATCAGGAACTATGATTCTTTTCGAATTCTCTTCTAGTTGTTTGATTTCTCTGGAATCAGCAGCTTGCGTAAACACTTCTTCTTTTGATACTTTTTTCGGATAGATTTGTTCTCCTTCAAGAGAAGAAAGCAATTGGATGATCAAATTGAGATCTAGTGCGAACAGTTCTGTATTTTCAATTCGGCTTTTGCTAAAGATATCGTCTAACAAAGCTTCTTTTTCGTCGTAATCTTCCACCCGGATCGCAAATTCTCTTTTAAGTGCTGTTACATTTGCGTACCCATTTCTTTCAAGAGTATACATTCTATTTTCAAAATTATCGGTCTTGCCGATTTTTACCAATCCTGGCACTGCTGTCGACATAACATATAAAATACCACGAGTCATATCTATTCCTCCTTATAATCTATTAAAACATTTTTTGAACTAGTTTAAAAACACTCATAATGCAATTGGCACAATGAGTGTTGTGAATCATAGATTCTAAATTGAATTCTTAATCTGGATATAATGTATCCAATGCTTCTTCAAGCTTTCCTTCTTTGACAAGTTCTAATGAATCGACTTTTCTAAAGTTATGTTTTTCGATTTTTCCTTCTAGATCAAATCCTAATAGGAAATTTGTCGCAATCTTATAAATGATTTCGGTTGGCGCTAAACCATAAACTTGTTTTTCAAATATATGCTGAAGACGAATTTCATCTATTGGATAGAGTTCTTTCATCTTTTTGTTTTGATACAAGCGTTTAACGATTTCTGCTGGATATAAGCCAGATTTCATATAAAGATCAATAAAGGTTTTATTCGGATCATCAAAACATCCTGGATCATTTTCTTCGAGTTCATCTACCATTTTCTTGACGACCCATTTTGGCGTAAAGATCTGATTGTTTTTTTGAGGAGGAATATAGTCAAAAATATCTCCTTTTGCATTTTCAGCCATGTAGTTGGAAAGCTTATCCTTTTTTGACATGAATTCCATTACGGATTGGTCAAAGACTGTTTCATCAAATATATTCCCTTCAAAATTTTCGATCTGACCGGTTTCTGGATTTTTGATATCACCACCATCTCGAAGGAGCCTAAAATCATCTAAGGTTGTGCTGGTTACTTCTTCAAAGACTTCAGGAGGAACGATCGAATCAAAGTTACTCAATCGAATCACTCTTTCATTGTGATGTTCGTCAACTCCATAGGCCATCAAGAAAGAAGGGATCGTTCGAGCAAATCCGCGCAAATGGTCTTTGATCTTGCTCTGAATGGTTTGACTTTCTTTTTCTTGTTTTGCCGTTTCCACAGTTTTCACGATCTCTTGACTCGCTTCTTCCACAAATGTCTCGGCTGCGTTACCTAGATCTTCTTTATAATTTTTATCGGCTTGTTCGATTTTCTTATCGTAGATCGCATTGACTTCATTTTGTTTTTGCTCGTCTTTTGTTGATTCGAGAACCTTTTTTCGTTCTACTTCGATCGTATTGATTTCAATTGTATGATTTGTATGAATTTTATCAATAATTCGATTTCCCTTGTCTTCTAACTTTTGATCAAGTTTTTTCTTTTGCTTAGTAGTGAGTTCTTTTCCATATTCTTCTTTTGCTGTATTTATGAGTGGTTTTACTGCAGCGATTTGAAAATCTTTTTTTAAGCGATCCAATTCCTTCTGCTTTTCATCTGGTTTTTTAGTAACTACAATTTGATCGATTTTATCCTTTAATTCTTCGGCTACGTCATAGATTTTAGAACCAAATATATTCTTTGTTCTATCATCGACGACATCTTGTGGAATATCAATTTTTCCATCATCGTCAAGATAAAGCCCTTCCCCATCATTTACTTTTAATGGATTCTCTTTTTCTTTGATCGGTTCATATTTATTGATGATATCCACAACCGCTTTTGGAGCATGGAAAACATTTGTGATATTTTGGAACAAGAAATCCGACATGAATCCTCGATTGACTACTTCCAAAGACTTCAATTTTCGTGGAATGGAAAGAACTTGTTCTGCATCGAGTTCGACCATTTTTCCATGTTTATCTTCTCCAATCACAGGAAAGAAATTTAAAAGTTCTCGAATATGATCTTTATGTTGATCGACCGTGCCTTTTGAATCTGCTGTCTCAGAAGATAAGCCATTTGCGAATTGTTCATATAAATTCAATGTTCGCACAGGATCAAAATCGAAAACATACGCTCTTTCTTTACGATAATTTTGACCCTCTTTCTTATAATGCCAAGGATTTTGAGATCGGAAAGCAGCTTGCATATATAAGGATGGAGACTTAATATTTGACAGCATCATGACTCCAGTCCATTGAGGGATCGTAATGCCTGTTGTGAGCTGTCCAACAGAAAGGGTGATTGTTTTCGTATGAAGGGCTTTTTCATTATCACCAATCGCTTTTTTCACTTTGTCATACGAGTTGATGTTTTCCTCTTCTTCAGAAAGTTTGCCATCTCCAGCCGCTAAAATGATTTCATACTCTTTAAAGATTGGATGCTCATTAAGCTTCTTAGCAAGTGCTTTTGCAGAATCCACGCGATTTAACAACCAAAACGTATGTTTCAGTTCATCCCGTAATTCTTCGGTTGAGAACGGAAACTTTTCATACGTTACCATCGCATCTAAGAATTTATCAACATCCGCATCATGAATGAATTCTCCCTTTGCATTTGTCGCGAAAAACTCATTCAAATCAAACGCATATTCTTCTGTTTCACCATTCAAATCGATTCCTTGAGAAATCTCATCTTTAATGATTTCAGACATTTGATATGTAAATAAATGAAGTTTCGGTAAAGAAGCATACGGATTCTCTCGATCTTCTGTTTCTGCGGTCTTTCCCCAGTTTTGTTTAGCTTTTTGCTCGTCTGCGTACGTCCAGTTAAAAATATCTTTTTCAGCGAATTTTTCGTTCGCAAGCGCTTTGAAAGGAGTTCCTGACAAATGAAGTTTGAAGCCAGGCTGCATTCGTTCGAACGCAATTTCTGATTTTAGCGTATCCGTTCCTTCATGAGCCTCATCCAAAATGATCAAATCCCATTGTTGGTCATAGACTTCTTGAAGTTTATCGAATTTTCCTCCTCCATAAATGCTTCCTTTCAAATCTTGTAAAGAAATGAATTCAATACATTTCAGATTAGGATCGTGATGATGTTGAATTATATACTCTTTCCTAGATAGAACGTGAGGCTTGTTTTTTAAAGAGGATGTTTCCGAAACAAAAACATATCCTGATTCTGTTCCTAAAAACTTTTCGTAATCCGAATACCATGAATTCGCGATTGCAGGACGATTGGTCAAAATCAATACGTTTTTAGCATCTATCTTTTTTGCCAACGCGTAAGAGGTCAAAGTCTTTCCGAATCGAGGTTTCGCATTCCATAAAAATTCACCATACTTTGGACGAAGATGATAAGCGTCTGCCGTTTTATCTACAGCTTCTTGTTGTTCTTTCCGTAAAGTATATGGAATGACTCCCTTGGTCTTTATAAAACCATGATTTTGACGAAATTGGTTGAATTGAAGAAATGACTGTTCTCCATTCAAATGAAACCATTCTGTTCCTGCTTTTCTTTCAACGCCTTGTTTTTGAAGGTATCGATGAAAATCCGAGTCATGAAAGATCTCTCCACTTCCATCTTCGAAGATCGCATTCCCTCTCCATTCTTCAATCGCAAGAGTATCCGAAGTATGCGTTTGTTGCTTGATCCGTTCAGCTACATCTTGTCTATCCGTATACCCAATCTTTACCCAACCATTATGACGATGGATATCAGGAGTAGAATAGGCATAACACATCGGAATAACTCGTTCCGTTGTTTTGATTCTTGGTACCATTATTCCATCTCCTTTACATGGGTTTCGACGAACTCAATTTCTTCTGCAGATAGACCATATTTTTTGTATAGTTGTTGATCAATTTCAGGAATTGATTTAGACCAGTCGATATCTGAGTTTGAAGTGAAATCTTGAAGAGGGACATAAGACCAAGTATTCTTCAGATTATCTTGAGTAACTTTCAATATGCCAAGCATTACTCTAGCGAATTTACTCTTTACATATTTTAAAAGCGCAGAAGCTTCTTCTTCACATTCAAAACTACCTATACTTATAAACGAAAATGTATGCCCGATTAAGGGCTGCCCGATTAAGGGTGTAGAAAGAACTTCACCCAAAGCTCCAGAACCATTACTTTTCGGCAATATGACTTTATATTTCATTAAATTTACATGATCATCTAAATATCTTAATGGAACAAATCTATACTCTCTCTTGTTTCCGATAAGTCCCAATATTTCAGCACTATCTCGGTCAACCTTTTCAACTGTGAATATTTCTTTGATTTTAAAGCAAGAGCTCCCAAGGCGCTTATCTCTCCCGTTGCTGCTAATATATTTTTTGACATCGGGATGTTCTTTATAAAGAACATCGAAGTTATATTTGTTCTGTGTGTAAACAATGTCGGCGATCGACTTGAACGCTTTATTGCGTTTTACCACTTTATCAAGAATAGTATTTAATTCTTCGAAAGCTGTAAATATTTTTATCGCGCCATAATCAATATCATCATTTCGGTAAGTTATAGCTACACCACCCTTTATATCTGTATTAGGGAAAATTTTTGATCCGTCTGGCTCGTAGTGAAGCACCTTGAAATGTTGATCGTTGAGGCGCTCCTCATTCCATAGTTTAGAAGTTTGGCCTGCGTTAAATAAAAATCTTGCTGGTGTGATCAGTTCAACTATATTACCTACCGAAAAAGCTGCATCCATAAATTTATCGTAAACAGGTATTCCTCTTACATTGTTCTTAACTTCTTCTTGGTAAGGTGGGTTCCCGATCACGATGTCCCATTTTTTCTTACCCATATCATTTCCTTCTTTCGTCTCAATTTCTTTATATAGAATTGTCTTTTTTGCTCTCCACTTTCTTACTTTGCAAAGTGGAGCTTTTTCTTCTTGTTCTTCTTCAAAGCCAAACAATGTCATCTGTTCAACGAGTGGCTGCGGAACACCAAGTGGAACCGTTCCATTCAGTCCATCCATCTGCCAGAAGTTCCAAGTGATGATATTTGTGATGGCTGTTAGAAGACTTTTATCAGCCTCTTTCTTCCACACGCTTTGGTAGTAATCCAAGAAGGTCATGATCAAGTTGATCCTTCCAATCAACAGATTGTCGCCCTGATATTCATAGCCATACACACTTTCAAAAGCACGTTTAGTCCATTTCAGCCAGTCTTCTTCATTATCCGTATTCTCAGTGACCACTCTTATCTTTCTGTCTAGAGCGCCAACACGATCTTGAATTGAGATGATTTCTCCAGTTGATGCGTCGTATCTTGATATTATGAATGGTGCTTCCCCGCAGGCGATTTCCAGAACAGTCTGGTCAACGTAGTCTTTCCACTTTTTTCCTTTGAAATCAATTTTCTGAAAATTCGTCTTCCATGATTGCCCAGTTTCGATGTTAAAAATTCCAGATCTTCCAAACCACTCTTCATCCAGTTGATTAATCATCTTGTTTACAATCCAGGAAGGACTGAAAACCTCAGCTTTAGATTTTGTTCTCTGTTGCTGAGTCTCCAATTCTTTAAAAGCTCTTGGCTGAATCAGAACTGGGTTGATTCCTTGAAGAGCACCCAATGAGATAGGGAAACGATCACAATACGTCTCCCCAAATTCACCGTAGCTGTTTGTGGCCCATATAATTGGCTTGCCTGTGGTCTTGTCTATTAGAAGCTTATCCAGAATCAGGTCCAGAGGATATTTTCGAAATTCTAGAATTTTTCCCATCTTCAGTACCTCCAGCTACACAATTTGATTTATTCTTTTTACTCTCAATAGTAAGGATAGCTGAACAGAAGTTTGGAGCACATGAACGAATTGGTTAATACCCATAATCTGGTCCTTAAGAAGAATTTGAAGAACAAAACAAAACATATTATCTTTATGAAATAGATTACACTGATTATACCATAGCAATTCAAGTTTCCATCTGGAGAATTTGCTTTATTAAAAGGTGGCAATTCTGCCACCTTCATCATCTATCAGAATAAAAAAAGTTCCAAACGACCTTTGTCATCTGGAACTGAATCTACATAATGGCAGGGGTAGCAGGAGTTGAACCCACATCAACGGTTTTGGAGACCGCTGTTCTACCATTGAACTATACCCCTAAGTGCCTATTTATAATAACATCTCTTTAGACGGGAAGCAAGCTAAAAATAAAAAAAAGTCGAAACATCGACTTACCTTAACATTACCTTTCTTTCCATCTGTATCATCCCTTGTCTTTTTAGATCCATCGAAACATGAACATACGTATCCAAAGTGATCTTGCACGATGAATGTCCAAGCACCTCCGACAACGACTTCACATCCATGCCCGACTCTAGGCACCGTGTCGCGAACGAATGCCGAAACGTATGAAAATGAAGCGAATCCAAACCACAATCCAGCTGAAACTGCTTGATACGATTCGACAACACTCTAGGCTCCATAAAACTCGAACTCGACCCCGTTAAAACATAAGCTTCCTCGTCATTCACTTTAAATTTCATGCACAAATCGACCATATCTGGAGAAAGAGGAATCGTTCGAATCGACGATCGACTCTTGGGCGGATAAATAAACACCCTCGTCTTCGTTTCTGAAATCGAAGGACTTTTTAAACGAATCATCGTATTATGAATCGAAAGATACGACTCCTCCAAAACGATGTCTTTCCATTTCAAAGCGCACAATTCCCCGATCCTCAAACCTGTCATGAGCGCTAAGTATGTTCCAAACTTGATCCGATCCATATCCATATATAAATATTGAATAAACTTTTTTTGTTCATGGATCGAAAGACGATCTGCGCTTTTCTTTTCGCACTTTGGAATTTGAATATCGAGCTGCTTCAATTCAGAAAATTCCTTTGACGCAAAAAATAAGATCGAACGAAGCACCACAAAAATATCTTGCCTCGTCTTCGAGCTCAAATTTTTTTCTTGCAAAGCTTTACGAAATTCTTCGATCGTATGGTCGGTGATCGCCTCTAGATTGTGACTATTAAAAAAAGGCAAGATATGGGCATGAAGAATGCTTTCGTACTTATTGATCGATGAAAGCTTGACTTGATCGCTCTTTCGCTCAAGCCAATCATAACATAGTTGTTCAAACTCATTCTTCGTTATTATCATTTTCTTTTTACTATGTTTTTCCTCTGCCATCTTTTTCTGCAAAGCTTCTTGATACGACTTTCCATACACATATCCATAAACTATTTTTCCTTCTCTTTTTTCTTTGATATATCTACCTTCCCATCGTCCATCCTTTCGTTTATAAATGTTCTTTCCTTTTCTCATCTTGAAACCTCCTAAAAAAGAAGTATAAAAAAAGGCGAAAAAAAAAGAGAAATAGAATGCTTTCTATCTCACTTTACAAAAAAGTCAAAACCTAATACGACAACGCCCAAGATCACCAAGACGACTCCTGTCAAACGATTCAAGACGATTGGACTCGCCTTGTTGGCAATCTTCGCCGCTATCTGCGCCCACAGAAGCGTAAAGAAAACACACAACAGCCAAGGCGCGAGTGGAGGAAGACCATCGATCCAAAAATGAGAAGCAGCACCCGTCAAAGCCGTGAATGCCATGATAAACACGCTCGTCCCTACTGCCGTCTTCAAATCATAGCCCAAGATCATCGTCAAGATCAAAAGCATCATCATGCCACCACCAGCGCCAACAAACCCACAAATAAAACCGATAAACACGCCACACAAAATCGATTGAACGATTTGTTTTTGTACACTTTCGCTCTTGATCGCTTCTTTGCTCGTCATGACAGGCTTCACGATAAACTTGATTCCTAAAAACAAAGTCACAAGCACAGAAAAGTTCCCCATCATTTGGGCCGGTACTAAAGAGGCGACATAGCTGCCAACGATTGTGAAGATCAAAACACTCACCATCATCACGATCCCATTCTTTATATCCAAATTTCCATTTTTCCCATACGTATATGCGGAAATCGCGCTAGCCAACACATCACTCGACAAAGCGATGCCAACAGCCGTATACGGTTCAAATTCTAAAAAAGTCACAAGTACTGGAGTGATGACGGCAGCCGCGCTCATTCCCGCAAAACCCGTCCCTAAACCAGCACCCATGCCCGCAAAAAAAGTCACCAATACTAAATACAAAACATTCATCTTTCATCCACCTGATCAAAATGATCCGCGATTTGTTTTAACACATTCAAAAAAACTTTCTTCTCTTCTGGATCGATTCCTTCAAGAAGCCAATTAAAATACTGTTTCTGAATCAAACGTCCTTCTTGTAGGATCGGCTCGGCTTTGCTTGTCACTTCAATTTCTTTTTGTCGACGATCTTTTCGACTCGCGAACACTCGAACAAAGCCTCGATCGACTAGCTTTTCTAGATTCATGGAAACTAAATTGGCCTTGATTCCCCGTACTTCCGCGATATCTTTCGCAAACTTATATTCCGGATTGTTTCCCAAAAACAAAAGCATATCGATCATTGTCGAAGAACAATCGTGCTTTTTAGCTAATGGCTTCATCATCTCATTGTAGAGACGCATCGATTTATAAAGGATCCCAATATTAAACAATGATTTCATCCTTCTCCCTTTCTTCAATATTGAATTTTTCATTATTGAACTTATTTTAACGGATATTTAATCTTTTGTGAAGCAAAAAAAGAAAGATTTTATTCTAACTCATTTTTCAGTCGGATATCATAGTTTTTATGTTAGTCATATTTCTTTATCATGATAAGAAACAGATTTATATTAGAATCAATCAATGGAGGTTTATGATGAAAAAAATGATTTCACTTTGCCTAGCGTGCACTCTTGTCCTTTTGACAGCGTGCTCGAATGGCAACAACAAAAAAGAAACTTTAAAATCGATCCAGCTCGATCCGGAAGCCAATAAAGTACTTGTTGATACCGATACCGACATCCACATCGATACGGACCCAGACAATATCCAGTTGAGCGATAAAGACTTCACTAGCTCAGGAGGCAATGTGAAAGTCAATAAAGACAACGCGGAATTCTCCGCATCCGAAGAAGGAACGTATACGATCTCTGCCAAACGAGGCAATATCACCAGCAACACGGTTACGATCACCGTGATCAGTGATGAAAGCGATTTAGCTGCAGCGAATGATGAACAAACAACAACAAACGATAATTCTCAAACGACGGATACTTCAACTGCTTCAAACAGCACACAAACAAGCAACACTACACAAACCCAAAATTCTGGCGAAGCTTCACCAGACGCGATCGATGTCGCCACCATACTCAGCGACCCTGACGATTATGTTGGCAAAACGATCACGGTCATCGGCTCTCTTCCTCAAACACCTGCCTACGATTCCAACAACCAACCGTATGAAATCATTTATCCAACGGCAGGCGGATCCAACATCAACGATCCAAGCGACCGTTTGCGTCTAGAAGGCGCTAAACTAACCATTGGTTGTTGTATTGCCGAACTTACCGGTACGCTCGAAAAGAAACAAGTGGGCAACGATCAATATGTATTCGATGTCAGCAGCTACGAAGAAGTTTTGGACGAATCTCCTCGACCACTCAATTAAAAAAATTCAAAATAAAAAAAGGAAGTGAATGATCACTTCCATTTTTTTTACTTCTTTTCGCTTAATAGATCGCGGATCTGCTGGAGAAGAACGACTTCCTCGCTAGGAAGTTCTTCCACTTCTTCTTTGACCTCTTCCTTTTTCTGGAATTTCGCGAACGCTTTGACAAAGAAGAACATCGTCAAAGCGACGATTAAGAAATTAACGACCGCTTGAATGAATGCGCCATAGCCAAACGAAGCTTCTCCGACCTTGAAAGCAAGGTTGCTGAAGTCGACGCCCCCCATGATCAAACCGATCAAAGGTGTGATGAGCTGTTCTACGATCGCATTGACGATTGCCGTGAACGCGCCCCCCATAACAACACCGACCGCCATAGAGAATACATTGCCCTTGGCAATAAATTCTTTAAATTCATTCATCGTTTTTTTCATTATAAATCTCTCCTCTTGCTAGGCTTTACTCGCTCTCATAACCATTCGGATTCATTGACTGCCATTTCCAAGACGAAGCGCACATTTCATCGATACCATATTGCGCTTCCCAGCCAAGCTCTTCCTTGGCCTTCTTGCTTTCGCTGTAGCAAGTCGCGATATCGCCTTCTCTTCTAGGCTTGATCGCATAAGGAATTTCATGACCACACGCCTTTTCGAAGGCATGGATGACATCGAGCACGCTATAGCCTTGCCCCGTTCCTAAATTGTACACTTTGCATCCTGCGTTTTCCTTGATTTGATCGAGCGCCAAAACGTGCCCTTTCGCAAGATCAACAACGTGAATATAGTCGCGGACACCCGTACCATCCGGCGTGTCGTAATCATCACCAAATACGCCAACCTCTTTGAGCTTGCCGATCGCCACTTGCGCCACATAAGGAAGCAAATTATTCGGAATGCCTTTCGGATCCTCTCCAATCAAGCCCGACTCGTGCGCGCCGATCGGATTGAAATAACGAAGAAGCATGATGTTCCAAGAAGGATCTGCCTTATAGACATCTTCCAAGATCTGCTCCAACATCCATTTCGACCATCCATACGGATTCGTGCATACGCCTTTTGGACAAGCTTCCGTAATAGGGATCTGCGCTGGATTGCCATACACGGTCGCCGAAGAAGAGAAAATGATATTTTTCACGTCCGCCTCTTTCATCGCTTCCAAAAGCACAAGCGTGCCCGCGATATTGTTAGTATAGTATTCGATCGGCTTATGCACCGATTCCCCAACCGCCTTCAAGCCTGCAAAATGGATCACCGCATCGATCTTTTCTTGATCAAAGATCTTTTTCATCGCCTCTTTGTCTAAAATATCCGCTTCATAAAACGTGACAGGCTTTCCGGTGATCTTTTCCACCCGCTCCAAAGCTTTTGGCGAAGAATTACTCAAATTATCCACCACGACAACATCATAACCAGCATTCAACAATTCAACACAAGTATGCGAACCAATATAACCCGCTCCACCCGTTACTAAAATCTTCATAATTTACTCCTTTGTTCGAACAGCCATCAAACGATGGTCAACATAAAACCAAAATAATCCTTGTTCTTGATCAAAACTTTCAAATTCCACCAATCGCTCTCCATGATTTGAAAGATATTTTTCCAAACGGTCCACGACATTGAGATCCGCTTCATAAACAAGGATACGAAACAACCGTATAAAATCTTTGGGATCATTGACTACGAATTGTTTTTCGTTCTCATCGAGCGTCTCGATCTGCTTTTTTTTGCTCATGATCAAATTGAACTTTTTCGGACTACGAAACAAGAGAGGATGGTAGATCGTAAAGATTGTATCGCATTTACGACAACGATGCATAAAATATGACCCATTGAGCAAACGCTCTTCCGCTCTAGGATCCATTCCCTTCACATAATACGTGTCCCGCATCAAAAAGAAGGTTTCGTGACAAGAAGGACACTCGATTTCGAACATCCGCGCTTTCATTTCGAAATCGGACGTGTCGCCTCTTTCAACCAGATCGCCTCTTCCTTGCTCAAACGAGGCGAGATCTTTTCATACACTTGACGATGATAGTCGTTGAGCCATTCGATCTCATCATCCAACATCAATTTTGGATCGATCCCATCTAGATCAAAAGGAACGAACGTCAACGTTTCCAACCCCATAAATTGACCATACTTGTTTTTATTGCCTTTGACAACGACCATCTCGTTTTCATGGCGGATCCCGAATTTTCCTTCTTCATAAACACCAGGCTCGTTGGACTGGATCATCCCTTCTTCCAAGATCGCAGAATCGTTTCGTTCTGGCACGATCTTCCAGCGGAATCCATTCGGCGCTTCATGAACGCTCAGCAAGTGGCCTACGCCATGACCCGTGCCGCATTGATAATCCATATCTAGCTCCCACAATGGTCCGCGCGCCAAAATATCCAAGTTGATTCCTCGGCACCCATATAAGAATTTCGCTCTCTCTAAACGAATATGACCACGCAGCGCTTTAGTGAACCAGAACTTTTCTTCTGGTGTGATCGGACCAAGAACATAGGTCCGAGTAATATCGGTCGTGCCATCCAAATAATGTCCACCACTATCGACCAAAAGCATGCCTTCCGCTTTGAGTGGAGCGTTCGAGTCTTCGCTAGCCGAATAATGCATCATCGCCGCATTTTCTTTATAGGCGCTGATCGTATTGAAACTATCTTCTAGATAGAGTGGCTGTTCTTTACGCAGCGCTTGCAAGTGCTGGGCAGCCGACATTTCGCTCATTTCTTCTTGACCGACATTCTGTTTGATCCAATACATGAATTTCGTACATGCCGCGCCATCTTTCAAATGGGCTTCTTTCGTATTCGCGATCTCGATGCTGTTTTTGCACGCCTTCATCAAGATGATTGGCGAAAACGCCTCGTATCGATCGTTTGGCAAGTTGTTGGCCAAAGTCGCGTTAATGCTTGTCGCATCGATCCAGACTGGTGCTTTGACTTCTTTTGCCTCCTCATAGATCGCATCGTATGGCTTGATCGAGACGTTGTTTTTTTCAAAAAGAGCTTTGCTTTGCTCATCTAGACGAGAATCGTCGATATATAGATCCGCGCTATCTTCATGAACGATCGTATACGCCAGCGCTACAGGAAAGAAAGGGATGTCGTCAGCTCTTAAGTTATAGAGCCATGCGATCTCGTCGATCTTTGTCAAAACGAGCGAAGAAACCCCTTCCTCTTTCATTTTTTGACGCACTTCTTTGAGCTTTTCGTCCATTTCTTTTCCGGTATATTTCACATCGTAGTGAAACGTTTTTGAATCTGGAAGCGAAGGACGATCCGTCCAGATCTTAGAGATCAGATCCAAAGAAGGCTCGACCTTCAAATCGTGCCCTTTAAAAAACCGTTCATATCGACGCGCTTCAAGCACGTTGATCGTCCGGCCATCAAAAGCGACCGTTTCCCCTTTTTGAAGATGGGAAACGATATATTCTTCGATGCTTGGCGTACCTTCTACGCCCATCTTCATCAATTCAATGCCACTGTTTTCCAGCTGTTTGGCCGCTTGAATAAAATAACGACCATCCGTCCAAAGAGCGGCCGTGTTTTTTAATACGACTAGCGTGCCCGCGCTTCCCGTAAATCCGGAAAAATATTTGCGAGCCGCAAAATATTCACATACATATTCAGTATCGTGAAAATCCGAAGTCGGAATGATATAGGCGCTCACTTGCGCTTCTTCCATCGCCTTGCGAAGCTTGGCAAGACGTTCTACCACATTATCCATGAAACATCCTTCTTTCTTGTTCTAGTATACAAAAAAAAGAATACACGCTCAAATCAAGTTTGCGTATATTCCACGTGATAAACAGAATTGATAAAAGAGAAGCCATAATAGCTCAAGCCAAATAAACAAACATTCAAAAGCAGCATCTTGAAGACGAACGTATAGATATTGGCCGCTCTAAGCGTTCGTTCTGTCCGCATATAGCGAAAATGCGACCATAGCACCATCAATGGCGTCACCAACAAAATGAACTCCAAAAGCACGAAGAAAAACGTTGGATCCGTTAAAAAGTACATATAATCCATGAAACGTCTCGCTTCTATATGGTCCAGGAAGATCGGAAACGACGCGTAGGCGATCCCATGATTGAACGCGCCTAAAGCCGCCGCTCCGCCGATACAGCCAGTATAAAACAAAAAAACTCGCACGAGAGCCGCTTTGACTTTCGCCTGTTTGCCTTTACCAAAAGCGCTCGCGATCAAGCAGGCGCGCGAAAGAGCGCACAAAAGTGTAAACAAGAGCCAAAGCGCGTAGAAATATTCAAAATAGGGAATGGCCCAAAAAAACAAGCAGAACAGAAAGCTCAAGACCTGAAACCCGTTCCCTAAATCGTCGATCAAAGCGTTCCAGCGCTTCTTTTTCCGGATCCCGAATTTTTTGAAGGAAAAGATCGAAAGATACTTTCTTAGCTTGTTTTCGGGAATGAGGGCAAATAAGATACCGGCAACAATGATCGATCCTAAATAGATCCAAGTATTCATACACGATCCTTTCTATGCCACTCCCATAAAAAAAGGAGTCCAAAAACCACGACGACCACAACGAGCGGATAATCGAATAAAACGACCGAATTTAGTTGATGAGAAAGAAAGATCGTTCCTAAGTATCCCAAAAACAAGACGATGAATGGAAGCCAAAATCTCCAATTATCACGCTTCGTGCTTTTCGCCATGAACGTAAGCAGCAGTTTATAGATCAAATAGACACAGATCACTTTCACAAGCATGCCTAAGCTGAATGGAACGATCGTATACGGCGCCTTCCCTTCGATCAAGCGTTCGATCACATACGGATAGAGCTGCTCGACACAAACCCAATAGATAAACAAAAACGAAAAGAGATCTTTGAATTCTTCTTTCCAGAAAGTGCTTCGCCAGCGATTGGCTTTCGCCTCTTTTTTTGCCATTTTTTCGATTTTTTCTAGATCGAGCGAAGACTCGTCAACAAGGAGGGCGTGATATTTCTGCAAGTACTGGATCTGTTCGATTTGCGACATATTGTTGATCTTGCTTAAAGCGATGATCTCGTTCCACAGCGGCTTGCATCGATCCGGCACGTTCAAATTCAAAGCCGGCTCACTAAGATACATATAAATATTCATGGCTCTATTTTAGCATAGAGTTGTTTGTTTGAAACCATTTCTTCTTGAACGTTCTCCTTTCCGTTGTTAAGCTATATCTAAAACAAGGAGGAGATCATGCAAGCCGTATTCTTAGATGCCGATGGGACCTTGTTCCATCATGAAGGATATATTCCTGATTCTGCAAAAAAAGCAATTCAAAAAGCCCAAGCCAATGGACATAAGATTATATTGTGCACTGGAAGACAGCTCGTTGAAATTTATGGAGATCTTGCGACGATCGATTATGATGCGATCGTGGCGGGCGCTGGAGCCGTGACAAAAGTTGGCGAAACGATCTTGGACGAGTGTGCCTTTTCTAAAGAGCAGATCCAAACTCTAAAAGCGTATATGGACGCGCACGACATTCCCGCTCTTTACGAAAGTCCAGAAGCGATCTATTGTTCAAAACAAGATAAAGAGAAAGTCAAAGCGATCGCGGATCATTGGTGCAAAGACCTATCCGAAGAAGAGCGAAAGAATCATGGTATCACGCTCGTCTATGAGCATTTGAGCGAGATCGACACGAATTCGATCGATCAGTATCCGATCGTCAAGATCACGTTTTTAGAGTCCAACACGCTTTTTGCGCAAATCAAGAACGATCTTTCAAACGATTTTGAGCTCATTCAGGCGACGTTTGCTCCGCTTGGTAAAGAAAGTGGCGAGATCGCGGCGTATGGGATCGATAAAGCTCGAGGTATGCGGATCTTAAAAGACTATTTTCATGCGGATTCTTTGATCGCGATCGGAGATGCGCAAAATGATTTGTGTATGTTCGATGTGGCAGATGTTTCGATCGCGATGGGTAACGCGACTGAAGAAGTCAAACAAAAAGCCGACCGCATTACGGCCAGCTTGGAAGAGAACGGGATCCTCAAGGCTTTTGAAGATCTTCAACTGATTTAATGCTCAATGCGTCCGTTGGTTGCTGGATCTGTTTTTCTTGCATGAGTTGCTGGAACTTCAAATTCAAGGAAAAAAGGATATCCCAGTAGTGTTCGACAGGAGCAAACGCGAAAGCGGTAATATTGATTCCATTTCCATTTGGCAAAAACGCGCTCACTCGAGCATAAGGCGCTGGATCTTTTAAGAGGAGCGCTTCCTCGTTCATGATCTGGACTAGATCATTCATAAAAGCCTTCACATCGGTCGTGTTGCTTACGCTCAAGACGATCTGGATGCGGCGGCTTTTTTCTTTCGAGTAATTGACGACCACTTCTGAAATGATCGTGGCGTTTGGAACGACGATTTCTTGCCGGTTGACGGAAAGCAGAGTCGTGAACATCGTATCGATCGATGTGACTGTTCCTGCATACGTGCCGATTTCCACATAATCGCCAATCAAGAAGGGTTTTGTCAAGACGATCTGGATCCCACCTGCTACATTGGCCATATTGTTTTTGAGGGCGAGCGAGATTCCTAGTCCTATAGCCGAAAACGCGCCGACGATCACGGAGGTATCGACGCCAAGCTGTCCTAAAGCCACGATGATCCCGATGCATTGGATGCTGATTTGAACGATCGAGCCCAAAAACATCATAGCGCCTTGATCTTGAGGATGTTTGTCAAAGTTCATCACAAAGCGCTTGACTTTTGGCGCCAAGACGAAAAAGACGAAGATGATGAGGACCGAAATGCCGAGTTTGATCAAAAATGCTGTAAATTTCATAGTATCTTAAAAGAATCGGCTTTATTTAGCCGATTCTAATTCTTTCTCAAGGCGTTCGATTCCTGTACGGATCCGGTTCAATGATTCGTCTTTCCCTAGAATATAGGCGATTTCGATCGCGCCTCCTGGGGTGAATTGTTTTCCTGTCAAAGCGGTGCGCACTGGCCAGAGCACTTGTCCATTTTTCATTTCCATCTTTTTTGGAAGGGCAAGAAGCATGTCATGGATCACTTGTTCGCTTGACCAATCGGACAATGCGCTCAATTCTTCCTCGACAGCTTTCAAGGACTTCAAAGCGATTTCAAGGGTCGTCTTCATCTTTTTATGTTTGTACATCTGCAAATCGTAGTCAGGAAGAACATCGAAAAAGTCGACGGCTTCTTCGATTTGTTCAAGATGATCGATACGAGGCTGAATGATCTTGGCGATCTGTTTGAGATCATAGTCGTTTTGGATCGCTTTTTCTAAATATGGACGCACTGTTTCGTAGTAGGTCTCTTCATCCATGTTACGTAAATACAAGCCGTTCATCCATGTCAGCTTATCGATATCGAAGATCGCTGGACTTTTCGAGATGCGGGAAACTTTGAATTCTTTGATCAATTCTGGAAGCGAATAGATTTCTTGTTCTGTCTCTGGCGACCAGCCTAAAAGCGCTAAGTAATTGATGATCGCTTCTGGTAAATAGCCTTTGGCGACAAGGTCCTGGAAGCTGGCATCGCCATTGCGTTTGGAAAGTTTATGGTGCTCGTCCTTCATGACTGGCGGCACATGGACATAGGTTGGTCTTTCCCACCCATAGGCGTCATAGATCAAATTGTATTTTGGCGTACTGGATAAATACTCGTTTCCTCGAACGACATGGGAGATCTGCATTTGATGGTCGTCGATGATGTTGGCGAAGTTGTAGGTTGGAAAACCATCCGATTTCAATAAGATCTGTTCGTCGAGCAAGTCGCCATCAAATTCGATATGACCATAGACTTCATCATCAAACGATGTTTCACCTACGTTCTTGATCGTTTGACGGATCACATATGGTTCCTTCGCGTCCAATTTAGCTTGGATCTCTTCTTGGGAGAGATGCTTGCATGGGTCTTCGAATTTAAAAGATGCGCCTAAGCTTTCGGCCTCTTCTCTTTGGGCTTGGATCTCTTCTTCCGAACAAAAACAATAATGGGCGCCTCCAAGCTTGACGAGCTCTTCGGCATAGCCTTTGTACATAGGAAGTCGTTCGCTTTGAACGTATGGTCCGAAATCTCCACCAATGTCTGGTCCTTCATCCCAGTTCAATCCACATTCTTTCAATGTTTTATAGATCATTTCTTCAGCACCTTCGACTTGACGTTCTTGGTCTGTGTCTTCGATGCGCAGAAGGAAATCGCCATGATCATGCTTGGCGATCAAATATTCGAACAAGGCTGTTCTTAAGTTTCCAATATGCATATATCCCGTAGGGCTTGGAGCAAAACGGGTGCGCGTTTTTTTCATAGATTCTCATCCTTTCGTCATTCTATCTTATAACGAAAGAACAAGCCTTTCAACCTACAAGAAAAAATCAAAATTAGTTATAATAATAGAGTAGAATAAAAGGAGAAAAATATGTTAATCAAAGACACAAACAAAGAGTTTCCGAAAGACTTTTTATGGGGATCGGCTTCGGCTGCCTATCAAGTCGAGGGAGCTTGGGATGAAGATGGCAAAGGCCGCTCTGTATGGGATGAGTTCGTGAGGATCCCTGGAAAGACTTTCAAAGCGACAACTGGCGACAAGGCGGTCGATCACTATCATCGTTTTGAAGAAGATGTCGCCTTGATGAAGGAAATGGGCTTGAAGACGTATCGATTTTCGATCGCCTGGACGCGCATCTTTCCAAATGGGAAAGGCGAAGTCAATGAAGAAGGAATTGCCTTCTATGATCGTCTGATCAATGAATTGATCAATAACGATATCACGCCGATGATCACAGTCTTTCATTGGGATCTGCCGCAAGCTCTTCAAGATGAATATAACGGCTGGGAAAGTCGAAAGATCGTTGATGATTTTGTCAATTATGCTTCCATGCTCTTCTCTCGTTTTGGAGATCGCGTTAAGCATTGGATCATTTTGAATGAACAAAACGTGTTTACCTCTCATGGTTGGTTGATGGGAATGCATCCACCAGGAAAAGTTCAAGATATGAAAATGTTCTATCAAGTGAATCATCATGCGTTCATGGCTCACGCAAAATCGGTGTTGGCTCTAAAAGCGTTGTGGCCAGATGCTCTTGTTGGGTCGAGCTTCGCCTTTGGTCCTGCTTACGCGAAAAGCGAAAAGCCAGAAGACGCGATGGCGAAGATGGATTATGACGATCTGCAAAGCTACTATTGGATGGATGTTTATGCCTATGGCCGATATCCACGTGCCGCGCTTGCGCAGCTCAAAAGTATGGGAATTGCTCCGGAGTTTGAAGCGGGCGATGATGAGATCTTAAAATTGGCGGCGCAGAATATCGATTTCATGGGGGTCAACTATTATCAAACTACAGTGGCTGAATACAATCCGATCGATGGGGTCGGCATGAGCAATAAGATCAACACAACTGGAAAAAAAGGAACGAGCGAGATCCAAGGAATGCCTGGCATCTACAAAAATCCAAAAAACGAATATTTGAAAACGACAGATTGGGATTGGACGATCGATCCGGAAGGTCTTCGTTTCGCTTGCCGCGATATCACGAGTCGATATGATTTGCCGATCGTGATCTCGGAAAATGGTCTTGGCGCGTTTGATCATTTAGAAAACGGCAAGGTCCATGATCCATATCGGATCGAATATTTAAAAGCGCATTTGATTGAGCTGAAAAAAGCGATCGATGAAGGTTGTCGTGTTCTAGCGTATTGCACTTGGTCGTTCACGGATCTTCTTTCTTGGCTCAACGGTTATCAAAAACGGTATGGTTTTGTGTTTGTCGATCGTGAAGAAGACGAAGAGTCGGGTACTTTGAACCGGATTCCAAAGGATTCGTTCTATTGGTATCAATATACGATCAAGACAAATGGATCCGAGCTCGAAGAATAAAATTGCGAGAAACGAAAAAACCGATCGCTTCGATCGGTTTTTTATTGTTTTCGCTATAAAAAAAGATACGAAATCGCTTCGTATCCGCATTTTTCAAATGGCTGGGGTACTTGGATTCGAACCAAGGAAATGCCAGATTCAGAGTCTGGTGCCTTACCGCTTGGCTATACCCCAATGTTTTTGCCTATTAAATATACACCCATATAGCCTTAAATTCAAGGTCAAAAAAAACTCTTTCTATGAATCGAGAAAGAGTTTTTGGATCATTCGATATTTAAATAGAACGGAAACATCGGAAGCTCGTTGTGCATGACAAGTGATTTAGGGTTGTTTTTATACGCATAAGAGATCGTCAGCTTCGCGTTTGGAACGACGACCTTCCCTTGCTCGATTCGATACTCGTGTTCGAACCCATCGACTTCAAGAAGGATCGTACCGTCTTCGATATTGGAAAATTCAAGAACGATATCTTGATCGACACGCTTCCATCGTTTCAAGATCGGAAACAAAATAGGCTCATTGAAATCATAAAGCGTCTTCAGCACGAGTTGGCCAAGACGTTTTCCGATCTTTGTCTTATCGATTGGATGGATATTATAGTCATCTCCACAATCCAAGGCGCAAAGGATCTCTACATCTTCTTTTCCTCGGGCGTTTTTCATTTGGGCTTCCCGCAAGATCGGCCACGTTTCTGGGTAGGTCGTTTCTATATAGTTGGGCAGCTGAACGAGAAAGAATGGAAGCGAATCGTGCAAATCGATGCGCCATGAATCGATCAGCGTTCCAAGCAAGATCGCGTAAATATCCGCGTGTTTGGCGTCTTCTTCTCCTTGATACCACCAAACAGCTTTAAACGATAGATCTTTGATTTTTGAAAACATCGTATGATAGAGGCCGGAAGGTCTTCCAAAATCTTTGTTTCCTTTCGGTCCAGGCCATGGCGTATGGCCTAGATCGTGTTTCAGCTGGGATAAAGAGCGATCTGGATATTGTTTTTGATATGCTTCCACTTTTTGAGTATAGTCTTTCAACTTTTGTTGATACTCTTTTCGCTTTTGATCTTCTTCTTGTTCGGTTTGGTCTTTGATATCGGTCCAATACGCATCGTAGTATTCTTTTTTAAGGATCGCATTGTGTTTGAGTACTTCTTCATCGATCCAGCAAGAAGCGCTCGTCCCCCCTTTATAGCACCCCATAATTCCTAGAGGGATCTTCGTTTTTTTAGCGATTTCTTGGATCGCATAAAACGAGACGGCAGAAAGCGTTTTGATGTTCTCGATTGTCGCGTTTTTCCAATTCATCTTTTCAAATGAAGGGACTTCTTGGCCGTTTTGAATGTATTCGACGGGCGGAACGATCAAGAAGCGGAATGGCTTCATGTCTTTGGCTGAGCCTGGATAGTTGGCTTCATCCTCCAATTTATATTCCATGTTGGATTGTCCAGCCGCTAAATAGAGGTCGCCGATCGCAATATCGTGAATTTCGATCATTTCTCTTTCCGTATAAACTTTGCATTCTGTTGACCATATTGGCAAAAAAGGAGGCAGTACGATCGACCACTCTCCTTCTTTATTGCTTATGGTTTGGAAAGATCGTTCATGAAAGACGACATGGATCGTTTCGTTGGGATTGGCCCATCCTTTGATCGTATTTTCAACGCCATGTTGGATAAGCGCATGATCACTAAAGATCGGATCGAGTTTTAACATGATCTTTCCTCTTTTCTTATTCTTTGATATTGTCTGTGTCGTATTCGTAGCCGTTGTTGTCGGCAACGTCTTTGAGCCAGTATCCGGATTTTTTGATCGTCCGTTTTTGATCGTTCAGATCGATAGCGATAAATCCATAACGGTTCTTGTAGGCGTTGTTCCAGCTCCAGCAATCGAATGGTGTCCAAGCGTGGTATCCAAAACAGTTGCTTCCTTCTTGGATCGCTTTATTGAGCCACGCGAGATGTTCTTCATAAAATTCGATTCGATAATCGTCTTCGATCTCGCCATTTTCTTTCCGATATTTTTCTTCGCCTTCAACGCCCATACCATTTTCAGAAATGAACCATTTAATGTTTCCATAATTGTCTTGGACATTTTTTGCGATGTCGTAGATCGCTTTTGGGAAGATCTCCCATCCTCGGTATGGATTCATGCGTTTGCCTGGCATGTCGTATTCGCTAAAGTAGCGATCAGGCATCCAGTTTTCGAAATGATCGGCTTCTGGGGCTTTGACCCGTTTTGGATGATAATAATTGACACCAATGAAATCCACGGTGTTGTTTTTGATGATTTCCAATTCTTTTTCATCGCTTTCCCAAAGCACATTGTCTTTTTTCAAGATCTCGATGAGCGTTTTTGGGAAGGTTCCGAATACGGCTGGATCCAAGAACGAGCGGTTGAAGAAATCATCGGCGAAAGCTGCCGCATCTAAATCTTCTTTTGAGTCGCTTCTTGGATAGGCAGGCGTTAAGTTCAAAATGATCCCGATTTCGCCATTCAAATGCATTTTACGGTATTCTTGGATCGCCATGGCCGAAGCCAAGTTGATATTGAAAATGATTTGAACAGCTTCTTTTCCTTTGCCAACGAGTTTTGGATAATGGAAGCCATACAAGTAACCCGCTTCTGGAATGACCATTGGTTCGTTAAATGTTGTCCAATATTCGATATCGTTTCCGAACGCTTCAAACGCGGTTTTGGCGAATTTCGCGAACAATTCAACGACATGTTTGCTTTCCCATCCGCCATATTTTTGAAGAAGTTCGATCGGCATATCGAAATGATGCAGATTCATCACGAGAATGATTCCATTTTTCTTCGCTTCCGCGATCACATCTTTATAAAATTGAACACCTTCTGGATCTGGTTCACCTGTTTCTAGATCTTTGATCAGACGAGTCCATTGGATGCTCGTTCTAAATGAATTCATTCCAATTTGTCTGCACATCGCGAAATCATCTTTATATTTATGGTAGAAGTCGCTTGCGACATCTGGTCCAACTCCGTTGAAGAAGTCGTTTCTTTGTACACGGTACCAATAATCCATTACGTTTTCATGGCGTTTTCCGTACCAGCCTTCGCTTTGTGGGCCAGAAGTGGCTGCGCCCCACCAAAAATCTTTTGGAAATTGTATTTTTTCTTTCATTTCATTTATCCTCTTTCGGCTATATTGTATATTTTTAAAAAAAATTTGTCTATACATTTTTTAGAAATTCTGAGATAATATAGACAAATAGAAATCTATGGGGTGATTGTATGAGTGCAAAGTATAAAAAGATCTACGAAGAATTGAAAGAAGCGATCAATGATGGTGAATATGGGCCTGGAGCCAAGCTTCCAGATGAGCTTTCTTTATGTCAGATCTATGATTGTTCAAGAATGACAGTCAAGAAAGCTTTAGATCTTCTCGTTCAAGAAGGTGAGATCTTTCGAAAACAAGGACAAGGAAGTTTTGTCCTGAATAAACAAATGGTCAACGACCCTTACCAAATCGAAGAGATTCCGGTAGGTGGTTTTGATCGAGCAAGAAGCCACTTGGCTAAATCGAGGATCTTAGAATTTAAATTGAGCTTTGCTTCCAGCGATGTGGCCCAAGCGCTCCATTTGAAGGAAAACGATCCAGTGTACGATATCTTACGTCTTCGCTTATATGATGGCGAGCCTACTGTGATCGAGCATACATTTATGCCCGTCAATTTGATTCCTGGAATCAACGAGGATGTGTTGAACCATTCGATTTATCATTATATTGAACACGATTTGAATTTAAAGATCGCTAGCGCCCAACAAACCAATCGTGCCGACGTCTCCAACGATCTCGATCATGAAGTGCTCGGCCTTTCGGATATTGAGCCTGTTCTTGTGGTGGAGCAGATCGCCTATCTCGATAATGGGATGCCATTCGAATATTCTTTCTGCCGGCATCGCTATGATAAATTCAAATTTACCGCATTCTCCTTGAACCGCTAAGGGGCGTCTTTGTTTTCATCATTTGACAGGACTGATAGAATAAAGGCTGGAGATATGATATGAGTTCAAAAAAGAAAAATACAATTCGAAGAAAAACGAAATATCGGTATAACGAAAACGATGAGCGTACGATCTTAGAAGATATCTTATCTTTTGTTTCGACATTTTTGATCGTTTCGATCATCATCGTTTTATTTACCTCTTTCGTATTCAAGCCCGCGTTGATCCAAGGAAGAAGCATGTACCCAAACTTTCAAAATGGAGAGCGTGGTTTATCCAATGTGATCGGCGTCGCGATGGATGGAATTTCTCGAGGCGACATCGTTTTGGCGAAAACGACGACCGAAAAAGGAGAGCCGGCCACAGTGATCAAACGTGTGATCGCTCTTCCAGGAGAGACGATCGAATGCAAAGACGAGCAAGTGTATATCAATGGCGAAGCGTTGGATGAGAGCGCTTATCTCGATAATGACTACGCTAAAGACTGGCTCGCGAAAAACGGGTATTTCAATTATAATTTCGATCCTGTCACCTTAAAAGAGGATGAATACTTTTTGATGGGCGACAATCGTCCGATCTCTTTGGATTCAAGAGATTCTGGCCCTTATAAAAAATCGCAAATCTTAGCCAAAGACTTTTTGGTCCTCTATCCATTCGAGGAATTTGGCTATTATTCCTAACAGAAGATCGCAAGGTCTTCTTTTTTTCAAAAAAAGAGCGGTTTCCCACTCAATTTCATGACTTGCTGATCGGATATCGCAAGATCGTCTTCAAATTTTCTGTTTTCGTGCGATTCTTGTCATTCAGATAGATCTCCCGATGCTGGTTTTTGATTCTTTTATATCCATGATCCTGGCAATACTGATCTAGCTTTTCAAAAGAAGCTGGCTCATCGTCAAAAGAACCTTTATGAAGGATCTGAACACATTCTCCATCGCAAATAGCCTCAAAGACGACATCGTCAATAAAAGGATCGTCCTTTTTCTTTTTGATTTTTTCGATCGCTTGATCCACCATTTCTTCTGTAATGAAATCTGGTTGCCGAATCATGATCGTATACTCCAGTTCGTCTTTGTTCAACCGCTCCTGCTTCGAAGAAAGACTCCAAAGACCTTCTAACGGATAGACAGCATAATCAGAAATCGTTTCGTTATCATGGGATTGCTTTTTATAATTCATTTTGATCGCATAGGCAAGAGAAAACAAAGTCGATACTTTTTGCGAAAAGAGAGGTTCGTTGGGATCTCCATGACCTGATAACAAAATATAATTAAAACAAGGAACTTCCACCACTTCTGGTTTCATTTTCGCTCCATAAAACATTTTCTCTTCTTTTTTCCAATCATATTTCATAGTTATTTATCCTCTAGAGCCAACATCTTTTCTTCCCACTCTTTTGTATAGTTTGCGATTTCATTGTGTTTTTCATCGATCTGCGAATCCAGCTCTTCCATCTTTCGATAATCTTGATAATATTCTGGTTCGTAGCGAAGCTCCCGCAACGACTCGAGATCTTTTTCCGCCTCTTCTAAAAGCGTTTCTAATTTTGCGATGCGATTGCGATAGTTTTTTTCTTGCGCGAATGTGAGCGCTCTTTCCTTTGGTTCGTTTTTAATTTCCGGACTTTCCTTTTTTTGTTGATTCTGTTTAGGAAGCGTTCCTTCTTTTTTCTTTTCTATATATTCTTCGTAGCCCATTTCATAGACATGGCTTTCTTTTCCCATCTCCATGATCCGCGTCGCCATCTTTTTCAAGAACATTCGATCATGCGAAACAAACAAGATCGTTCCATCATAATCCTTCAACGCTTTTTCCAGCGCTTCTTTGGCAGGAATATCTAAATGATTCGTCGGTTCATCTAAAAGCAGGACATTGTCGTGAGAAAGCATCAAAAGCGCTAAAGCAAGACGAACTTTTTCTCCTCCCGACAAGCTTTTCACTTCCTTGAACACTTCGTCTTGCGTAAACAAAAAGGCCGCCAGCGTGTTTCGCAGCTCCGTTTGATCGAGTTCAGGATACTCGTCCCAAAGTGTGTCGATCACACTTTGATTGGAGTTGAGTTGCGCAAAATCTTGATCAAAATAGCCAAGATCGATTTGATGACCAAAATGAAAATGACCCCCTTTTGCTGGAAGACGCTCCATCAACGTTTTGATCAAGGTCGATTTTCCAATTCCATTAGGCCCTACGATACCAACATGATCGTGACGCATCACATTCAAATCCACAGTAGAAAGGATCGAATCATAGCCTATTTGAAGCCGTTCCACCTCCAACACTCGATTTCCGCCCTTTCTAGCGCTCGAAAAATTCGCTTTGATCATCGACTGATCTTTTTTGACATCCTCGATCTTTTCCATTCGGTCGAGATATTTGATTTTCGATTGAGCGAAAGCGGCCTTGTTTTTTTTGTATCTGAATTTCTCGATCAGCGATTCAATATGCTTGATCTCTTCTTGTTGGCGAACATAGGCAGCATGATTTTTCGCTAAGTTTTCTTCTTTCGTTTGAATATAATGAGAATAATCCCCCACATATCGAGTCGTTTTTCCAAATTCTAGTTCGACGATCTCATCAACGACATGATCGATAAACATTCGATCGTGCGATACGAGTATGACAGCGTTAGGATAATGTTTAATATAGTTTTCGAGCCATTCGATCGAGTCAATATCTAAATGGTTGGTCGGTTCGTCCAACAATAAAATATCCGGCTTGCTCAAAAGCAGCTTGACAAGAGCGATCCTCGTTCGCTGACCCGACGAGAACTCCTTCAATTTTTTGTGCAGATCTGCCTCTTCAAACTGAAAATGAAAAAAGACATTTTTTAATTCGTATTCATAATCATATCCGCCCAAAGTTTCAAAGCGGTTTTGGAGTCGATCATACAGATCCAACTGCTTTTCGGAATGATCCTTTTCCAATACGAGTGCCTGGTTTTCTAATCGGGCTTGAAGCTGAATGAGATCTTCGAAAACGCTCATCAGCTCTTCTTGGACGCTTTTTTCTTCATCTTCAAAAGTGATTTGAGAAAGATATCCGACCTGAAGTCCTGATTCCATGACAAGAGAGCCAGAATCCATTTCTTCTTCTTTCGTGATGATCTTCATCAACGTGCTTTTGCCCGATCCGTTGCGCCCGATCAGAGCGATCTTTTCGTTCCCTCTGACTTGCAGATCGGCTCCATCTAATACATCTTGAGCCCCATAGGACTTGTGGACATTATTGAGTTGCAGTTTCATCCTGTTCCTCCTTTAAATCGTAATAAGACGCGATCCCCTGGACAAATGAGCGGACGATCAAGTCTTTGTTTTGTTTAAAATAGTTGATCGAATCTTGATTTTGTATATTGGCATAAACAAGAACGACAGCGTTCATTCCATAGGCGTTTGCGTATCTCTGATTTCCCAATTCGTTGAGCTGTCCTGCATAGGTCGCTTTTCCGCCACTTTCTCTTAAGGCCGGATCGATCGAATAATTTGTCAGCTCGTATTGATCATTGGTCAAGAGCGAATCAAAGATCACGCCACTATTCAACAAATCGCTTGAAGAATATGGATAATCGAGTTCGACCCCATCTTTTTCCATGAAGTAAACAATTTGATTGGCAAAGGAAGCGTTCGTCCAAGGCGAGACTTTAAGGAAAGGCCGATTGATCGATTCTTCATCACACAGGCTCAGATCAATAAAAAGCTTCGCTTTTTTTTCATAACCTTTTCCCACTCTTCCTTCTTTTCCATAGTAGCTTAAAGCTCCATTTTCATCACGCGTCAGCTCGACCTTCAAGCCATATTTTTCAAGGGCCTCTTTCATCTGAAGGGCAAGGGCATACGAGGTTTCTTTTTCGTTGATCGTATCGCTCAATGCGCCTTCATAGATCTCTCCGGTAATTTCATTTAAAACATTGCCACTCGGATCGATCAAGACATCGATGATCTCTTTTTGTGGGATCGTATCTTTGACGACAAGATAGGCATAATCTTTATCGAGGGCGATATTGAAATTTTTGAATAGATCCTTGCCCGCTTCCAACGTGACTGTCTTGACTTCGCCATTCCGGCGCATCGTGACGATCTCATCGCCATGGATCGGCGCATCAAAATAGATCCTTTTTTTTGTATATTGATCATAAATATAGATGTCATAAATTCCTTCAGAAAGCTCGCCAAGCTGGATAGCCGCATCGCCTTTTCCTGAAAAAGTAAAACTATATTGCTCTCCTGTTTCGACATTTTGCAGCTGGACCGCTTTTCCTAAAAACGGATCGAGCTCAACACTTCCATATTCGTCGCCATATAAGGCGAGCGTTTCTCCATAAACCGTGTAATCGGCTGCTTTGAACGTATTTGGATAGCTCGTTTTCACCTTTTCTTTCACGATGTTGCGATTCATCGTCGAAATATAGTCGGTATTCAGTTTGTCGATCTCGTTGGGTCGATTCAAATATAAAAACAGCAATATAGCGCTGATCGCCAAGATCGCTGTGATCATTACAAGTCTTTTAAATGTGAGTGGACGTCTTGGCCCACGTTTCTTTCGTTTAACTTTTCGCATTGTTCATTTTCCCCTTAGCTTTGATTATATCAAACATCTTTCCTTTGCGTGAATCCTTTTCCATTGACTTTGTGGATCGTCATGTTAGTATATAGGTAACTAGTTACCTATAGGAGGAATTATGGAATTAGAAACTTTGATCCATCGATTTTCCGATACGACAGAAAACCAAGAAAAAGCGATCTTTAGTTCGATTTTCATTCTTGGAAATAAGCTTCAAGCTCTTTTTGATCAACATATTCCCGATCTGACCTTAAAACAGTTCATGTTGTTGTCGCTTGTTCGTCAAGCAAACGAACCAATGAGCCTGAGTCAGTATGGCTTAATGCTAGGATGCTCGAGACAAAATATAAAAAAGCTCGCTAAAAGTTTAGAACAAAAAGGATTCGTTACTCTTGGATCGCACCAAAAAGATCCTAGAGCCCTTCAACTCGTTCCTACTTCGAAAGTGGAGGCCTTTTTTAAAACGTCCTTTTTAAAATATCAAGAAGAGCTCAAATCCTTATTCGAAATCTATACACCTCAAGAAATAGAAGCGCTCTTTACACTTCTTTCCAAATTGTATATTGGGATCGAACACCTAGAAAAGGAGACAAAACAATGAAAACGATCGTGCTTTTCACCTCGAATACCGGATTCACAAAACAATACGCGAATTGGCTTGTCAACGATCTTTCCTGTCCATGGATAGATCTTTCCAAAAAAAAACGGGTCGATCTCGATGAATACGATACGATCGTATTTGGAAGCTGGCTCATGGCTGGAAAAATAAAAAAAGGCAAACAACTTAAATCGCTTCTCAAGCAGTATCAAGAGAAAAATTGGATCGTTTTTTGCGTAGGAAGGACTCCCCTAGATCAGATCGATTTCAAATCTTTGATCCATCAAAACTTTGAAGAAGATTTGCCAAGCTCTGTTTCTTTTTTCTATTTACCAGGAGGATTCGACATCGATCGGCAGCCTGCCTTTTATAAATGGCTTCTGACACGGTTCAAAAAGATGTTGTCAAAAAAAGAGAACAAAACGAAAGAAGAACTTCAGATCGAAGAGATGCTTTCGTGTTCGATAGACCTTTCAGATCCGAAGTATCTTTTGCCGATCTTAATGCAAATCAAGGAAGAGATCCTACCTGTTAAGTTTTGATTTAGACCACTTAGCGAGATTTTCGTCTTTTTTTCCAATCGTTTCGTATAATCATAGACAAGGAGGAGCTTATGAATGTGCAGATCCAAATTGAACCTAGACTCAAGGAACAGTATATCGTGATCCATACGAACGCTTTGAATGCAGAAATCGAACAGCTGATCGATTCTTTATCATCGAGCGACGCGCCTTTAGCAGCGATGCGAGAAGATCGGATCGTTTTGCTACGTCCAGAAGAATTATATATGGTCCGAATCGAAGATGGCGCTGTCTTTCTCTATACGGAAAAAGAAAAACTGAGATCGAAAAAGCGATTGTACGAAATCGAACAGCAGCTTGGAAACGCGATGATCCGGATCTCGAAAACAACGCTTGTCAATATTCGCTGTATCGATTATGCAGAAGTGTCGTTTGGAGGCGCTCTTATGCTGAAACTCAAAAACAAAGAACAAGATTATGTATCCCGAACCTATTTGTCTGCTTTTAAAAAGGCGATCGGGATCTAGGAGGAAATCATGAAAATCGATAAAAAACAAATCGTGATCGATACACTCATAAGTATAGGTCTAGCTTGCACTTTATTTTGTCTATTAGGGATACTCTTTGACCAAATCGATCACGGACATTTCGTACTTGAAAATTATCAATTCACTAAAATGGTTCTTGGTTGTATTGGCATCGGTCTTGGTTTTGGGGTGCCGACCATTGTATATCAAGATCCAAGGTTTTCAAGGAAAATGCAGATGCTCATTCATCTTGGCATTGGGATTCCTGTTTATTTTTTGATTGCGGCCTCGTTAGGCTGGTTAGGAAATTTATCAGATCCACTTTCCTTGTTTTTGACGATCGCAGGACAGTTGATCGTGATCTTGGTTCTGTTTTTGATTTTCCGTCATTACAACATCAAAGAGGCAAAACAGATCAACGAACAATTGAAAAAATTGCGTCAATAAAAGAGAGCATTGGCTAGCTCTCTTTTTGATTACGAATTTTCGACCCAAAAAACAGGTTGTTCCATTCGCTTCATACCGATTTTTTGTTGGAGGTGAATAGAAGCTTTATTATTGTCAAAAACATCGGCGTAAGGAATCAAGTCTTGTTCAAGCATTCTTTTGATCATAAATCGTTCGAGTTCTTGTGCATATCCTTGATGGCGGAATTGTTCTGAAACATACAATAAGCCCATGCTTCCTTCGGAATGCTGGCCAACGAATCCGATCTTTTTCTGGTTTTTGGTAGCGATACAGATCAATTTTTGCTGGAGATACTCTTTGATTTCTTCTTGATCAAGAAGTTCATAATGGGCTTGGATCCATGGCAGATCTTCCAAAGTGGCATGATGAAACACTAAATTCGAGGCAAGTGGATCGATACTTTCAAAAGGCCAATAAAACGATTCACACTTTGAGACGTTTTGAAAGCCAAAGACTTTGTCCACTGTTTCTTTTGTTTCGTTTCCTAGAATCATCATGATCTCAATCGCATGAGGATCGAGATTTCTAAGCCATCGTTCACATTGAATAGGATCTGGTTGATAAAGCATGTAAACACCGCATCCATCTTTTAAAAACATTCCGTTTTTATCTTCGGAAAGGATCGTTCCTTCTCCTAGATGGATCGAATTGTAGAACGGTATCTTCCACTCTTCATAAATGAGTTCATGGTCTTTCATTGGCTTCCTCCTATTTTTTCTATTTTACCATTCAATACGGTCTAACTTGCAAAAGAGTAAGGTTTTTAGCGTACATTTTTGTTAGAATCAAAGTATGAAATGGAAAATACTGATCATTGAAGATGATTTTTTCTTCTTAGAACAAATTCAAAATCGGCTCCAAAATCATTATGAAGTATATTGTATCCGGGAATTTGACCATATTTTATTAGACGTACAGTCGATCAAGCCCCATCTTATTTTACTGGATATCAATCTTCCTGGTAAGGATGGCTTTTATTGGTGCGAGCAGTTTCGTTCTTTAAGTAATGTGCCGATCCTTTTTATTTCGGCACGGAATGAGATTGAAGATACGCTCAAAGCGATCCATTTAGGCGGCGATGATTATTTAACCAAGCCGTTTCGGATTGAACTTCTCGAAGCTAAGATCGAAGCGGCACTTAGACGGAATGAAGAATATCAAAAGCCCAAAACGATCGAGCTGAAAAACGAGCTCGTTTATCATTTGGATCTGCAAATGCTGAAATATCATAACGAAGAAGTAGATCTGACTCCGGCAGAAAGAAAGCTTTTTCATATTTTTATAAACAGAAAAGGTTGTCTTGTCTCTCGCACAGAACTGATGCTCGAGCTTTGGGAAACGGATCAATTTATCGAAGAAGGAACGCTGACAACTCTTGTTAGCCGTTTAAGACAAAAATTAAAACAGATTTGTGGTTCTCCGCTGATCATAACCGCAAAAGGGAAAGGATACTATATCGAATGATCCTCTCTCTTTTTATCGTTCTTGCGTTCAATCTTTACGCAATTTTTCTCCTTCCTCAAATTTCGTTTTTTGATCTTGCCTATTGGGATCTTCTAGTGCTGAGTGTTTGGGGGTGTTGTTTGAGTGTTCGAATTTTCAAGAAAAGAAGCTTCAAAAAAAAGATCGAGCAAAGTTTATCTCAGTCGGGAAAAATCGCGCCGTTCTATTTGCCATATATTGATCAAGATTTATATTTTCACGATATCGAGCAGTTAGAAAACGAGCTTTCTCAAGAACGAGAGCGCAACAATGAATTGAAAGACAGTATTGATCGGATCGTGCATGAACTAAAAGCTTCGCTAGGGACAATGTTGTTATGTCAAGATGAAAGCGATCAAAGAATGCTTCAGCTCAGTATTGAAACGATGAATCGTCAATTGAGCTTCTTGCTCCTTTTGGCGCGGCTCGAAACAAATGTGATGGATGTGCAGTTTAAAAAGATAGAATTGCGTCCTTTGATCTATTCTTCTATCAAAAACAATAAGCATCTATTGATCTACAATCATTTTGAAGTCAAGATCGATTGTCCTGAGCTTTTGATTTATACCGATCCTGAATGGCTGATCTATATATTTGATCAATTGATCCTCAATGCGATCAAATATAAGCGAGAGGCTCGCATCGAGATTTCAGCCGATCAAAAAGAAGACGAAACGATCATTCAATTTAAAGATCATGGAATCGGGATCGAACGTCATGATCTTCCTCAAGTTTTTGAAAAAGGATTTACTGGAAGCAACACGCGTTCTGGAACGTATCGTTCTACCGGAATGGGACTTTATTTTGTCCATACTGTGCTCGATAAGCTTTCTGGAACAGTGGAAGTTTTTTCGGTTCCTGGTTCATATACGATCTTTACGCTTCATTTGTTCAACTCTCCTGAAATTTCGTGGCATAAAGATAGGATGGTATCTTGAGTCCTTTTTCTATCGGACATTTTTGTAAGGATTTGGCCAATAAGATCTTCTACACTAAATGTAGGAGGTAAATAGAATGAAGAAAAAAATTCTTGAAGTAGAGCATTTACAAAAAATATATGAAAGCCATGGATATGGAGTTCCTGTTCTTAAAGATATCAATTTGACGATCGATCAAGGTGATTTTGTCGCGATCATGGGTCCTAGTGGTTCGGGCAAATCAACGTTGCTCAATTTGATCTCTTCGATTGATCAGCCAACAAAAGGCGTGATCAAACTAGCCGGTCAAGACATCGTGCATATGAATGCGAAAGCTTTATCAAAATTAAGAAAGGATACGATTGGTTTTGTTTTTCAGGACTATTCCCTTCTCGATTCAATGTCATTATTGGATAATATCGTTCTTCCTCTTTCTTTAAATGGAGCGAAGGCGGCTATTTCGTTAAAAAAAGGAAAACGGCTCGCGCGACAATTTGGTCTTTTTGAGCATTTGGATAAATATCCTTATCAACTTTCCGGCGGTCAAAAACAACGGGGCGCGACCTGTAGAGCTTTGATCATGGAGCCTGAGATCCTTTTTGCGGATGAACCGACAGGCGCTCTCGATTCAAGATCTTCCCAAGATCTTCTCCATTGTTTCAAAAAGATCAATGAGGAGAACGCCACAACGATCGTGATGGTCACACATGACGCGTATGCGGCTTCTTATGCGAAAGAAGTGTATATTCTTAAGGACGGAAAGATCGAGCTTCACCTTCATAAGGGAGATAGTCAAAAGGAATTTTTTAATCGGATCTTGGATGCGCAGGCGGCCATGGGAAGGAACTTGCAATGAGTTTGTTTCATCTTGCGTGGCAGAATTTTATGATGCATGTGCGTCGGTATGGCGCTTTGATCTTATCGCTTGCCTTTACAATCTTTATTTTTTTCAATTTTGAAAATTTAGAATATTCTGGTTCTTTAGGTGGCTTGAGTGCGGATAATCTTGAGAAGATCAAAATGCTCATCGATGTTGTAAAAGTCGTTCTTGTTTGTTTTATGGTTTCGATGATCGCTTATGCTTCGCATGTCTTTTTAAAAAGCCAAAAGAAAGAATTTGGGGTGTATGTATTTTTAGGTTTGACGAGCGGCAGGATCAGTATTTTATATATGATCGAAAATCTAATGGTGGGAATCGTTTCGATTTTGGCTGGTATACTGTGCGGAACTTTGTTTTCTTATTTGTTTTCGATGATTTTTGTCAAGATCTCTTCGTTAGGGATCGCTGCTGATTTTTCCATTTCATGGCGGGCTGTGGTCGAAACTTGTCTTTTGTTTTTTCTGATCTATGGATTGATCACGTTATGGGGGATGCGTTCGATTCAAAAAAGCAGCGTGAAAGATCTTTTATCGGCTTCTCGCCAAAATGAGAAGGTGAACGATTCGTCTCGTTTTCTTATTTTAAAAGCGATCATAGGGTGCGCGATCCTTTTTACTGGTTATTATTTTGCGATCAAAGATGGTGGGATGGATGTTTTAGGAAATGCGATGATCGCGACAGTTTGCGTGATTCTTGGAACATATTTGATCTTTGGCGGTTTTCTTCCATTTCTTCTGCAGACGATGCAGAACAATAAGCGGTTTTTATTGAGTCATCGCCGTCTATTGTGGGTGAATAGTCTCGTATTTCGGATGAAGCAAAACTATCGTTCTTATGCGATGGTGAGTATTTTGTTGATTTGCGCAGTGACTGCGTTAGGTTGCGGTTTTACCTTGAATCATCGTATTGAAGCGATCCAACAATATTCGATGCAGTATGATGTGCAGATCTTAAGTCTTGATCCAAATGCGGAAGCGTATTTTAATGAACGGCTTCCAGAACAAGAGATGCGTACGATCGTTCCTGTGGCGGAAAAGAATGAACAGCTATTTGTCCCTTACTCTAGTGTTTCGAGTTTCGATATTTCTGAGCCAAAAGAAAACGAATGTATTCTTCTAAGCAAAAGGATCCTTCTTTCACTTTATACGGATCCTACGCATAATTCTACGGAACTAGAAGGAAGAAAGCTGACTTGTATCGAAGATGTTCGGACAGCTGTGCTCGGTTTTATGCAGGATAAAATGGAAGTGCCTGTTTATGTGATCAATGATTCTTTGTTCGATCAAGTTTTTCCACAAAATGAGCGTTTGTATTTGTACAACTATAAATTTGAAGGCGACGAGCCAAATATTGAGATCAGCACGGAGGATCCAATGGTTGTTGGGATCTTTCAAATGGATGAAAACAATGATTCCTATGTATGGTTGAATACGATTTTTACATTTTGTGTATTTTTGTTCATCGTCTTCTTGATCGCTGCTTGTTCGATCTTGTTTATCAAGCAATATAATGATTCTTTCGAAGAGATCGAAGCGTATCGTCTGCTTCAAAAAATCGGAGTTGATCGAAAGGTTCTCAAACATTCGATCATAATGGAATGTTCGTTCCAATTTGGACTTGATTTTTTGATCATGTGCATTTCTTCGTATTTTTCTTTGATGGCTTTATCAAAGGTCGCGGGCGATCCTTTAGGTTCTGTATTTGTAATCAGCAATGTGATCATCTTGCTGTTTATGATCCTTTGCGATTTGATCTGTATAAAAGCAGTCAAAAATACACTTTTATCTAAAAGAATCGCTTAGTTAAAAAGGAGGATCGTTCTAGTCCTCCTTTTCTTATTTTGTTCTAAATGCGTATTGTTCGCTATGAGAAATGTTTTCAATATCGTAAGGATACCGCGAGGTGTCATTGCCGATTCTTTGAGCAACAATTGCTGCTGCCATTTGAAATGGGATGATCGCATTCAGGATCGAAAGATCTTCTCTTAGATCGATCGGGAAAAAGGAGGAATCAAAAACATAAATTCGATCTGTGACTTGTTTGACAAGATCGACAACTTGCTGATCTCTTTTTGTACGTACGATCATCAATATGCAATCTGTATCCTCGAGTGCTAGATCCGCTATGTGAGAGAATTCTTCCATCTCCTTAGCGGAAAGCGGTCTTCTTATCGTTTCTTGCATTTTGAGGGCTCCTTCTTTCGAGCTTATATAATGTAGATTTGAGCCAACAACGCGCATTCGGTCGTACCGTATCAAATCGCGTAAATTTTGCATGACCCAATTCTCGCTTTTCTCGATCGTTTTGTGCAAGGTTTCAATGGCTTCTTTTGCTTCCACTTCGGTTCCTGCCGCATAATGGATCGCAACGATTCATGCCAATAAGGCAGTCGTATATCCTTTTGTTTCAGGAGGCACGAGTTTCATCTTACATGGATGTTTCATAAGGTATGTACAGTTTTCAGCGAGTTCACTTGTTGCATCTGTTGTAAATCCTAACGTGATGCATCCTTTTTCTTTTGCTCACCACATAGCTTCTAATGTCGAAAGACTATTTCCTGATTCGGACATTCCGATCACTAGACAATTCTTTTCAACGCAAGATCCTGCAAACTCCATAGGTAAAGGAGAATAAGCTAGTATTTTCAAGTATTTTTGGATCAAGCGAGCGACCATACAAGCTACATGATAACTTGTTCCTGAGCCAGTGCAAATTACTTGTGAAATCGTATTCGTATCTAAAATTGATTTTAGTACGAACTCGTAGTCTTGTTTCCTTTCCAGGGCTTTTTTAAACTATATGAGTCCCTCCTTGATTAGAAGTGTACCATTTAATATGATATATTGATATACTTATCTATTCAACCTTAAAAAAAGATCCTTTCGGATCTTACCATAAAACAAGAATGTGTTCAGCTTGTTGTCCTTTTTTTCCTTCTCCAATCTCGAATTCGACTTTTTGTCCTTCTTCGAGTGTTCTAAATCCTTGGCCTGCGATATTCGTATAATGAGCGAAAATATCACGATTCGATCCATCCACTTGGATAAATCCATATCCTTTCTCGTTGTTGAACCATTTTACTGTTCCTGTACTCATATTTGGTACCTCCTTCATTTTTTTTGTAGAAGAAATCGTTTCTTTTACAAAAAAATGATCATTATGATCGGTTCTTGTATGAGAAACATATACACTAGAACCAATAATAACGATCAGTTGAAGTCCTGAAATTTCTTTTACTTTTGGAGTATACCACGAATCGATGATCATATCTATCCAATGTGTCACTCTTTTGAAAAGTTGCTTTTCTTTCCAAACGTTTTCGTACGCTTCATCTCCACAATTTCTTTCTTCCTAAGAACTCTTCTTGTTCAATTCTTCTTGGATCTTTTGGACCTTTTCGATCGGACATCTTGCGATTGTTGCGATTTCTTGAAGCGAAAAACGATTCATTTGGAACAATGCCTGGATCGTTTCTCGCTTTTCTTCCTCGATTCCTTGCTTCATTCCTTTTCTTTCCAAACTGCTCTTATACGCGCTGCTGAATGCACCATCCATTGTTTCCATCTCCTCTTCTAGTTCTTGATCAAATGGGATCGAATACTTTTCTTCCAAGATCTTTCTCTTTTCTTTCGCGCTCATCGTCTTCCTGAATGTCGTATTCAGAAAATCAAGCAGATCCGATCCGGAAGCCTCCTCTTCATCCTGGCTCAAGCAGATCAGGATCCCTTCCATCAGATCGTAATCTTTCTTTTCATACAACGGCTTCCCAT
>Ga0209694_1000635_pt1 | contig 51421 bp, 35 predicted proteins | sample GluameincwithD2O_FD_187499 | JGI IMG/M metagenome (GOLD analysis project Ga0209694, IMG submission 187499) | Mouse cecum microbial communities from Vienna, Austria - Glucosamine amended microcosms incubated with D2O (SPAdes) (version 2) | ecosystem: Host-associated > Mammals > Digestive system >... | reverse complement strand
TTAAATATGAACTTGAAAAATATATTGATTTCTATAATAATTACAGAATAAAAGCTAATGGACTTACACCTTTACAGGAAAAAGAAATTTATTTAGTGGCTTAGTTCAAAATTTTTGGGTAAGTTCATCACTCTCAGTATGACAATGCAAGGGACAGGAAGTCCCGTCGCATAGCGTAAGCGATGGGAGCATTTACTGCGACCGAGCGTGGTTTTTCAAATTCAGGGATGAATTTGAAAATAAAAGATAAATTAAGATACTTCGCTTTATCACTCTCAGTATGATAATGCAAGGGACAGGAAGTCCTGTCGCATAGCGTAAGCGATGGGAGCATTTACTGCGACCGAGCGTGGTTTTTCAAATTCAGGGATGAATTTGAAAATAAAAGATAAATTTAGATACTTCGCTTTATCACTCTCAGTATGATAATGCAAGGGACAGGAAGTCCCGTCGCATAGCGTAAGTGATGGGAGCATTTACTGCGACCAAGTGTGATTTAAAAAATACAAGGGGAGTGTCTTTTACGACGCAAGGACTTTCCGAGCGAGTAGCGATGGAATTAAAAGTCCGTAGCTGGACAGTATTTTTTAATAAAAGATAAATTTAGATACTTCGCTTAAAAATCAAGCTCATTAAGACATAAGTTGAAGTGTATGAGAGCTTTACTTAACTTTATATATTTTTAATGAAGTAACATTTTTACACTGCACAAATTTTTGAAATACTAAAATATGTCTTCCTGAGTGAGTATCAGCGAGCGAAGGAACTATGTTTCAAGCTTAGTAATACACTGCTTTAATCAGAAATAATCAATAAATATTTGTTATAATTATTTCATCATACAGTAAAAAGCCCCGTATAATAAAATTACACGGGCTTTTTTATAAAAAGAGATTATTCAAATTAATTAATCATCTAAATCTTCAATACCCTGTAATTTTTTCCCCCGCAGAGTATGCCTTTCTTGCGCTGAAAGGATAATTTTTCTAATTCGTATGGACTGTGGTGTTACTTCCACCATTTCATCATCTGCAATAAAATGTATAGCTTTTTCAAGTGTCATAGGAAGTATTGGTCGCAGTGTAAGTGCTTCATCTTTACCAGATGCACGCATATTTGTAAGTTTTTTCTCTTTACAAGGGTTTACATTTAAATCATTATCTTTATTATATTCTCCAATAACCATACCTTCATATACAGCATCACCCGGCACAACAAAAAGCTGTCCCCTAGGCTCTAAATGAAAGAGTCCATAACCTACTGCAACCCCTGCTCTGTCTGAAACAAGTGAGCCAGTATGGCGGACTGGAAAATCACCTCTGTATTCTTCATATCCTGCAAAAAGTGTATTAATAATGCCAGTTCCTTTTGTATCTGTAAGGAAATCATCACGGTAACCAATAAGACCACGGGAAGGAATAGAAAACTCTGCTCTAACTCTGCCAGTGCCTTTATTTACAAGATTAGTCATTCTGCCTTTTCTCATAGAAAGTTTTTCAGTAATAACACCAAGATATGGCTCTTCACAGTCAATATATACATTTTCAACAGGCTCTAAACGAATACCGTCTTGTTTTTTAAATATAACCTGTGGTCTTCCCACATTAAGCTCAAAGCCTTCTCTTCTCATTTCTTCTATTAAAATAGCAAGCTGAAGTTCGCCTCTGCCTTTAACAATAAAGCTGTCTTTTTCTGCTGCATCTTCTACTTTAATAGATACATTTCTAAGCACTTCTTTTGCCAGCCTTTCTTTAATTTTAGCAGCCTGAACAATTTTGCCTTCTTTACCAGCAAGTGGAGATTTATTAATAGTAAATTTCATAGCAACTGTAGGTTCATCAACTGATATTCTAGGAAGCGGTTCAGTGTTATCTTTAGAGCAAATTGTATCACCAATAGTAACTTCAGCCATACCCGCGACGACTAAAATATCCCCCGGCTGTGGGTTAGTGTTATCAACTAATTCCATACCAGAATATGACTGAATTTTAGAAACTCTTGCAGGTTTTGATTCGCCTTTTTCATTAAAAATAATAAGTCCGTCATTAATATTTGTAATATTACTTCTTATTTTACCAATAGCAAGTCTGCCAAGATAATCAGAATATCCTAAATCTGAAACAAGCATTTTAAAAGTTGATTCTTCATCATAGGCAGGAGCAGGTATTTTCTTTAAAATCATATCAAAAAGTGGTTTTAAATCTTTTCCCTGTTCTTCAAGAGTAAGGGATGCAACACCATCTCTGCCTACTGCATAAAGGATAGGAAAATCAAGCTGTTCTTCTGTTGCATCTAAATCAATAAATAAGTCTAAAACTTCATCTATAACTTCATGAGGTCTTGCATCTTTTCTATCTATTTTGTTAATACATACTATAACTACTAAACCTCTTTCAAGTGCTTTTTTAAGAACAAAACGGGTTTGCGGAAGTGGTCCTTCAGAAGCATCTACTAAAAGTATGGCACCATCAACCATAGATAATGCTCGCTCCACCTCGCCGCCAAAATCGGCATGTCCTGGAGTATCTAAAATATTGATTTTAGTGCCATGCCAGCTAACAGAACAGTTTTTAGCAGTGATAGTGATGCCTCTTTCTTTTTCAATATCCATACTATCCATTGCTCTTTCTTCAGTAACTTGATTATCTCTGTATACGCCGCTTTGTTTAAACATAGCATCAACAAGAGTTGTTTTACCATGGTCAACATGGGCAATAATTGCAATATTTCTTAATGAATTATTTTGTGATAAATTTTTCATACAACCTCAAATTTTTTAAAGTAGGAATTTACTCTTTTGCCTTTTTTTTAGTAAATAGTCAAGTTATTTTATTTAAAAACAGATAATTTGGCTTATAATATACTGATAAATAATAAATTAATACTGCAATATATTGATTATATATTTTATTTATATCAAATAAATAATAAAAATTTGAATAAATTAAAAATAAAATAATGGCTGTATTGACATATATAGATAATCATATTAAAATACAGAAGAAACTTAAATACATGGAGCATTACTTTGGCATCTAAAAAAGTGTTACTTTTTGGGCTTGGTTTTTTCCAACGCAGGTTATTAAAAATGCTTGCAGATGAAAGACCCTGTGTTGTTGTAGATATAAATGGTGACCTTGTGGAGCGGGTAACTAATGAATATAGTAATGTTACAGGTATAGAGGGTGAAGCTTCCAGTATTGTTATATGGAAGAAAATCAATTTAGAAGATATTTCTCATATTGTGTCATCTTTGCAGGATTTTGATGTTGTTTTAGAAATATGCAGGATAGCTCGTCAAGTATATAATCTTCAAATTCCAATTGTATTAATGCTTTATAAAAATGACAGGCGTGAAGAATTAGAGCAGTTTGATGTAAAAGTGATTAATCCAATATTAATCGCGTCAGAATCTGTTTTAAATATTATACAAAAAAACTATGCAAGACCTAACAATATAGGGCTTGGTAATGGTGAGATAGTAGAGGTTATTATCCGCAGGCGTTCCCATATAGTTGATAGAAAAATGCGTTTTTTAGCACCAAGCAGGTGGAAAGTAGCAGCTGTATATAGAAATGCCTCATTTATAGTGCCTGATGGTGATTTTAAGCTTCAAATAGGGGACAGGGTCGTGCTTGTAGGCGAGCCAAAAGTTGTAGAAAATATTGTAAATATTTTAATGATAGGCAAGCCTGAATTTCCATTGCAGTATGGGCAAAGTTTTGCAGTGCTTACAGGTGGTTTAGTAGAGAGAGATTCTGTTGAAATAAATTACTTTTTTAATAATACAAAGGCAAAAAAATATTTGTGGTATGATACAGAACATCATAAAGTTACAGATACAAAAGAAATAGAGATAATACAAAAAGCAGGTTGTGAGTTTGGCGGCACTCTTAAAAATTTTCGCAGTGCTGCATATCTTCATGATGTAGGAACATTAGCAGTGTCAGGTAGTGCAGGGTTTGGTTTATTTAATAGAAAGCTAAAATATTATTTTAAGAAAACTCATCATCCTATTCTTATATGCAGGGGCAGAATGCCTTATAATGAAGTGCTGGTGTTATTAAACGGCAGTATTCCTGAAAGACTTATTGAAACAGGTGCAGAGGTCGCTGCCCATTTTGGTGTGCCTTGCAGATGTATATATGTTGTGCCACCCGGTGCTTTAAAAACTAATCAGGATACTTATGATATGGAATCTCGTAAAAATTTTGTCAGAGATTATGAAAATTTAACAAGAACAAAAATACCACTTTTAATACTAGAAGGTAATCCTGTTCATAAAGTTTTGTCAGAAGTAGATGATAAATTAAATAATCTTTTAATAGTGTCAGCTAACTCTAAAGACAGTATATCATTTTTAAACCCTCATACATCATTTTTAATAGCATCCCGCACAAATAACAGTGTGCTTGTGCTTCCAGATGAGGATTCTAATGACTGAGCATGAAGCACTGTTTTTATTTCTTATGGCAATAGGTGCTTTTTTTATGCCTTTTATCAGTAAAAGGCTGCTTTTGCCTGCTGCTGTTGGGGAAATAATATATGGCATAGTTATAGTTTCTGTTTTGCCCCATGGTGAAAACCAGCTTGAAATGGTTGAATATTTTTCAGCTCTCGGCTTTTTAATTCTTATGTATTTAGCTGGGCTTGAAATAGATTTTGACAGGTTCAGAGATTTATCAAGAAAAGAATTTTTGCTTTATGTATCAGTTTTTATTCCAGTGGCTGTTGTTGCATGGTATTTATCATTTTACTTAAATCTGCACTGGTCATTTGCTATTATATTTTTCACATCAGGTATAGGGCTTTTGTTTCCAGTTCTTAGGGATACAGAGCTTATAAAAACAGATTTTGGTCAGAAGCTTTTAATTATTACTATGATAGGCGAGATACTAACTCTTGCAGGGCTTACTATCTTTACTATTATATCTAAATATGGATATACAATAAATAGTGCAAGGCAGATTTTATATTTAGCAGTATTTTTTATTGTAATTTATTTATTTATGAAAATCTTGAAGGTTGCACTTTGGTGGAAGCCTAATCTGCAGTCTGTATTTTTAGAAGTAGGTAATACAACGGAAACAGGTATGCGGGCTAATTTTGTAATACTTTTTGCATTTGTTGCTTTTGCTGCTGTTTTAGAAATAGCTTTTGTTGTGGGAGCATTTGTTGGCGGTATGATGTTTGCCCTTGTTTTTGCAGGCAGAGATGGTGTGCTTGATAAGCTTGGCGGAGTTGGCTATGGGTTTTTCATACCAATATTTTTTATATCAGTTGGTATGCGTGTAACATTTGATGATTTTCTACAGAAAGATGTTATTTTGCTGGCACTTCTAATTATTACATCGCTGTTTTTATCAAAAGCAGCTGGGACGATACTGCTTTTATTTTCATCTATTCCTAAGCAGAAACTTTTACTTGTTGCAACAGGTCTTTCATTTCCTCTTACTATGCTTGTTGTTGTATCAAGTATCTTTTATGATTTAGAGCTAATAGACAAAATGCAGACATCAGCAGTTCTTTTAGCATCAATGATTTCTGCTATTATATTCCCATGGATATTTAAGGCTTTTGCAGCTGTGATTATGCCTGATGAAGATGTAAGATAATAAAAATTTTACATTTAATTATGCAGTATATATAATATTGTAATGGATAATTTATATGAATAATATTAAGTTGCTTGTTATTACTTTTGTGGTTATAGAAATATTTGTATCTATCTTTATTCTTCGTGATTTAAACAGAAGAATAGATGTTGAAATAGCATCAAGGGTAAATACTATTACTACACAGAAAGAAATTATTTATAACAATGTAGTAAATGATGCTTTATCTAAATTTCAGATATTATATACTAATCAGGCTTTTTGCGAAGATATTAAAGAAATAAACAGCCTTACAGGCAAAGAAAGAGAAAATGCAATAAGGCGTATGCACCATCATTTTCTTGATATGTATGTTAATTTTATTCCGGGTTCTGCTAATTTAATAAGAATATATGATAAGTCAGGTAAATTAATAGGCAGATATGTTGATGGCGAGCTTGACCCGTCATCATTTAACAGCAGCTTCCATATAATTTATCCAACAAAAGAAAGCAGACTTTTCACAATAGATTCTAAAGATATTGCTGTAATCATTCCACACAAACTCCAGCATAATAATGAAGTGTATGGATATATTGAATTTGGTATGACAGCAGATTCATTTTTAAACCATATAGAAACTCTTTATTCCAGCTTATATATATTTTTAATTAAAAATACATATATAGATAAGGGTGGTAAAGAAGATATTCAAGGTATGGATATAGGTGAATATAAAGTGATGACAGGACGCCATCATCATATATCAGAAATAGTTTTAAAGGGTATTATTAATAATATAGACTATGTAGTATCTTTACAAAAAGATGCCAAAAACTTTATAAAAGATATATATATGGATGGAGCAAGATACTGGGGTGTATTTATCAGTATAAATGATATTGATGATAACGAGCTTGGCTATGTAGCAGAGATTATGCCTAATAACTATATATATCAGCTTAAAAATGTTGCTTTTTTCTTATGGCTTTTAATAACTGTAGCACTATGGCTTTTTGCTTTTATTGTTATAGTTATGGATAGAAACAAATACTCTATGATGCAGCTTAACAGGGTGCTTGAAGGCTATAAGCTGGCAGTAGATAATTCATCTCAAATTATAGAGTTCAGCAGCGATTTATTTATAACTAATGTAAACCAGAAATTTTTAGATTTAATGGGCGGTCAGATTGATGAATATATTGGTGAAACACTAGCTCATTTTGCAAAAAGATGCAGTGAACCTAAAAAATTTATTAACTCTTTTAACAGTGAAAGCACTAATACAGTATTTAACGGTATTTATGAATTTACAACAAAGCACAGTAAAAAAGCAGTTTTATCAATATCAAGCACTCCTATTATGAATAGTTATGGCGGTGTAATAAATATTTTATGTGTAATGAGTGATTTAACTCCAGAGTATTCTGCAATTAATGAATTAAAAGTAGCAGAAGATAGAAGTGAAGAATTTATTACAATCTTAACAGACTATATTAATGCAACAGGAAATATATTAGTTGTTTATAAAAAAGATTTTACATTAGAATATTCTAATTCAAGCCAGGCATCAGACTCTTATGATAATATAGTAAACTGTTACAAGCATTATGCAGGCAGATGCACAAGGGCATGCAGGGAATGTTATATAAAACAGGTATTTGAAGAAAAAATTAAAATATCTTATGAAGTAATAGAAGAAGAAAATAATATATATGAAATGATAAGCTTTTTCCCTATTTTTGATAAGCATGGTAATGTAAGGCTTGTTGTATGCGAACACAGGAATATTTTTGACAAGGTAGAATCTCAGAAAACACTGCTTGAATTAAATGAAAAAGAGCGTGCAATGGTTACACAGCTGCATGAAATGGTGCAGGCTAGAGATATTGCAAAAGCAGAAGCAGAGCATGCAAGTAAGGCAAAAAGTTTATTTTTAGCTAATATGAGCCATGAAATAAGAACTCCGATTAATGGTATATTAGGCTTTTTAGCACTTTTAAAAGACTATAAAATGGATGAAACTGCAAAAGAATATCTTAATATTATAAGCACAAGTTCAGAAAGTCTTTTAGGTGTAATTAATGATATATTAGATTTCTCTAAAATAGAAAGCGGTAAAATGGAGCTTGAAAAAGTGCCATTTAGCATTGTAACAGATATTGAAGCGATAGCAGATTTATATATAGCACAAGCAGAAGAGAAAAAAATAGAGCTTACATGTTATATAGACCCGCTTTTGCCACATAAACTTTTAGGTGATTCTTTAAAAATCAAGCAGATTATGACAAACTTTTTATCAAATGCTGTAAAATTTACACCAGAATATGGCAGCATATCATTAGATGTGCGCTGCATTTATAAAGAAAATGGTATAGCAAGAGTTAAATTTTCAGTAACAGATACTGGTATTGGTATAAATAATGCTACTAAGGAAAAAATATTTTCTCCATTTGCTCAAGGAGATACATCTATAACAAGACGGTTTGGCGGCACAGGGCTTGGTTTATCTATATCACATAGTATGCTTGAAATGATGAATTCTCAGTTAGAGCTTGAAACAAAGGAAAATAATGGCTCTACATTTTCTTTTGAGCTTTCATTAAAAATAATTGATGATACAGACTATATTGAAAAATTTGATACAAACTTTAAAATGTTTATTTTTGACAGTAAAAATGGTTGTGGCAGGGTTATGCAGGAATATATGTCTTCTTTAAATATAAAGATTAATGACTGCAATGGTGATTACAATAAAATTACAGAAGATACTGATTATGTGCTGATAGATTCTGGCAAAGATATAGAGCATTTTAAAGCATTATTTAGCAAAATGCCTTATAAGAACAAAGTTCAATATATAGCAGGCTCATACAGTATATATAAGAACGAAATCAGTAAGATAGATGGTATAAGCCATATTTTTCTAAAGCCTGTTACATTAACAAGATTAAAAAATATATTTAAAAATTTGGTGCAAAAAAGTTATAAAGAAGATAAAAAATTATCCGATATAGATAATCAAGTGATGCTGAAAGGCAATGTTCTAGTTGTGGAAGATAACCCTGTAAACCAAAAACTTATGGTTATCTTTCTTGAAAAAACAGGCTTTAATGTTACTGTTGCAGGTAATGGTCAGGAAGCTGTAGATATAGTATCAAGTGGAAAAGAATTTGATATTATATTTATGGATATACATATGCCAGTTATGGATGGTGTTTCGTCCACAAAAGAAATCAGGGCAAAAGGTATTAATATTCCTATTATAGCATTAACTGCGAATGTTATTAAAGAAGATATGGATAATTTTATTGCAAGTGGTATGAATAAGCATGTTGCAAAACCAATCAACTTTGATAAACTTCAGGAAGTTCTGCTCCAGTATGTAAAAGCCTGAAAACAGGGGGCTTTTAATGAAAGTTGATATGGAAACACTTGCAAAATCTACAGGAATAGCTAATACAGAGCTTTTGAAAGGCTTTGTGTGTGATTTTTTTAATATATGCTCAAAAGATTTAGAGCGTATACCACAAAGCATTAAAAAAGGTGATAATGAAGCAGTAATTCGCCATTCTTATAATATATATGGAGCAGCTTACAGGCTAAGGCTTGAAGATATTAAGCAGGCTGCAGCATGTCTTGTCCGTGCAGCAAATAATATGGAAACAGAAAAATATGACAAACTTTATGATGAATTGGCAGAAGTATTTACTGCAGGTCAAATAGATTATAAGGAAACAGCATAAAATAGATATAATATAAACACCTGAAAAATAGATTATGAGAACTTGTTAAGACAATTATGTCATATTGAGCCATAAGGCGAAATATCTAACATATTAGTATTTAAAGACTTTTAGCAAATATAAATAATTATTATCCTAGATTCTTCGCCAGTGGCTTAGAATAGACATTGTATAGTGTATGTTTACAGCAATAATTATGTTGAAATTATATAATATTCAAGCCTAATTAATACATCATTATTTATACTGCTTAAAGTAAAAGTATGTCTTTTTGAAAGAGTAAAGCGACCGAAGGAACTATATATTTATATTACTTAAAATTTTATAATATTTATAAAACTATTGCAGTTATGTCATATTGAGCCATAAAGCGAAATATCTAAAAGAGAAGATAATTTAAATATATTATATACTAATATAATTTAGATAATGTAGATTTTTCGCCTTATAAATTCAGGCTCAAAATGACTGTAGTCTAATTTTTTTGGGTAAGCTCAAAGTATTAGTCTATTTTCAATAGAATTAGCAAAATGTATATATATAAAAATCATATAAAAGAAAAAGCACTTTCACATAATTATAAAAGTGCTTTTTTATTGTCTGATAGGGGTATTATGCCACAATAATTTATTTTTTAGAGCTTACTCTTTCAATATATGATGCATCACGAGTATCAATTTTTAATACATCGCCTTCATTAATAAATAATGGCACTTGGATTTTGCCGCCAGTAATAACAGTAGCACCTTTTGAACCACCTGTTACTGTATCCCCTTTAACTCCCGGCTCACATTCAGTAACTTCCAGTTCTACAAAGTTAGGAAGTGTAATGCCTATTGGCCTGCCATTGAAAAACTGCACTGCTACATCTAATGATTCTGGCATAAATAAGTATGCATCACCAACACAGTCATCATCAAGATGAACCTGCTCATAGCTTTCCTGGTCCATAAAAATATATTCAGTGCCATCATTATAAAGATACTGCATTCTTTTTTCTTCAAAGTCTGGCTCTTTTAATTTTTCACCTGAATCGTAAGTTCTTTCAAGCACTCTGCCTGATATTAAGTTTTTAATTTTAGTGCGAACTGTGGCTCCACCCCTGCCGCATTTAATGTGCTGCCATTCTATTACAGCGTATGGCTCACCATCAACTTCAATTTTAGAGCCTCTTTTAAATTGGTTTGGAGTAATTGGCATATTTTCCTCATTTTTATAAATTTTTCAGAGTGTATCATTGTTTTTCATAAATTGCAAGTAAAAGCAGTATTTTAATTTTTGGAAAAAATTCCAAAAACTATGCAGATATATTTTTTTTTGGAAAAAATTCCAAAAAATACTTGAAACAATATTATAAGCAAACTATATTAATTTTGTAGGAGCAGTATTATGATTATTAGAAAAGAATATATTGATTATCTTATAAAATTTAAAGATATGGAATTAATAAAAGTAGTTACTGGAGTAAGACGGTGTGGTAAGTCAACTTTATTTATACAGTATATAGACTATCTTAAACAGAATAGCATAAATGATGACCATATAGTTTTTATTAACATGGAAGATATGAAGTATGAAGAGTTAAGTGATTATAAAAATCTATATAATTATATTAATGAAAAGATAGTAGATAATGGAAAATATTATATTTTATTAGATGAAATACAAAATGTAGATAAATATGAAAAAGTGATAGACAGCTTATTAATAAAAGGTAATTGTGATATATATATTACAGGCTCCAATGCTTATATGTTGTCTGGAGAATTAGCTACTTTATTAAGTGGAAGATACATTGAAATTAAAATGCTTCCTTTTTCATTTAAAGAATATGTTTCATATCATAAAAATGATAATAATGGATATGAAGATTTATTTAATAAGTATATAAATAGTTCATCGTTTCCATACAGCATTTATTTTAAAGAAGAAATCATACTTACTAACTATTTGGAAGATATATATAATTCTATTATAATAAAAGATATATCAATGCGGATACAAAAAATAGATATATCACTTTTAAACAGGATTGTTAAATTTATGTTTGACAGTGTTGGAAGTATGCTTTCTATTAATAATATTGCAAATAAACTTACATCAAGCGGATATAAAATAGATAATAAAACTGTCAGCAAATATCTTAAATTATTAACAGATAGTATGCTTTTTTATAAAGTGGAAAGGTATAATGTTAAAGGAAAAAATATATTATCATCACTGGAAAAATATTATGCAGTTGACATTGGTATAAGAAATATTAAACTAGGAAGAAGATATTCAGATTTAGGTCATATTATAGAAAATATAGTATTTTTAGAGCTGATAAGAAGAAAATATGAAGTATATATTGGTTTTATTCAGGATGGTGAAATTGATTTTGCTGCCTTTAAAAATGGAAATATAGAATATTATCAGGTTACTTTATCCCTTATTGATAAAAATGTTATGGAAAGAGAAACAAAAAGCCTTAAAAACATACATGATAATTACCCAAAATATATATTAACTCTTGATAAAATAGGCACAAATACTAATATTGATGGTATCAGGCATATTAATCTTATAGACTGGCTGTTAGAAATGTATTAAATAGTCAAACTTCATAAAAAATAACAATATTAATCATATTTTTTACTGTAATAAAATAACAGGTTGATAAAATATATCTAAAAATATATAAAACACTTGAAAAATTTTACACTAGCATATATAAGTATAGTTTAGAGTATATTATAAAAATGCGATAAATTTTTATTTTTTTATGCTTAATCAGTAGTTTTTATTATACTGTTATTATATTATTATGTAAAAGAGGATTGTTTATGCCTTCATATTTACTAGAGATTGGCTGCGAAGAAATACCAGCAGCATTTATTCCATCATCTTCTAAATATCTGCTTGATGAATGGACAAAAAGGCTTTCAGCTTTAAATTTACCATTTTCATCAATAGAGTCTGGTGGCACACCACGAAGGCTGTATGTAAATATAGAAGGTCTGCCTGTTTCGCAGGTTGATAAAACTGAAATTATTATGGGTCCGCCAGCTAATATTGCATTTAACAGTGATGGCTCACTAACTGAAGCTGCTAAAAAATTTGCAGCTTCTAAAGGGATAAATGAAAGCTCATTAAAAAAAGTAACTACTCAAAAAGGCGACTATTTACAGGGCGAGAAAACAACAGGCGGTGAAAATACTGTTGCTTTACTGCTTAAAACTGCACCTGAAATTATTAAAAGCATACCTTTTCCAAAATCTATGAAGTGGGGAGATAATGATTTTAAATTTGTCCGCCCTATTCACTCTATTTTGTCTGTTTATGATGAGAAAGCCCTTGTTTTTGAAACTTATGGCATTACTGCTTCAAATATAACTTATGGACACAGGTTTTTAGCTCCTGATAAAATTGAAGTAAAAAGTGTTGCAGAATATAAAGAAAAACTAGAAAATGCTTATGTTTATGTTGATACAGAAACTAGAAGAAAAATTATTCTTTCCCAAATAAAAGAAATAGAAGCAAAAGAAAATATTACAGTAGAAACTGATGATGAGCTTTTAAATACAGTATCTGATTTAGTGGAATATCCTTATGCAATACTTGGCTCTTTTGAAGATTCATATTTAACACTTCCAGAAGAAGTGCTTATTACTTCTATGAAAATACATCAAAAATATTTTCCTGTTAGAAACAGTAATGACAGGCTTATTAATAAATTTGTTGGTATTGCTAATATTAAATCCCCTAATGGTGATGGAACTATCAGGCAGGGTTATGAAAGAGTGCTGAGAGCAAGGCTTAATGATGCATTATTTTTCTTTAATAATGATAAAAAAGTAAAGCTGGAAGAAAGAGCAGAGCAGCTTAAAAAAGTTGTTTATCAGGAAAAACTTGGCACAAGCTATGAAAAAATGGAAAGGTTTAAAGCTGTTGCTGGATTTTTAGCAGAAAAATTATGCAGTGATAAAAAAGAAAGTGTAGAAAAAACTGCATATCTTTGCAAAGCTGACCTTTTAAGTGAAATGGTTTATGAATTTCCAGAGCTGCAGGGTATAATGGGCTATTATTATGCTAAACATGAAGGTTTAGATGATGATATTGCCTGTGGTATAAAGGAACACTATCTTCCTAAATTTTCAGGTGATGTTCTTCCAGAAACAGAAACAGGCAGGCTTACTTCTATTGCTGATAAAATAGATACTATTGCAGGTGTTTTTGCTGCCGGTATGAAGCCAACAGGCAATTTAGACCCTTATGGATTAAGAAGAAATGCTATAGGCATTATTTCTATCATTGAGCAGGCAGGTTATAGAATAGAATTAAAAGATATTATAAATATTTCGTTTGATAAATTAAGCTCACATCTTGATTTTGATAAAAATAGTGTAATGAAAGAAGTATTATCTTTTATTAACCTTAGATATAGACAGATGCTTGTATCAAAAGATATTGTGGCATCAGATGTTTTTGATGCAGTATGTGATAAATCAAGCGATATTTTAAAAACATTAAACCTTGCAAAAGTATTGACAAATGCAAGATATACTGATGATTTCCAGACTATTGCTCAAGCATTTAAAAGGATTAACAATATATTAAAGAAAAATAACTGGGAAAAAGAAGAATTTTCTGATGAACTTTTACAGACTGAAGAAGAAAAAGCTCTTGGCAGTTTGATAAGAAACCAGAATATGCAGGCTCTTTTAGATGAAGAAAAAAATTATGCAACACTTGATGAGCTTATGAAGTTTGCTCCAGCTGTTGACAATTTTTTTGAAAAAGTTATGGTAATGGCAGAAGATACAAAAATAAGAGAAAACAGGCTTGGTTTAATAGCATGCCTTAGGAAAGTATTTTTAATTATTGGTGATTTAGGTGCAATAGCTGCTAAATAAATAAATTTCAGCCTTAAAATATTTGAGGTGCAGTATGAAACTGATTGAAATTATTAACAAACGCTGTAATTGTAAAGTAATCCATGTTGTTATAAAAAGCAAAATTGGAGAAAGAGTTGCATACAGAAATGTTTGTGAAGATAATTCTAAAGAATATATCCACCGTATCCATTCAGGCAGTATGGAATTGGAGATAAAGTATTCTGCAGATAAAGAATTATCAGATGAAGCTGTCAGCTTGCTTACAGATTTAATTGATGTTTATGTGGAAAACAGAGCTGCATGGGAAATTGACGAACATGTTTCAAAAAGCCCAGATATATATGCAGGAAGAGCCACTCTTGATGAGATGGTAAAAGTTGCAACAAATGCACTTGTGTATTCAAGCCTTTTTGATAAAGCAGCAGTTATGTTTTTTAATGAAAGACTTATGGAGCTGCGTGGTATATATATGATAGGTATACCGCCGTATACAGAAGAACAGGTAAAAGCATTTAGAAATAAGCGGGTGCCTGTGGAGCAATCTATTATAAAGAAGCTGCAGGAATATAATCAGTATCCAGACGATATTGAGATGCATTTAGAGCTGGAAGATAAAATTTTCAGCTCAATAGACAATGTAAAATTATCAAATCCGCTTATTATTGCACCAATGATGACTGGTAATAAAATATATGGCATATTAATTACATATTCAAATAATAAGTATACTAATACCCATATATTCACTACTCGCTCAACTGCACGGCTTTTAAATACTATGATGATGGCTGCTATCTCTAACCAGAAATATGAATACACAACATCATTTTATAAAGAAATAGAATCTGAAATGCGTAATAAGCAAAGTCTTGTTACTCTTGGAAACTATGTGGCAACTATTGCCCATGAAGTAAAAAATCCGCTTATTTCTATCGGCGGTTTTGCAAAACGGCTTATGAAAGCTGTTACAAATGAAGATTTAAAGCGTATGGCAGGCATTATCGCTGCAGAATCTATCAGATTAGAGCATTTAACGGAAGATATTCTTTCTTTTTCAAGAAAACGACCACCTAAAAAAGAAAAAATACTGCTTAAAAAGCTTTTTAGTGAGATTAAGCCATTGTTTGAGACAAGAATGGCAGAGCATAATTTTAAAATGAATATTGATATTCCTGATGATGCTTATATTTATGCAGATATTGACCAGATAAAACAGGTAATTGTCAATTTAATAACAAATGCTATGAATGTAATGGAAAATGATGGAACAGTTGCTGTTAATTTTCAGGAAAAAGATGGCAAAACAAATATTATGATTTCAGACAGTGGGCCGGGAATACCACTTGAAGTTATGCCTAATTTATTTAAGCCGTTTTTTACTACATCAAATTCTGGGACAGGTTTAGGTCTGCCAATAAGTAGAAAAATATTAAATAATCATAATGGTGATTTAACAGTATATAACAGTAAAAATGGTGCTGTTTTTACTATTATACTGCCAGTGGAGTAGGTTAAAGTGGTATACACAATTACTAAAGATAATATTGATGATTTAAAAAATAATGGCTTAAAAGCTGATGCAAAAAGATATATAGAGCAGTATGAAAACTTTTTAGAATATATAAAAGAAAGCGGAGCAGGTATATCCAGCAAAGATTATTCTAAAAAAGAGCAGGAACTTTTAAAAAAGCTGGAAGAAAAAGGTGCTAAAATATGCAACAGTGGCAAAAGTGTTGTAATTAATGCAGTATCCCCATCATGTGAGCACTGCCATACTGGTATAGGCTCTGCAACTTATATTCTTACTTTAAAATGCAACCGTGACTGTTTTTTCTGCACTAATAAAAATCAGGCAGATTATGCAGCAGGTGTTAATAAAGTATATGATATTATATCAGAATTTAAAACTCATTTAGGGTATTATAAAAAAATGAAATCTGTTGGTATAACTGGCGGCGAACCGTTATTATACCCAGAAAAATGTATACAGTTTTTAAAAGAAGTTAAAAAATCAGATAAAACAATTCAAACAAGAATATATACAAATGGGGATTTAGTTACTGAAGAAATGCTTAAATCATTAAAAGATGCAGGACTTGATGAAATCCGCTTTGGCTTAAAACCAGATGAAAATGGCAAAGTAGACCAAAAAAGCCTTGATAATTTAGCATTATCAGTAAAATATATAAAACGCACAATGGTAGAAATGCCTTTAACACTTGGAAAAGTAAAAGAAATGGAAGAGCTGATGATGGCTCTTGATAAAACAGGTATATTTGGCATAAATATATTAGAGTTTTTATACCCTTATGTGCATCCAGATGAATATAAAAGCAAAGGATATGAAGTTACAAAAAGACCATATAAAATTCTTTATCCTTATACTTATGCAGGCGGTGTGCCGATTGCTGGCAGCAGCATAGAATGCTTGGAAGTAATGCTATACTCTCTTGAAAATAATGTAAAAATGGGTATGCACTACTGCAGCCTTGAAAATAAATTAACTTCACAGCTTTATCAAAGCAATCATCATATTAAAATGAGTGAAATAGAATATTTTTCTGAAAAAGATTTCTTTTTGAAAACAGCAAAAGGATATGGAGATGATGCTGCTAAAATAAAAGAAGTGCTTGATGTAAATAAAATAGACCACTATATGTATGATACATCAAATAAAGTCATAGAATTTTCACCAACATATATTACTTTGTTAAAAGACTATGATATGGAACTGGGGCTTACTTATTTAGCTGTTGATTTTGATGAAGAATATGGCAGAAAAGTATTAAGAGAATATCAGATAAATAGAGTAGAGCCTAAAACTTTTGAATTATCTGATATTTAATAATATATTTTGCTTTAAATACAGGTGGTATATTGTTTAATAAAATAGATATTGCAAATATGGTGTTTGAGGGGGTATCTCGTTCTATTTCTATTGCCCCTAAATTCTGCTCTAAAATAAAACACAAAAGCTCACCATGTATAATATGTTATTCTTTATGTCCTGCTGAGGCAGTAACTATTGGCGGACCGGGGGAGACTATAAAAGTAGACTGGGATAAATGCACAGGCTGTGGAATATGTGTAAGCCAGTGTCCTGCTCAGGTATTCAGACTCCGCCATGGCGGGTATAGAAAATTTATTGATAATTTAAGCCGAAGTATTACTTCTCGCGGTGATTTAGTTATCACATGCAGTGATAATCCTGCTTACAGCAGACAGACTGCAGTTGTAGATTGTGCAGGCATATTTAATGTGGTAGATTTTATTGTGCTTTATCTGCATGGAGCTTCCCGCATAACTATAAAATACGGGCTTTGTATGGAATGTCCGTCTAAAAACGGCAGGCAGATTTTAGAGCAGGAAATAAAACTTTTAGAGCAGTTAAAAACTATATTTGAAGACTTAAATGATTTAGAAATAATATATGAATCTGATAACATATGCATAATATTTCCAAAACAGCTTCCTATTATTCAGCCGAAAGAAGAAGAAAAACCAAACCCAACAGTAAACAGGCGTGGGATGTTTAATTTTTTTAAAAATACACTGCAGGAAAGTATTTTAAAAAGTGCAGATATGATTACTGTGGAAAATTTAGAAGACAGGACTAAAATAGATTTTTCCCATGAAGAAACAGCAAGAAGAAAAATATTTTTAGACAGTATAATGTCTTTGGGCAGAATAAAACGATTAGATGTTGAAACTAATAATTTATTTAATAATATTGTAATAGATGAAACATGTGTTTACTGCGGTATGTGTGCAAGATTTTGCAATACTGGTGCATTATATATAAATGATGAAAGAACTGAAATCACATTTAATCCATCAAAATGTATATCATGCAGGCTGTGCGAAAGGGCATGCTATCATAATAAGCTGCACTATAAAGATACATTAAACTTAAAAACATTTTTTCAAGATAATGTCCTTGTTTCAAGAAACAGCGAAAGGATAACAATATCAGATATGAAAACATTTGATGTATAAGTTATAAATATTTACCAGCAACTATTACATCGTCAGCCTGCCCGTTAATAGATACACCGCCTTCTGCTGTAACAATATATGTATGCTGCATACCTGTTACACCATAACCTTCTAATGATGAGAAAAATCCTAGATTTATTACCATATTTTCTACAAGTGGTTTATCATTGTTTTTTGATATGATAGGAAATTCGTCAACAGCAAGTCCTGTTCCCCTGCCAAGATGTGTAAGAGTGCTATCTCCAAGCCCCATAAATGTGCCTTGTATTTCTGGATGAATATTATCCATAATTTCTGTATAAATATCGCTTGCTTTTGCTCCTGATTTTAAAATAAGGACTGCCAAATCTTTTAAAGTTTTGCAGTGCTCATGCTGTCTGCGGATATAGTCTATAAGGCTGTTAAAAGCATAGCAGTATGTGCATACTGAATGATAGCCGTTAACACCAAATACTGATGGAATTGTAATTAAATCATTTTGTTTTAAGGTGATTTTACTGCTTCCAAAAAATGGGGAAGCAGCATATAACCCTGTTATACCTGCTGGAATATCATATTTATAAATATTTAATGAACTTTCACCAAAAGCCACATTTACTGTTTGAAACTCCATACCAGCTCTTTCAAAGCGAACTATACCTTGATGTCCATTTTTCATAAATTCATTAAAAATAAGCAGAGCAGCATCACGCTCTGAAATATCTTCGGTTAAAAGCTCTGGCACTATATTTGTCATAATATCAGCATGTATTGCACCTGCTTCTTTTAATATATCAAGCTCATACTTGCTTTTTACACTTCTGCACATATTCAGTGCCGTATCGCATGAATATATTTTGCCAAACTCAAATTGTGAATTAAATTCTTCTAAAAGTTTGATTGTTACAAAACTTTTGTCTACAAATGCAGGGAAGAAAACATTAAGTGCAAGCTCGTTTTTAATGTCCTGCAGTTCTTTATATGCCATAACTTTACAGTATCTTATTTCTTCGGCTGCTCTTTCTACACTTCTTTTTACAAAATATACAGGCTCTTCATCTCTTTGTATAAAAAGTATACCGTCCTGCATAGTGCCAGTGAAATAATAAATGTTTACAGGGTTAAATATAAAAATATACCGCCATGTATCATCAGCCATATCCATAAAAGTAGTAAATTTTTTAAGTCTGTTAATAAGTTCTGCACCGGGCACTTTTGAATACATAAAAGCCTCACAAATAAAATGCTGCATAAGAATAACATAAGCATATATATTTTAAAAGCACAAAATTAAATAATATAAGGTAACTATTTTGTATTGTATAAATTCAAGCTGTATTTTGGTATGTAATTTTAATAGACAGAAGTATCTTATAAAAACAATATATAAACTGCGACATTATGTCATTATAAGCGAATGCGAATAATATAATCTCTATTTATTCTGCTGTAATCACTTGCATATTCAAAAAAATCTTTTTATTTTAATTTTATAAAAGTATAAATAAAAACAGCAGGTGTGCCTGCCTGCTGTTTTTAATTGTGCAAAATATGGGAGAATTGTAAGAACGAATAAATCTTACTATTTGAAAATGCTTATCACCAATAAGCCTGAGTGCTAAAAATCTTAACTAAACAACTCCTTATATAATAACTTATTTCGGCTTTTATTACTTTTTCCTGCCGATGATTATTAATACCATTATTGATAATAAAAGTCAATAAAAATTTTAAAAAAAAGAAAAAAAGTTTGATATACAGCATAACTCATTAATAATAAAATAGTTTTCATAAAAAATGTTTTTATAAATATTATTTGTAGATTATAGTTTTATATATCTTTAAGATAATAAAAATTTTTTAAACTATTAAATTAAGATAATAATAGAAAAATCCCACAAACATTTATTTATAGGATTTAGCATTTAGGATAAAGTATAATTTATTTAGGCTCTTGATTAGTATCTTTATAAACTCTTTTAACTTTTAGAAGCTTCTTTTAGTCTACGGGTTTATTTTATCATGGGTAGTGGTAAGTGTTTTTCTGAAAAATAGAGAAAAAATTTATTTTACTGCTTATCTTTTTTTGCCATAGGGTGAGATTCATCATATACTTTTAAAAGTGAAGATAAATCACTGTGGGTATATTTTTGTGTAGTGGCAAGTGATTCATGCCCTAAAAGCTCTTGTATAGAGCGTAAATCTGCACCGCCTTCAAGCAGGTGGGTCGCAAAAGTGTGCCTGAAAGAGTGTGGTGAATAATCAAGGGGAAGTCCAGCTTTTTTAAGATATGCTTCTACTACTCTGCGGACAGTTCTATCTGTCATGCGAGTGCCAAGTCTGTTTATTATTAAAGCATCGCTGTCTACTATCCTGTTATCTGCTGCAACATCATACATTACTTTATAATAATCTTTAATAAGAGATATTAGTTCTGGTGCAAGTGGCACAATCCTTTCTTTTTTACCTTTACCGCGGACAAGTATACGCATACCGTTTAAGTCAACAGCACTTCTGTCAAGCCCTACAAGCTCAGAAACACGGATACCAGTGCCATACAAAAGCTCCAATATTAAAGCATCCCGCATACCCATAGGTGTAGTTTTATCTGGCAAATCTAAAAGTGTAAAAATATCATCTATATTAAAAACAGTAGGCAGATATTTTTCTTTTTTAGGAAATTTAAGCATGCGGGCAGGGTTTTCTTCTATAATCCCCCGTCTGTATAAAAATTTAAAAAATGATTTAATAGTAGATATTTTTCTTTCAATGCTGGATTTAGAAAGCTGCCTGTCATAAAGAGTAGTAATAAATCCGCGAAGCATAAAAAAATCAAGAGATTTTATATTATCAGGCACTTTTTCATCATGAGCATAAATAGAAAGCTCGCTTAAATCTTTTGCATAGGCTGTAACAGAGTGTTCACTATATTCCCTTTCTATGCGGACAAAATTTATAAATTCTTCTATTGCGTTATCTATTTCCATAATTTTCTTTATAAAATAATTCTGCCTTTTGATATGCTGAATCTATCTGTATTTGTTTTTTTTGTTTTTTATCCCGCACTTTCTTTTCAAGTGGTGGCAGCATTCCAAGATGAAAGTTAGATGGCACATATTTTTTATTTTTAGAAAATTCAGAAATGCCAGAAATATATTCAGATAAACTTCCAAAAGCGGTGCCAGCTGGAAAATCTAAAAATGGTTTATTTTGCAAAAGTCTTGCAATCTGCAAAGATGCTATTAAGCCGCCTGCAATAGATTCATTATATCCTTCAAGACCTGTAATCTGACCTGCAATAAACAAGTTTTTATTACTATTAAAATTAAAATATCTAGAAATATGTTTTGGGCTTTCTATATATGTATTTCTATGGACAGAGCCAAACCTTAAAAACTCTGCCGTTTTTAAAGCAGGGATTTTCCTGAATATTTCAATTTGTGCTCCTATTGTCATTTTTGTCTGAAAGCCTACCATATTATATGCAGTGCATTCTTTATTTTCCTTTCTCAGCTGAATAACTGCATAAGGGCGTATATTTGTTTTCGGGTCTTCAAGTCCAACTGGTTTCATAGGTCCAAAAGTTAAAGTCTGCCTGCCTCTTTCTGCCATAATTTCCACAGGCATACAGCCTTCAAAATATGATATTTTTTCAAAATCATGGAAAGCTGTTTTTGGTGCAGCCATTATATCATCATAAAATATATTATATTCTTCTTCTGTTAAAGGAATATTAAAATAATCATCGCCACCTTTGCCGTATCTGCCAAGAAAATATCCTTTTTCCATATCAACAGTATCTGCATCTATTATAGGGCTTATTGCATCAGCAAAATATAATGCACCACCGCAGTATTCTTTTATATGTTCTGCTAAAATATCGCTTGTTAAAGGTCCTGTTGCAATAAGAAATGGAGTATCTGTATTTATAGGAAGTTCTGTTATTTCTTTATTTGTAACAGTAATATTTTTATGATTTTTTAATGAGTTAGTAATGATATTGGAAAATAATACTCTGTCAACAGCTAATGCACCGCCTGCAGGCACACTGCATTTAAGAGCAGTCTGCATAAGAAAAGAATTATAAAGCATCATTTCTTTTTTTAAAAGTCCGCTTCCTGTTGTAATATCCAATGATTTTAAACTGTTAGAGCATACAAGTTCTGCAAATTTATCAGTTTCATGGGCTGGAGTAGTTTTTAAAGGTCTCATTTCTATAAGATTAACTTTATATCCACTTTCTGCCAGCTGGTAAGCAGCTTCACTGCCTGCAAGCCCAGCCCCAGCAATTATAACATCATATTCTGCCACGAAATATCCTTATCTTTTAACTTTATTTTTTCTTAATAGGCTTTGCATTTTTACATTCTGGATAGCCAGAGCATGCGAGAAAAGCACCACGGAAACTTCTTTTTATTACCATTGGTTTGCCGCATTTTTCACATACTTCACCGCTTTCATTTGGAGTGTTTGGCTTAATACCAATAGTGCCGTCATCTTTCATTTCAATATTAGCAGTAAATTTGCATGCAGGATATCCTGAACAGGCTGCAAACATACCATTTTTACCAGATTTTAGAGTAAGTGGTTTAGAGCATTCTGGGCATTTTTCATCTAACACCTGCCCTGCTTCTAATATTTTAAACTTTCCGTCAGGAGTTCGCAGAAAGTTTTTAATATTTTTACATTCTGGATATTCTGGGCATGCTATCACTTCACCAAAGCGTGTTTTTTTAAATACAAGCTCAGCACCGCATTTTTCGCATTTTATACCAGTGCCTTCAAATGCTTTATCTTCTACAAGCTCTATTTCCCCTTTTTCATTTCTTTTAAAGTTAGATGTAAATTTACATTCTGGGTATGCAGAGCATGCAAGAAAAGCACCATTTTTACCCATTTTTATAACTAATTCACTTTTGCATATTGGGCATTTTTTATTAGTTTCTAAATTAGCAGATATTTTGCCAGTGGAAGCAGCATTTAATTCCTTATCAAAATTTTTATAAAAGTTTGATAATACATTATGCCAGTTTTCTGAGCCATCTTCTATTAAGTCTAAATCTTTTTCCATGCTTGCTGTAAATTTGACTTCAAATATTTTAGGAAAGTTTTCTATTAATATTTTATTTACAATTCTTCCAAGCTCTGTTGGGTGAAATTTTTTCTCTTGTAATTCTGTATACTGCCTTTCAACAATAGTAGAGATAATAGCAGCATAAGTTGATGGTCTGCCTATTCCCTGCTGCTCTAATGTTTTAACAAGAGTAGCTTCTGTATATCTTGGCGGGCTTTGTGTAAAATGCTGTTTCTTTTCTGTTTTATCTCTTAATGCTGGAGTATTTTCTGATATTTTAAATGAAATAGTAGTTTCATCATCTTCTTCATTTTTTACATCTTCTTCTTTGCTTTCAAGATAAAGTTTAGTAAAACCAGCAAAAGCAAGAGTTTTAGCAGATGCTTTAAATTCATAATCAAGACCTGTTAAGCGGACTACTGTTTGGTTAAATACAGCTTCTGCCATTCTGCTTGCCACAAACCTTTCCCATATAAGTTTGTAAAGCCTGTATTGGTCATTAGTTAAATATTTTTTTATATCATTTGGAGTTCTTAAAACTGATGTAGGGCGTATGGCTTCGTGAGCGTCCTGCACATTGTTTGATTTTTTAGCAGATTTTTTATTTTTTGTAACATAATCTTTTCCAAAAGTATTTTCTATATATTCTTTTGCCTGATTTTCTGCTTCTGGGGATATGCGGGTAGAGTCTGTTCTCATATAAGTGATAAGACCAACAGGACCTTCTGCAAGCTCAACACCTTCATATAAGCTTTGAGCAACTGCCATTGCTTTTTTAGCAGTAAAACCTAGTTTTCTAATAGCTTCCTGCTGCATTCTTGATGTAATAAAAGGCTCAGCAGGGTTTTGTTTAACTGCCTTTTCTTCTACACTTGTTACAATAAAATCTTTTGGCAAATCATTAAATATACTTTCTGCTTCTTTTTCTGATTTTAATTCTGCTTTTTTGCCTTTTATTTTATCAAGTTTAGCTTTTAATACACCTTTTTCTTTTGTAGCTTTGCTTTCTATATTAAAATCTGCACTGATGCTCCATGATTCAACTGGTATAAATTTTTCTATTTCTTCTTCTCTTTCGCATATTAATCTTAATGCAACAGACTGCACCCGCCCTGCAGAAAGACCGTAGCGAAGTGGTTTCCATAAAAGCGGACTTACCATATAACCTACAAGCCTGTCTAATATTCTTCTTGACTGCTGAGCATTTACTCTATTTAGATTAATATCTCCGGGATGATTTATGCCCTCTAATATACCTTTTTTAGTAATTTCATTAAAAAGCACTCGTTTAACAGGCTTATTTTTATCTATCTGGCTTGCAATATGCCATGCAATAGCTTCCCCCTCTCTATCAGGGTCAGGAGCAAGATATACAGTATCAGCTTTTTTTGCATTGCTTTTAAGTGATGATATAACTTTTTCTTTTCCTTCTATAACAATATATTTAGGCTCAAAGTTATTCTCAATATCTACACCTAATTCATTAGGCGGCAGGTCAATAATATGACCAACGCTTGCGATTACTTTGTAATCAGAGCCAAGATATTTTTCAATAGTTTTAGCTTTTGCAGGTGATTCAACAATTACCAGATTCATAATGTTACCCATTTATATTATTTTAATTATATATTTTTCATCTTGTGCTTTTTCTATTATGCCCTCAAGCTCAAGGCAGGCTATGGCACTCACAGCAGAAACAACATCAATATTTAATTTTAAGCATATATTATTTAAAGATAAAGGCTCTATGGATAAAGCTTCATATATCTTCTGCCCTGTTTCATCTCCAATTTCAAGAGATTTTGTGCTATTTTCAACAATTTCACTATTATTGTCATTCAGCTTAATTTTTAAGTCATATTGTAAATCAGAGATTATGTCAAGAGATGTTTCTAAAAATTTTGCACCCTGTCTTAAAAGAGAGTTTGTGGCACTGTTTCTGCCAACGGGAAAAGCAGGTGCTGCAAAAATCTCTCTATTTTGCTCTAATGCAAACCTGCATGTAATTAGCGAGCCGCTTTTATATCCTGCTTCAATAACTGCAATAGCTTTTGAAAGACCTGATATTATTCTGTTTCTTCTAGGGAAATTTTGCGGCAGCGGTGCTTCATCAAGAGTAAATTCACTCACCACACAGCCGCTTTTTTCTAATATTTTATCAATATATTTAGTATGTGCTGCTGGATATATGTTTGCAAGACCGCTGCCTAAAATACATGCAGTTGCACCATTTTCTATTGCACCAAGATGTGAAGCAATATCTATACCGTATGCAAAGCCGCTTACAACAGTTATGCCTACTGCTGCTAATTCTTTAGAAATTTTATATGCAAAATTTCCTGCTGATTTAGAGCAGCTTCTAGAGCCAACAACACCAACACATACATTATTTAAACATTCATAATTTCCAAGCACATAAAGCAGTGCAGGTGGAGTATATATCTCTTTAAGCATTTCAGGGTATCTTTTATCTTCAAGAGTTATAATAGATATTCCCGCATCTTCTGCACGCCTGATTTGGCTTTCAACAGCCTGCTCATTGAAAGATTTTGTAATAATCCTGTCAGCTATGGTATTTGGAATATTTGAGCCGTAAAAGAAATCTGCCTTTTCTTGAAATATGCCGGATATTGTGCCGCGTTTTTCTATAATTAAAGAGATGATAGTATCACTTAACCCTTTAATATGCTTTAATGCCATATATTCATAAACGGTATCTATAATAAACTCCATAAAATGATAATAAAAGAAAGAATATAATATAGGATACAAAATGTCAAATAGATAAATTGCAGGATAAATCATTTTTACTATATTATTTTATATAGATATTCTTTGTTATTCGTTATTAAAAACAAGTAATAAAGTTTTTAATTAAGAAAGTAGAGATAAATAATAAGGCTTTTGATATATATGAAGATTTTTTAGAAGAACATCTAAAAGCTGTTGTCAGCAGATTAAATATATTAATAGAAAAATACAGCCAAAAATAAACATATTAAATACAATTTGCTTTATATTTTCCCCTTGCATAAATTTTATTAATTTAATATGGTATGCTATGGAAAATAATTGGTTAGAGCGTTTCAGGGCGGAGTATAAGCCTTTATTAAAAGATAAGTATGATGAGTTTGAGTATGGGCTTGCATGCCCTAAATCTAAACATATCCGCATCCAGTCATCAAGAAATATTGATTATTTAAAAGAGCTTGAAAGTATATGTTCATTAGAAAAATTAAAAGAATATGATAATGTTTATAAAGCTGCAAAAAACAGTGAAAATATAGTAAACAGCATTTCTTTTCAAACTGGCGGCATATATATTATGAATCCATCATCTGTTGCACCAGCCAGTATATTAATGTCTTATATGGAAGAAAATCCTGTTATGCTTGATGTTTCTTCTGCTCCCGGTGGCAAAACATGTGCATTATCTGATATGAGTAACAGAAAAGGCGTAATAGTTGCTAATGAAATATCAGCAAGCCGTTTGAAATCACTTCACTTTAATCTGGAAAAATATGGTGCTTACAATGTAAAAACTGTTTCTATGGATGGCAGGCTTCTTCCAAATATTTTTGAAAATTCTTTTGATGGTATTCTGCTTGATGCACCATGCTCTAATGAAAATAAGATTTTCCGCAATAAAACTGTGCAGGCAGAGTGGAATAAAGAGCTTGTTGCAAGAATGGCAAATTTACAGCGTCAGTTAATAAAATCAGCCTTTTTATGTTTAAAGGAAGGCGGTGTTTTAGTTTATTCTACATGCACATTAAGTCTGGAAGAAAATGAATATGTAATAAAATATCTGCTTGATGAATTTGATAATGCAGAGCTTCTGCCATCAGGTGTTGACTATGGCAGGGGAATATCTGGAATAAATCATATTGATGAAAATGTTGCACGGATTATGCCTGATACTGATAAAATAGACGGTTTTTTTGCAGCAGCAGTTCGTAAAAAAGGCACTCTTATTCCTTATAATTTTATAAACTCTAAACTAAAAGAAAAGGAAAAAGATTTCTTTAAAAAATATTATCCAGCATTTTCTCATAATCACATATCAATCAGCGAATATGACAGACGGGGATATATAGAGACTGCTCCAGAAATCTTTAAAAAAGTAAGGTTTAAAAGGCGTGGTCTAAATATTTATAAAGATACAGGTAAACTTTTTGAGCCATCATGCCAGAGTGTATGGCAGTGGGGTTCTTTTGTTGAAGATAATATGAAATATGATATTTCAGCAGAATTGGCAGAAAATTTTTTGAAAGGGTTTGACATATCCTGTAATGATAATTATAATAATGAACTTTTATTTTTTAACAATATTCCTGTCGGCTATGCTAAAAAAGTGGACAGTAGATTAAAAAATAAATTAGACAGATATTTTTTATACGGTAAAAATATAGAGTGGTGAAAAAATAATGAAAGTATTATGCAGTATATTATGTGCATTAGTATTATCTTTTGGTATCAGCTATGCTTATGAAGAAATACCTGCTGATGCAAAAAGTCATACAGAAGATGTATCAAAACAGATGATAGCTTCTCAGGCACCTGCTGCAAAAAGCAGGCTTGGTAAAAATACTATTGTCAATTTATCTGCCAGCGGTGCAGAATTGTTACATGTTGTGCTTGTAGATAAATCTATTAAAAGGCTTTATATTGCAGTGCTTAATAATGATGGTATGGAAGTAATTAAAGAGTTTCCTATCCTTACAGGCAGAGTGGATGGTAATAAAGTAAAACAAGGGGATGAAAAAACTCCAGAAGGTGTATATTTTGTTGTTTCATACTCATCAGGTGATGAGCTTGTAAAAAAATACGGCAGCTATGCTTTAATATATGGAGCTGGCTCGTTTCCATTAAATTATCCTAATATTATTGATAAAATAGAGAAAAAAACAGGTGGCGGTATATGGCTGCATGGTGTTAAGCCTGATTTAGATAAAACATATACTCAAGGCTGTGTTGCCATGAATAACACTAATTTTGGGCTGCTTTATGATAAAATATCAATAAAAACACCAGTTATTATTGCAGAAAAGCTGTTATATTCTGATGATAAAGATTATGAAACATCAAGAAAACAACTGCTTAACACATTAAATTCATTTATTACTGCATGGCAGGATAATGATAAGGAAACTTTTAAAAGTTTAATTCACAGCAAATTTAAAACTTATAGTGGTGCAGATTATAAAAAATATACTAATAACAAAACAAATTTAATGGATAAATATCCTGATAAAGTTATCCGCAACTATAATACAAAAATATTTATGAAAGATGATGACTATACTGTTTTTGATACAAATCAGTATTACTGTGCTGCAAACCTTTCTACATATACTAATAAAAAATATTATTTTATAAAAGAAGACGGCAGATTAAAATTAATCAGTGAAGAAACATCTTCTATGCCTGTTGCAAAAGCACCAGAACTTAATAATGAAATTAAATCATTTGTGGAAAACTGGGCTGCATCATGGAGAGCTCAGGATATTGAAAAATATATGGCTAATTATGATATAAAATTTAAAACAGATAAAGAAAACTATAATCAGTGGAAATCAAAAAAAACTACACTTTTTTCACAAGGCGAAAAAATATCACTTAATATATCAAACATTAAATGGTCTTATTCAGGTGGTGAATACAGAGTGGAATTTATACAGGAATATTCATCTGGCAGTGTAAGCGATAAAGGCAAAAAAATATTAACTCTTTCAGGCTGTCCATCATTTTTTAAAATTAAGTCTGAAATATGGAGAGAAATTTGAGAGTATTAATTTATAGTTTAGTAATTTTATTTTCTACAGCAGAATTTTTATATGCAGATGTAAAAAGACCAGATACTATAAAAGAAGTATTTTTTACAGGCACAAATCATGAGCTTGAAGTTTATAAAATATATGGCAGAAAGGATGGTCCTACTATGCTTATTATTGGCGGCATTCAAGGGGATGAGCCCGGGGGACTTTTATCTGCTGATTCATATGCTGATATAAAACTTGAAAAAGGTAATCTGATAGTCATACCACGCACAAATTTTTATTCCATTATGCTTTTTAACAGGGAAGTAAAAGGTGTTGATATGAACAGGCTTTTTGATAAAGCTCCAAATGACTGGCAGGGAGATATTGTTAATAAAATAAAAGAATATATGAAAGAATCTGATATTTTTTTAAACCTGCATGACGGCTGGGGATTTCACTATCCAGAACATATAAACTGGCATAAAAGTCCAGATAGATTTGGCTATTCTGTTATTGTAGATGAAGAAGAATTTACATGCAGTAATGGAACAACTTTAAAACTTGGAGAAATGGCAAAAAAAGCAATGGAAGCAGCAAATGCAAAAATCCCTGATGACGACCCTAAAAAACATTACTTTAACACAGAAACAAACAAAAGCTCAAGCCGTTTTCAAAATATGAAAAAATCAGCCACATGGTATGCAGTGTCTGATTTATGTATCCCTGCTTTTGGTATAGAAGGCTCTAAAAATATGAAACTTGACAAAAATGTCCTGTATCATAATTATGTAATAAATGAGTTTATGAAAAATGCAGGTATAGAAATAGAATACCCTAACACTCATACTTATGAGCCTGAATTTACTGGGGCAGTTATAAAAGTGCATAATGATGAGCTTTTTATCCGCAGTGGAAAAGTGCTGGAAGTGAAAAAAGGCAGTGTAATAAAGGTGACAGAAATATTTGCAAATCATAAGCGTGGCATAACATGCGATATTGTAGATTTTGGAAACTTAAATGACATAAATAAAGACTATAAAGTAGAAAAAGACAGCAGAATTATTTTCCGTAAAGATAATATTGTTATGGGCAGTGTTACTGTTAAAGCTGTTGAGCAGGTCAGTAATATAATAACAGCAGAAAATACTAAAAATAAAGAAATAGAAATACCTGTTAAAGAGCATAAACAGGTAGAATTGAGCAAAGAAGAAAGCAAAATCATTTTAGAGCCTAACATAAAATATTTTCACTTAATTATTGATGGTAAAGATATACATATAAAAAATGGAGATAAAATCCATATAAAAGACAGCTCAAAAGTAGTATTTGTAAAACTTTTAAGCTCAAAAGTGCAGGACTATAATGTAGCTATTAATTTTAAGGGCTGGTTTCCTGCTGATATTTCTGCAAATATTGGTGATGACAGAGGGTATGAAATAATTTTTCCACCTGCAAATATTTTAAAAAAATATTCTGTAGGTCAAAAAGGCAAGCTTTATCCAGTGGTCGCTCATGATGCTGCTAAAAAGCAGGATATAGCAAAAATTTTAGTAGAGCTTGATTAATGGAGCTGTCAGAAAAACTTAAACTTTATTTGGTATTAGAAACAAAATATTTGCAGCTGCCTTTAAGTGATTTTTTAGAAAATGTAATTAAAGGCGGGGTAACCATTGTGCAGCTTCGCAATAAATCACAAAATTTAGATGAAAAAATCAAATATGCTTATATAGTAAGAGAAATTACTGCAAAGTATAATACTTTATTTCTAATGAATGACAGCATAGATATGGCAGTAAAAGTTTATGCAGATGGTGTGCATATTGGCATAAATGATGGTAATGCTGCATTAATCAGACAGAACTTTAAAGATATGATTATAGGCTATTCCTGCAATAATATGGAAGATGTAGAGATTGCAAACAAATATGCAGATTATGCAGGCATTGGACCTTTTACAGAAACATACACTAAAAAAGACCACAGGCAGATTTTAGGTGCAGAAGGTATATATAAAATAAATAATACATTAAAAATCCCTGCTGTTGCAATAGGCGGCATAAATATTGAAAGGGCAGCAGAAGCATTGAAATCAGGCGTAAAAGGTCTTGCAGTATCATCATTTTTATGCAAATCAAAGACACCTTATGATGATGCAAAAAGGCTTTTGGATATTATAAATGAAAGAATTTGAGTTTATTTCGTATCTAGAAAAAAGCATAATAAATAAAAATAAATATATAGGCGATGATGCAGCCCTGATTTATAACAGGCTGCTCGTATCAAAAGACATAATATCTGAAAATATCCACTTTTTACCATCTACCCCGCTGAAATATGTAATTCATAAACTTTTTACATGCAATATAAGCGATATTGCATCAATGGGTGCTGTATCAAAATATGTGCTTTTAGGGCTTGCTTTAAAAGATAAGTCATATTTAAAAAATATTATACCATTAATAGAAGAAGAATGTAATTTTTATAATGTGGAACTTGCAGGGGGAGATACTGCATCATCTGAACGAAATTTTTTTTCATTAACAGTGCTTGGAGAAAAGGGCAGAAATATAATATACAGAAGTGGTGCAGAAAAAGGGGATATAATATTTATTTCACGCCCACTTGGCAGGTGCAGAATATCTCTAGAAAAAGAATTAAATCAAAATTCCTGTAATATAGATAAATATTACCACTATTCAGTTAATGCAGAAGATAAGCTGGGAATATATCTTGGCAGTATAGATGGCATAACATCTATGACAGATATAAGTGACGGTTTAGGAGTAGATTTAAATAATATTGCTCTATCATCAAATAAAAAAGCTGTGATAGAGTATAACCGCCTTGATTTATCATATTTAGATGAATACGGCATAGATAATTTTGATTATTTTATTTCATCAGGTGAAGAATTTGCTTTGGTTTTTACAGTAAAGAATTATCTTGCATCAAAAATACAAAAAGATATTTTAGATTATTTAAATATAAATATAATCCCTGTTGGCAGAATAGAAGATGGCAGTGGTATTTATTTAGAAAAAGATGGATATTTGCAAAAAATAGATGTGGCAGGATACGAACATTTTAATAAAAATGGCAGTATTTAGTATAAAATTCTGTTTTGTATAATAAATTTATACAGCTTAAAAATAAATACTTCGTCTTTGGTTCAGTAAGACACGGAAGCAGATTCAATAAGACAATGCAGTGACAGAAATTGAACTTACTCAAAAAAGTTGGACTAGCCATATAATGAGTGTATATGGCAAGAAAGTATAGTTATGAGTTTAAGAAATATTTAATAACAGTCTTAGAGAGTAAATATACTTAATATTTATTATTTACCTTTATTTTTAACTCTAAAAATGGTGTATAAAGTAGAAAACTATTGCTTTTATATATTATATCTATTACTATAAAGTGTTATACTATAATATTTTAGAGGTCTTATGACTATTCGTATTGCTGGAGAGCAGGATAAACATCAGCTTGATTTTGCAGCTCGTAATATATATACACTGCCAAATGATGAATATAGGGTGCTGCCCTCATCACTTAAAGATGGAGATTATATTTTAGAGATTAAAACTATCAGGATTATTGAGCCTATTATTAAAGTTTTAGTTTCTGATGATATGCTTAGTGCAAGAGTGTCTTTCTATCCAGGTATAAATACAGATAGAAAAATAAAATATCAAGATGTAATTCTTAATTTAACAGAAAAACATAAAATCAGTCCGAAAAATATTGATGATAAAGCCTTAAAAGAAGCAATAGAGCTTTTAAATGAGGGATATATTGTAGAAGGTATATTAGTATGCCAGGGCACTCCGCCAGTTCAAGGCAAAGATGCTAATATAGAATATCTTTTTGAAAAACCTAATATAAAACCACAACTTTTACCAAATGGTAAAGTAAATTATAGAGAGTTTACAAAATTTATCTTTGTAAGTAAAGACCAGCTTATTATAAAACGCACTCCACCAGATAAAGGCATGGATGGCAGAGATATTTCTGGTAATATAATAAAAGCTCAAGAGGGTATAGATAAAAGTGTAGAAGTAGTTGAAGGAGTATACTCTAATTTAGAGAAAACTGAATACCGCTCAAAATATAATGGTCATATAATATTAAGCGGCAATACAGTAAGTGTTTTGCCTATGCTGCAGGTTAATGGTGATGTAAATATGCATACAGGCAACCTAAGATTTGAGGGGACTATTCAAATTACAGGCAATGTTCAGTCAGGGTTTATTATTGATGCTGATGATATTATAGTAGATGGTATAGTTGAAAATGCTGAATTAAAAGCATCTAATTCTATTATTATAAAAACAGGAGTTAAGGGTATTATCAATAAAGGCTCTATCAAGGCAGGTGGCAATATTTCAGTAGGATACTGTGAAAATGCAAATATTTCTGCAGGCGGCGAGCTAAGTATTGAGAAATACTGCTTTAATTCAAATATAGAAGCAGCACAGGTTACTGCTCTTGGTAAAGATACAATTATCAGCGGTGGAGTATTAGATATATTTTCTGAACTGCATGCTACACATTTAGGCTCAAAAAATTCTGGTAAAATGGAAATTAATCTTGGTTATTCACCACTTTTGCAAAATAAGGCAGAGAAAATCAAAGTTGAAATAAATCAGTTAAGCGAATCTATGGAAAAGATAAATGATGTTTTATCAAAATTAAATATCAAGGACCCTAAAATAAAAAGCAATCCAAAAGTAAAAATGCTGATTGACAGCTCTGATGCTTTTAAACGCAGACTTCCACTGCTTGAAAGAAAGTATAATGATTTAATGCAGAAATCTGTTTGTGATGCACCTAAAATAATAGTGGAAGATATAATATATCCTGGTGTTGAAATTAAAATGTTAAATATTTCAAGAAAAATAAAATCAGAAATGAGCCGTGTAGAATTTACATATAATGAGATTTCAAGAGAAATAACAAATAAACCTATACAAAATAGAGAAGTATAATAGATATATAAAACAGATAGAGGCATACAAGAAAAAAATGAGAACATTTACAGAATTTTTTGGCTTTTACCAAGACCCTTTTAAAAGAACTCCTGATGTAGATTTTTACTACCCAACACAAATGCATATAGAGGCATTAGATACTTTACAGTATTTAATACATTCTGATGAGCCATTTGCTGTTTTAACAGGGGAGCCCGGCACAGGTAAAACTATTACTATTAAAAAATTTATTAATGAGCTGCCATCAAATATAGTTTCTGCATATATATTATTTCCAAACCTTACTCCAGAGGAGCTTTTTATGGCAATACTGGAAGATTTTAATATACATGTAGATAAATCACTTACTAAAAATGCTCTTTTTGCAAAACTTCGTGATTTTTTAATAGAGATAGGCTCAGAAGGTAAAAAAGCGGTTATTATTATTGATGAGGCACAAAATCTGCCAAATGAAACTCTGGAAGAACTGCGTCTTTTATCTAATTTGGAAACAGAAAAAGACAAACTTTTAAAAATCATTTTAGCAGGTCAGCCAGAGCTTGATGAAAAATTAAATGAAGAAAGTTTAAGACAGCTAAAACAGCGTGTAACTTTATATGTTAAACTTGATAATATTAAGCAGGAAGATATAAAAAATTATATTTATTCCCACCTTGAAAAAGCTGGTAAAAGTTATGTAAAAATCCACAGTGGAGTTGTTAAGCGTATTGCTAAAATTACAAAAGGTAATCCTAGGCTTATAAATACTCTTATGGAAAGAACAATTATTGCTGCTTTTTTAGATAATTCTCATACTATTAATGAAAACCATTTAATAAGTGCATTATCCAGTGTTAATAATGTAATGGCAACAGTTCATAAGAAAAAGAGCGGTAAAGCAAAACATACAGTTATTGCAGCAGTTATCGGATGTCTTGCATTATTAGTCGGCTTTTTAGGTGCAGATAAAATATTTAATTTAAAAACTGAAAAACCTGCTGCACAAATTGCTGTAAATACTTATACTCCACAGGCAGCAGAAAATACTGCACCAGCAAAGGAATATACTGAGAATGCATTAAATAATAATGATATATATACAGATATTACAGCAGAGACCGTGGAAAATAATGCAGCATTAGTGCCAGATAATCAAGAAACTGCAAATATTACAGAACAGTATGCTGCAAATAATACAAATCAGCATACTGAAAATATTCAAATAATTCAAACTACACCTTATGTTCCTACGGTTTCGCAAGATGTAAATAATATTTATCAGGCAGAAGAACAGCCTGTAATAGAAGAACCAGAACCTGTTGTTAATAGACCAAAAGATGTGTATATACTAGCTGATTCTTTAAATGTGCGTGCAATTCCAAGTCTTGAATCTGCCCGTATTGCATCTGCAACAGTTGGTCAGAAATACGAGTATGTTTCTGAAAATGAAAACTGGGTGCAGATACAAATTTCACCAATACTTACAGGCTGGGTATTTAAACAGTATGTAAGCATTTCAGAAAGACCATAGGGAAATAAAATGAATATTGTTATAGTGGGTGCTGGTGAAGTCGGCACTCATATTGCATCACAGCTTGTGGCAGAACAAAAAGATGTAGTTATCATAGAAAAAGACCCAGAATGTGCTGCAAAAGCATCTAATATGCTAGACTGTCTTGTGATAACTGGAGAAGGCTCAAATGTAGATATTCTTAAACAGGCAGGAGCAGAAAATGCAGATATTTTTATTGCTGCTACAAGTGTAGATGAAGTAAATATGATATCCTGCTTTGTGGCAGGCAGTGCATTTAATACACCTGTAAAAATAGCCCGTGTAAGAAATGTTGACTATATGCGTGGCGGGCTTTTAAAAAATTCATCAATTGGTATAGATTACCTTGTAAATCCGGAAATTGAAGCTGCTTTTGATATTGTGCAGACAGTTCTGCATGGTGCATCAAGTGGTATATTTGCATTTCAAGGAACAAATGCCCAGCTGCGTGACTTTTTAGTAAAGGATGACAGTATTTTTAACGGAGTATTAGTCAAAGATATACGCTCTATTATTGACCAGAATTTTATTATAGCAGGTGTTTTGCGTAATGAAATGCTGCATATTCCAAAAGGTGATTTCCAAATCTTAACAGGTGACCATATATATATTGTTGCTCTTGGCAAATCTTTTAATAAAATATTAACTCGTGCCGGTATGACTGTTGATAAGCTCAAAAGAATAGTGCTTGTAGGTGGTGGATTAATTGGCAAGCATATTGCAGGTATGCTTATTGAAGACGGCAAAGATGTTCGTATTATTGAAAAAGATTATGAAAGGTGCAAGGAGCTTTCTGCTCTTTATCCAGAAGCTACTGTTATTAATGGCAATATTTCAGACCAGGATGTATTTGAAGAAGAAAATATTGCTTATACTGATGCCATAATTACAACAACTCAAAGCGAAGAGTTAAATATTCTTGCAGGGGTTTATGCAAAAAGCAAGGGTGTAAAACGAGCTGTAGCATTAATTGATAAATTAAACTATACCACTCTAGCTACAAATTTAGGAATAGATTCCTGCATTAGTGCTAAACTTAGTTCAGTAGATGCAATACTTAAATTTATCCGTAAAGGAAATATTAAAAATGTATATACAATATTTGAAGGTCAGGCAGAAGCTATTGAGTTTATAGTTGGCAGCAGTAATAAGAATATTATAGGCAAAAAAATAATGGATTTAAAATTTCCTTCAGGCTGTCTGATTATTGCAGTGCAGCGTCATAGAAAAACAATTATTCCAACAGGTTCACTTGTAATAGAAGAAGGGGACAGTATTATTACATTTGCAGCTCATGATGAAATAAGCAGGCTTGAGGAGCTTTTTAATAAATGATACACCAGTTAAGATTAATATTACGACCTATTGTATTTATTAACTTAATACTTTCATGTTTTATGGGTTTTTGTGGTATCTACGCACTTATTTATAGTGAACATAATGAGGCTGTATCTTTTTTTCAAACAATGGCTGTAATTATTATCTTATCTGCTGTTTTTGCTTTTTTTTCAAAAAGCAGAGAGAAAAAAAGTATTACAATAAGAAGCGGTTTTGTGCTTGTTGTGTTTATATGGGTGTTTACATGTATTGTTGGTGCACTTCCATATTATGTATCAGGTGCAATGTCTAATATATATGATGCAATATTTGAATCTGCTTCTGGATTTACAACAGTAGGTGCATCTATTTTGTCAGATATAGAAGGGCTGCCAAAATCTATTCTTTTATGGCGGGCAATTTCTCACTGGATGGGTGGTGGCGGAATAATTGTATTATCAGTTGCAATACTTCCACTTTTAGGTATTGGCGGCACCCATCTTATGCATGTAGAAACAACAGGTGTTACAAAGGAAAAGCTTACTCCACGCATAACTCAGACTGCAAAATATATATGGATATTATATCTTTCATTAAATATTATAGGTATAGTGCTGCTTTCTTATGGCGGAATGAATCTGCTTGATGCTTTTACTCATGCGTCAAGTGCTATTGCAACAGGTGGCTTTTCTAATAAAAATAATTCAGTTGCATATTTTTCATCAGCATATATTGACTGGGTTTTAACAGTATTTATGTATATTGGCTCACTTAATTTTTTAGTATTAATAAAAACTGTTCGCGGTAATTTTAAAAGTATAATAAATGATTCTGAAATAAAGTTTTTTACACTGATTATAGTTTTAATATCTGCATTAGTTTCCATTTTCTTATATATTCAGCCAAATGGGTTTACTGGAATGGATGGAAAAACTTATACATCTTTATTAGATGCAGTAAGGTTTGGCACATTTCAGGTAGTGTCAGTTATCAGCACAACAGGTTATGCAACAGCAGATTATAATTTATGGCACCCAGCTGCTCAAATATTAATATTTGTGCTGTTTTTTATTGGCGGTTCATCTGGCTCTACAAGCGGTGGTATAAAAGTTATCCGCCATATTATTATGATTAAACAGGCAGTAATAAATATAAAATCTCTCATACATCCAAAAGGTGTTTTTACAATGCGTCTTAATGGAAACCCTGTATCTAATAAAGTAGTTATTACTGTTATGGGTTTTATTGTGGTTTATATGGTTACTTTATTTGTCGGTGCATTTATTGTAGCATTAAGCGGAGTAGTTACACCAACTGAAGCACTTGGTGCAATGCTTGGCTGCCTTGGCACTGTTGGACCCGGTTTTGGAGCATTAGGACCTGCAAGTAATTACGGATTTCTGCCAGACTTTGTAAAATTAACTCTTTCTATATCAATGATTATAGGTCGTTTAGAATTATTTACTGTATTTATTCTTTTCAGTCCATGGTTTTGGAAAAAATGATTACACGGCAGATAACAATACAAGGAATAGTGCAGGGAGTAGGGTTTAGACCTTTTATAAAAAATTTAGCAGACAGTATGCAAATAAAAGGCTCAGTCATCAATACAAGTATGGGAGTTATTATAAAAGCAAACCTTTGGGATGATGAGCTTGATAAGTTTATTATAAAAATAAAGGAAAATGCACCTGCTTTATCCCATATTGCAAGTATTGATATAAAAGATATTAAGCATATAGATTATAATAATTTTTCTATTGAAACTTCAAAAGAGTTAGGAGGCATTACTCTTATACCGCCAGATATTGCAGTATGTGATGAATGCAGAAGCGAAATTTTAGATATAAGTGAAAGAAGATTTTTCTACCCATTTACTAACTGCACAAACTGCGGACCAAGATATTCTATAATTGAAAAACTTCCCTATGACAGATGCAATACTACAATGAAAGATTTTAAAATGTGTGATGACTGTTATGATGAATACACAAATACAAGCGATAGAAGATACCATGCTCAGCCTGCAGCATGTGGGGAATGCGGTCCAAAAGTAACCCTTAACTATAAGGGCAGAATAATTGAAAATCAGGAAGAAGCCTTTAAAAAAACAGCAGATTATATTGATAATGGCGGCATTGTGGCTGTTAAAGGTTTAGGCGGCTATCATTTAATATGCAGTGCAGAAAACGATAGTGCAGTATTAAAATTAAGGCAGTTAAAAAAACGCAATACTAAGCCTTTTGCAGTTATGGCAGAAAATATTCAGACTATTAAACGATATGCAGTTATTCCAAAAATTGTGGAAGATACTCTTAAAAGTGCAGAAAGTCCAATAGTTATTTTTGAATGGTTCAGGCGGCCGTTTTCTGATTATGTATCACCTGATTCAAATAAAATAGGCATAATGACAGCATATACTCCACTTCATATTATATTATTTCAGTATATGAAAACAAAATTTATTATAGCTACAAGCGGAAACCATAGAGATGAGCCTATTGCTAAAAATCAGTCAGAAGCAGAAAAAAATTTAAGTGAATTTACTGATGTTTTTCTGCATCACAGCAGGGAAATTTTTCAAAGAGTAGATGACAGTGTATGTGCATTAGCTGATTATGGCTATATACTTTTCAGGCGGGCAAGGGGCTATGCTCCATATCCTGTTGCACTAAAAAATGATAATCAGGAAGAAATATTTGCAGCAGGGGCAAACCTTAAAAGCTCACTGCTCTTTTATAAATCAGGTTTTGCGTTTTTAAGCCAGTATATTGGTGATTTAGACAATATTGAAACAGAGCAGATGTATGAAGAAGTGCATAATAATATGAAGTCACTTTTTAATATTAACCCATCTGCTGCAATAGTTGATTATCACAGCCAGTATCGCTCTACAGTTTTTGCAGAAAATAAATATAAAAAAATATATAAAGTGCAGCATCATACCGCCCATTTTGCATCATGTCTTGCAGAAAATTCATATTATGATAATGCAGTAGGGATAGTTATGGATGGTTTTGGATTAGGGGCAGACAATAAAGCATGGGGTGGGGAAATATTTGTAAAAGAAAAAAATATTATTACAAGATATGCTCATATAGAAAATTATATTCAGCCGGGGCTTGATTCTGCTGCTAAAAACCCTGTCCGTATGGTTATATCATACCTTTATACTGAAAATCTGCTTGATAAAATAATGGATAAGTTTACATATTCAGGATATACTTGCGAGCAGGAAGTATCACTTATAAAAATGGCAGTTGATAATAGAATAAATTCTATAGAAACAAGTGCAGCAGGCAGGCTTTTTGAAAGTGCAGGTTCACTTGTTTTAAATAAACGCTCAAATGAATATGAAGGCGAGCTTGCTGTTTTATTTGAAAACTATGCCTGTAAAGATATAAAAGAAAGCTATAATTTTTTGTATGAAGATAATAAAATAAAGCTTTCAAAAGTATTTGAAGAAATGGTAGATGATATATTAAATAATCAGGATATTAAAATAATTTCATCAAAATTTCATAACGGCTTTGCAAATGTTATATATGATATTTGTGTTGATATTAGGAATAAATTCGGTATTACAGCTGCTGCACTATCAGGCGGTGTTATGCAGAATATATTTTTAAGCAGTAAAATATATAATATGCTTACAAAGGATGGTTTTATAGTTCTTACCCATAAAAAAGTCCCTGCAAATGATGCTGGCATTGCATTAGGTCAGCTATACTGCTGTCTTAATAATATTATATTAAAAAGTGTAGAATAATATATACTGTTTAAAGCGGAAATAATTAATAAACATCTTTCATTATAGTTTACATTTATTACTTTTTTATTAAACTACTTGTTAAATTTTCCGATATAGTGTATTATTAAAAAAATCAAGGAGGATTTTATGCTGTGGGCTAATATTGGAATTATTGTTTTAGTGTTAATTTTAGCAAGTATATATTTTCTCCCATACAGAAAGCTTAAAGGAAAAGTTTTTAAAAAACTTTTGCCAGATCCGTCAGGCATTACTGCTATGGAATATAGAACAGCGGCATACAGCCTGCAGTTGGAAAAGCGAAACGGAATATGGTATATTATAGATTCTGACTGGGAAGCAGATAAATCAAGAGTTACAAAATTATTAAACAGACTGCGTGATTTAAATGTTGATGAAAGGATAACAGGGTCTCAAGATGACCCAGAATTCAACATTGGCAGTAACGGATATTTAATATTAGATTATGAAGGCAAAATTACTAATATTGCAATAGGAAACAGGGTGGAGCATGACGAAGATTATGTTTATATTACAAAATCTGGTGACCCTGATATATTAGTTGTTCATTCGGGTGCATTAAGTCTTCTTTCAAAAGATGGTCAAAGTTTTTCTGATACTGTTATTTTTGAAGCATATTATCCGCAGATAAAAAGTGTGGAAGCAAGTTTAGGCAGTGATTATTTTACACTGCACTGCACTGAAAATGGCTGGCTGATTGATGGAAAAAATCTTATAAAAGAAGAAAAAGCACAGACTTTTATAGAAACACTTCTTGCTGCAGAAGCTTTAGGGTTTGTAGAAGATGAAAATATTAAACTTCCGCAAAGACCAACAGCAACAATTACAATGAAAGTAAACAGACGCAGTGTAATAAGATATTTCTTTGCAATACCAAGCCTGCAGGATAAATTTTTAATGCCTTTAAAGGGCAGAATACTCTATGTAGAAAAAGATGTGGTAAAACAAATCTTTGCTTTTACAGGCAGATAATTTCGTTTTTATTATAGTTTATAAAGTGGATTAGTCTAATTTTTTGGATAAATTCAGTATCTTATCTATCCTTTATTTTCAAATTTTATCCAGCTACGGACTTTTGATTCCATCGCTACTCGCTCGGAAAGTCCTTGCGTCGCAAAAACGGGGTCTTGCCCATGTTAATGGCAAGCTGTTTTCTATACTCGGAGCGGAGCGTAGTAAAAGATGCTCCCCATGAATTTGAAAAAATACGCTTGGTCGCAGTAAATGCTCCCGTCACTTTCGCTATGCGACGGGACTTCCTGTCCCTACATTGTCTTGCTGAACCTGATTTTGTGTTATACTGAGATTGATTTACAAGAGAAGTATATAAAAACAAGATAGTTTAAGCATATTATGCTCTGCTGTAATAGATATAATTTAGATTTTTCGCCTTTAAAAATCAGGCTCAAAATAGCTGCAAACCAAAATCTTATATTTCAAATTCCTTTTGTTATTTTATCAATAATTTGTGTGTTTTTATAAAAAATTTTATTTGATATATTTATTATGCTTTATTTTCTTGCAAAATATTATTATAATCATTTCATATTTTTATAAGATTATTTATATGTATTTGGAGGATAAATTGAATAATAAAGTAGCAGTTATAGGTGGCGGCAGTTTTGGAACAGCTTTAGCAACACTTGCAGCCTCAGACGGCAGAGAAGTAGTAATGTATGTTAGAGAAGAAGAAATAATAAAAGCTATTAATGAAGCTCATGTAAATCCGGTATTTTTACCTGATTTATTACTTCCTAAAAATGTATCAGCAAAACCAATGAGTGATATAGAAAACTGTGATGCAGAATATATTATATGGTCAGTGCCTTCTCAGTTTACAAGAAGTATGGCAAAAACTTATGCAAAAAGTTTAACTGGTAAAAATATTCTGCTTGCTACAAAAGGTGTAGAAATATCATCAGGGCAGCTTATGCTTTCTGTTATATCAAGCGAAGTAACAGCAAAATACTCTGTGCTTTCAGGACCTTCTTTTGCAAAAGAGCTGGCTCGTAAAAAGCCTACTTCTGTCTCTATTGCTTCATATTCTGCTTCTCTTGCTAAATGGTGGCAGGAAACTCTGTCCTGTGATTATTTCAGAGTATATACTACTGATGATATGATAGGGCTTGAAGTAGGCGGTGCAGTTAAAAATGTAATAGCCATTGCAACAGGTTTAAGTGACGGTATGGGGCTTGATAATAATGCAAGAGCTGCATTGATTACAAGAGGGCTCGCAGAAATTACACGCTTTGGGCTTGCATACGGTGCAAAAAGAGAAACATTTGTGGGGCTTTCAGGTCTTGGAGATTTAGTTTTAACATGCACTGGTGAGCAGTCAAGAAATTACAGTGTTGGCAAACTTTTAGCTCAGGGTAAAGATATTGATGAAATAACTCACTCTATCAAAATGGTAGCAGAAGGTGTGCCTACTGCAAAAGCTGTATATTTAGCAGCACAGGAAAGAGGTGTGCAGATGCCAATATGCACAGAAGTGTATAAAATAATATATGAAAGAAAAAATTCTAAAGATTCTGTAAGAGATTTAATGACAAGACCATTGACTATGGAAATGCCATATTAAGATAATTAATAATAAAGAGAAAAGGAGAAAACTATGTCAGCTGTAAGTAATGATAGTAAAATTTGGATGAATGGAAAATTAGTGGCAAAAGAAGATGCAAAAATATCTGTTTTAACTCACACACTTCACTATGGTGTAGGTGTATTTGAAGGCATACGCTGCTATAAAACAGAAAATGGTTCAGCAGTATTCCGTTTAAAAGAGCATATACAAAGACTTCTTGATTCTGCACGCATTTTCATGATTGACCCGGGATATTCTATTGATGATTTATGTAAAGCGACAGTTGAAACAGTTATTGCTAATAATTTAGAAGAATGTTATATCCGTCCGATTATTTATCTTGGTGATGGCGGACTTGGAATTAAAATAGATGAAAAATATCCAGTAGAAACTGCTATTGCAGCTTGGAACTGGGGTGCTTATCTTGGGGAAGAAGGTCTTGCAAAAGGTATTAAAGTATGCACATCTTCTTTTAACAGATTTCATGTAAATTCTACTGCAACTCGTTCTAAAACATGCGGTAACTATGTGGCTAGTGTTTTAGCAAAAAGAGAAGCAGTTATCAGCGGATATGATGAAGCATTATTTTTAGATACTGAAGGTTATGTGGCAGAAGGCAGTGGCGAAAATGTGTTTATTGTTAAAAATGGCAGACTTATCACTACACCTATGACTTCTATTTTAAGAGGTATTACAAGAGATTCTATTATCATATTAGCTCGTGATTTAGGCTATGAAGTTATTGAACAAAGGTTTACTAAAGATGATTTCTACCTTGCAGATGAAGCGTTTTTTACTGGCACAGCAGCAGAAGTTACTCCTATAAGTCAGCTTGACGGAAGAAAAATAGGCACTGGTGCAAGAGGGGAAATCACTGGTAAATTACAATCTGCTTTTTTTGATATAGTTAAAGGCAAAAATAAAAAATATACTGACTGGTTATATCCAGTAAAATAATATATGGCAGAAGATTTTAATAAAGACAGAGTTACAGTTTTAATAGACGGTAACTCTGTCATATACAGAGCTTTTTATAATGTTCCCCCTTTAACAGCTGGTGGAGTGCCTACAGGTGTTATACATGTATTTTTATCTGTTTTAGAAAAATTAAGAAAAAACCCTGAAATATCAGATATTATTATTATATTTGATGCAAAAGGTAAAAACCGCCGTCATGAAATGTTTGAAAGTTACAAAGCAACAAGGCAGGCAATGCCGGAAGATTTAATATTGCAGCTAAATATTTTAAAAGAAATGCTGCCCTATACTGGATACCCTATATACTGCATAGAGGGCTATGAAGCTGATGATGTAATAAATACACTATCCCAGACTATTAATAATAAAGTATGGATAGTTACAAAAGATAAAGATTTACATCAGCTTGTAAATGATAAAGTGCAGATATATGACTATCAAAAAGATGAAATAATAGACAGGGAAAAGGTTTATGAAAAATTTGGCTTATATCCGGAATCTATTCCAGATATGCTTGCTTTAATGGGAGATACCAGCGATAATATTCCCGGCATTGCAGGCATAGGACCAAAGACAGCTAAAACTCTGCTGGATAATTATAAAAGCCTTGATAATATTTTTAATAATGTAGAAAATTTAAAAGGCAGAATAAAAGAAAAAATAATGCAGGGAAAGGAACACGCATACCTTAGCCGTGAGCTTGTAAAACTTTTCTTTATTGAAAATATGCTGCCATATCACATAGAAAGAGATGAAGAAAAACTGAAATATTATTATGAGCTTTATCAGTTAAAACAGCAGCTTTCATCATTAAATACAGCATCATCTGTAAAAGCATTAGAATATAAGCCAGTAAAAAGTGTAGAAATAATGGCTTATTTAAATGATAAAATATATGCAGTAGATGAAACGGCTTACTATGAATATGAACAAGGTGAGCCATTATATTATTACGATATAAAATCACTTATTAAAAAAGGCATAAATATTCCAGAAAAAGCATTTGATATTCTGCTTGCTGATTACCTTATGGACCCAGATGCTGGCGGCATAAGACAGTTAAAAGATGAAAGTGAAGGTGAATTTTTTGCAAAACTATATAAGAAACGCAGAGATTTATTTAATAAATTAAAAGAAAATTCTCTTGATAAGCTTTATTATGATATGGAACTGCCAGTTGCTCGCATTTTAGCAGAAATGGAGCAGACTGGTATTATGATTAATGCTGAAAATATAAAATCAGTTGCTGAAAAATTAAAAACTTTTGTGGATATAGAATATGATAATATAAAAGATATGGCAGGGCAAGAGCTTAACCCTAACTCTCCAAAGCAGTTATCCGCATATCTTTATGATAAACTAGGCTTAAAAGGTATTAAAAAAAATAAAAGCGGTTATTCTACAGATGAAGATACATTAAAAGATTTAAGAGTAACTTATCCAGAGTATGATAATTTTATTTCTTCCATATTAAAATACAGGGAAATAAATAAGCTTTATTCTACATATACTCTTAATATGCTGGAATATGCAGTAGATGATAGAATACATACAGAATTTAAGCAGACAGGCACAGCAACAGGCAGGCTTTCTTCTATTAACCCTAATATGCAGAATATACCACAAAAGGGCGAATATGCTGAAATTTTAAGAAGCTCATTTGTTGCAAAACAAGGCTGCAGACTTGTTTCTCTTGATTATTCTCAAATAGAATTAAGAATACTTGCTCATTTATCTCAGGATGAAAATTTAATCAAAGCCTTTAATGAAAATAAAGATATTCACACAATGACAGCTCACAGTATATTTCATTTATCGCCAAATGATGTGGTAACTCATGATATAAGGAGGATAGCAAAAGCTGTTAATTTTGGCATACTTTACGGACTTTCTTCTTTTGGACTTGCAAGAGATACAAAAGTTACAAGAAAAGAAGCTCAACGCTTTATTGACGGCTATTTTGCCCTTTATCCAAAAGTAAAAATATTTATAGATGAGATAATTAAACAGACCAGAGAAAAAGGTTACTGCAGCACTATTTTAGGCAGAAAACGAAATATCCACGATATTAACAGCCGTAATGCAAATATCCGCACAAGAGCTGAGCGTATGGCAGTAAATGCACCAATACAGGGCAGTGCGGCAGATATAATTAAACTTGCAATGATTAACTGTGATAAATACATTAAAGATAATAATATAGATGCAAAATGTATTCTGCAAATCCATGATGAACTGATTTTTGAAGTAAATGAAAATATTATATCAGATTTTACTCATAAAATGACAAATATTATGGAAAAAGCTGTTTCCCTGTCTGTTCCGCTTTTAGTAAATGCAGAAACAGGTGATAACTGGGGACAGCTGTAAAAATATCAGGAGCATTAAATGTCTAACATAAGCAATTTATTAAAAGAAAATTATGACCTTAAAAATGAACTTGAAAGTATGGTTATGCGTGTTAAAGAAAATGAAGCTAAACATAATGGTTTTAAAGTTGTTCAATTTTCTATGCTTTTAAGTGATAATCTTGAAGAAATAGACAGTAAGCCTATGCACTATATTGAAGAAATATTTGATATTGAAAGAGCAGTGCTTTTTATTAAAAAAGACTCTATGGCTGTAGTGCAGAATTATGCAAATAAAGGTGTGCGAGTGCGTGTTATTGAAAGTGATGCTTTTTTATATACATTTTTAGGCAGCGATACTCGTTCTGGCACAGATAAATCTGTTATACATAAAGATTTTCAGCTTATGCCATCAGATGAAAACTATTCTTATGTGCTTGCACCAATTACTGATAATGGCAGAATAGTTGCAGCACTTGGGTTTTATTCGCAGGATAAAAACAGATTTTCAAGTGATTATAATTTTGATTTTGTAGAAGAGCTTGCATTAATTGCTTCTATTGCTCTTAAAAAGCTGGATAATGCTTTTTTACTTGAAATGCAGGCAAATACTGACTATTTAACAGCTCTGCCTAATAAATTTATATTTGATTTAACTGGCAGGTCAAGTTTTGAAGAATATAAGAAAAATGGCAGAAATTTTGCCTTTATTATGTTTGATTTAAATAATTATAAATATATTAATGATAAATTTGGTCATTTAGCAGGAGATGAAATACTTAAAATGATATCTTATGCTATGAGAAGCCAGATAGGCGATTATGATATACTTGGCAGGTTTGGCGGCGATGAGTTTTATCTTTTTACAGAAATAACTGATAAAAATGCTCTGCATGATTATATTATAAAAATGCAGAATGCTGTTGAAAAAATTGTATATGAAGAAGATAAAAATATGATATTTGGTTTCAGCGGAGGTGTAGTTACTGCAAATGAAAGAGATTTTGCAGGCTTTGATGATATTGTCCGCCTTGCAGATACAAGGCTTTATGAAGCCAAAACTCATATTAAAAAAGAGCATGGAATATCTATAGAAAGTGTTATAGTAGGGATATAATATGATAATAAATAAAAATGATAAAAAATTAGATGATATTAAAAACCGCGGAGCAGCTATGGAGGGCGATTATCTGCATACTGCTTCTGAGATTATATCAAATGTGCGAAAAAATGGCGATAAAGCATTATTTGAGTATACTAAAAAGTTTGATAATTTTGATATTAATAAAGATAACATAAAAGTCAGCAGGCAGGAAATAGAAGAAGCCTATGATAATACTGATGAAAAGCTGATAGAGAGTATAAAGAAAGCCCATGATAATATACTAGCATTTCATAAACTGCAAATGGAAAAAACATGGCTTTATGAAACAAAACATGGTGCATTACTGGGTCAAAAAATTACTCCCCTTGACAGTGCTGGAATATATGTGCCGGGTGGAAAGGCGGCTTATTTTTCTTCTGTTTTAATGAATGCTCTTCCTGCTGTTGCTGCAGGTGTAAAAGATATATCCATGTTAAGCCCTGCCGTAAATGGTAAAATTAATAGTGCAGTTTTAGCAGCAGCTGATATATGCGGTATAAAAGATATTTATAAAGTTGGTGGTGCTCAGGCAGTAGCTGCTTTTGCATATGGAACAGAATCTGTTAAAAAAGTAGATAAAATAACAGGTCCCGGAAATATATATGTAGCAATGGCTAAAAAACTTGTTTTTGGTGTATGTGATATTGATATGATAGCAGGTCCCAGCGAAATATTGATTATAGCAGGGGATAATGCAGAGCCAAAATATGTGGCTGCTGATATGCTTGCTCAATGTGAGCATGATGAGCTTGCCTCAGCCGTTACTATTGTCTGGAATAAAAAACTGGCAGAAGAAATTGAAAAAGAAGTAAAAAAACAGCTGGAAATTCTGCCTAAAAAAAATATCGCAAAGGTATCTATTGAGAAACATTCTGCTATTATTTTAGTAGATAATTTAGATGAAGCATGTGAAATAGCAAATAATATTGCACCTGAGCATTTAGAGCTATATATAGATGATGCTTTAAGCCATATTGGTAAAATTCGCCATGCAGGAGCAATATTTGTAGGCAGCAATTCACCTGAAGCAGCAGGGGACTATTTTGCAGGCCCTAACCATGTGCTTCCAACAGGCGGCAGTGCAAAATTTTTCTCACCACTTGGCACTTATGATTTCTTTAAGCGTTCAAGCATTATTTACTATAATAAAGCATCTTTGCAGGCAGGAAGTGATGATATTATCACAATGGCAGAAAATGAAAATCTGCAAGGCCATGCAAATAGTATAAAATTCAGGGTTTAAGATATAAATTAAGGTTATTCTGGGCTTGATTTATAAGCTAAATATCTAAAACAGATAATTTAAATATACTATACTATTGTGTAATATAATATAGTATAATTTAGATTTTTCGCATTTAAAAATCAGGCTCAAAATGACTGCTGTATAAAATTTTTGGGTAAATTCCAAAAAATTTTATAATAAGACAGCAAATTAATTTCTTTTTCTGTAAAGTGCAAGTCTATTTAGATATGTTATTTTAAGCATAAACCGAAAAATCTAAAATATTAATACTTAAATAAATAATCTTATATTATTATATTATTATAATAAATGCAGACTATAATAAAAATAGACAGATTATGATACTGCATTATTTATATAATTCTTGACCATATAATAAAAAAACAGTAATAATATCTGCATGGAAAAATTATTACAAACTTTTACACTTAAAAAAACTGTGGCAAAACCTTTGGGCTATGTTCGTTTTGGGCTTTTCTTTTTAACATTTTTAATAGCCCGTATACCTTTATGGTTTGTAATAATATGTGCTTTTTTATTAAACGGCACTATTGGTATTACTTATACAGTATTTCTTTCATTTGCTGTTATAATTTGCAGAATATTTATTGATTCAGAAATAGCAGGCGGCAGCAGAAGTTTTTTATTTTTTTTAGGGATGTATCTTTTAAGGGGACTGGGAGCATTGCTTTTTTATTTTACAGTGTTTGGAATAATAATATATATTATTGCACCGCATAGTGATACTGTTGGCAAAATATCAATGTTTTTTGTAATAATACTGCTTTACTACTTTATGTCTGGAAACAGAATTAAGGCATACTGGAATGGATACTATATTCCTTTTAAGATTTCTTTAATAGTAAGTTTTCTATGGCTTTATCTTGCATTTATACCTGATAATTTATTTATGAATGCAATGGTAGTGCTTTTGATATATATTTTAGAATTTTATAATCTGTTATATAATAAGCCTCTTGGAATGCTTCCAAACAGGTATACAATTAATAGTTTAATATAACTATAATCTTATTTCACTAAACCCAGCTCACGCATTACTGATGAATGAGTATATGCTCTTGGGTTACGGCTGTATTTATTTATAGCAGTTTCATATACTTCCATATCCATTTCATCTTTAATTCGTTCCAGTATGGTATTTTTTATAAACTCAGCAGTAGATATATTATTTCTGACTGCACATTTTTCAAGCATGGCGGTTTCTTCTGCTGTTAACTCAAGTGATAAGTTCATAAAAGCCTCCTGATAGAGAGTATAAACCAAAATTTAAATTTTTTGCAACCTGAAATTTTAAACAAGATTGTAAAATTTGTAAATAGCGGCCTTAATATTTATATTATCGCTTGAAAGCATTAATAACTTTATAAGATTTTAAAATAATTTTTCAGGGTCTTCTATGGGGTAACCTTTTTGAGCAAGAGCGATGACAATATCTTTTATTATTTTTTCTTCGCTGAACATATTTTCTCCATCAGCTGCCTGAATTATTACCCAGTTTTCATCTTGAGCCATTTGTTTATACATTTGATATACTTTATCCATATAGCTGTCATTAGCTTCATGTATATCTTTTGCTGCATCAGTATATGACCTTTTGCCTTTTAAAGCTACCATTCTGCCTGCTATTACAGGGTCAACATCTAAAAATATTATAACATCAGGTGAAGGCATTTCTAAAATATTATATTCAAGCCTTTTTACCCAGTCGGCAAATGTTTTACGCTGATTTTCTGGAAATTTTACTGCCTGATGAGCAATATTTGACGGAACATATCTGTCAAAAATAATATTTGAGCCACTGTTAATATCTTTCATAATTGATTTTCTCATCTCAAACCTGTCCATAGCATAAAGCATAACAGGAAATTGAGGCGGCACTTCATCTAATGAGCCAAAACCTCCGTTTAAATATTTGCCTACTTCAAGTCCAAAATTAGTGCCTTTGTAGTTTGGAAAACTGTATAATGCGTTATCTATACCTTTTGCACTCATTTTTGCAGATAATATTTGAGATTGAGTTCCTTTACCAGAGCCGTCTAATCCTTCAAATGCGACTATCATATTTCACCTTTTATATTAATTAATAATTAAATTTATATATTATTTTTTATGTGTATGCAATGAAAGTTTTTTGTGTAAGTTAGGTTCCAGAAAAATAATGAACTCATTTAAATGTGGATTGTTTAAGATAAATAGGGTAAAAAAATCTTGTGTAAGATTATGAGACATATGTTACAAAAATAAGTATAAAAAAATACCTCTTAGTATATAGTATAAAATTAAGCAAAAAACTAAACTAAACTAAGAGGTATCACAATGAATAAAGTGATAATAACAGAAGAAATGCGATTTCGTCAACGGTTATGTGAGTATGCATTAAAAAAAGGAGCAACGAAAGCAGCCCGCAAATATCAAGTGAACCGTATGTTTGTATACAGGC
>Ga0209694_1000631_pt1 | contig 51902 bp, 57 predicted proteins | sample GluameincwithD2O_FD_187499 | JGI IMG/M metagenome (GOLD analysis project Ga0209694, IMG submission 187499) | Mouse cecum microbial communities from Vienna, Austria - Glucosamine amended microcosms incubated with D2O (SPAdes) (version 2) | ecosystem: Host-associated > Mammals > Digestive system >... | reverse complement strand
TTCGGCCGAGAAGTGTTTTCCCCGACGCACAGGTCGCCGGGGAAAACGGATTTCATTTTCTTCGCGCCTGCGGGCGCGAACTCTGCGAGGCTTTTTCGATAAGCTCAGGGCAGCCGCCCTGTTGAATACGCCTATGGTTTGCGCCACACCATCTGGATATGGGGGATGCCGTCCTCCAGAAATTCCTGGGAGGTCTGGACGAAGCCCGCCTTCTCGTAGAGTTCCCTGGCGTAGGTCTGGGCCTCAATGGTGATGGTGTCCGCCCCGAATTTCTCCTGGGCGGCGCGGATGCCCTCGGCCACGATGCGGCCGCCCAGGCCCTGGCGGCGCTTCACCGCGATGACCCGTCCGATGGAGACGGTGTCGAAGGTGGTGTGGGGGGGCAGCAGGCGCAGGTAGGCCTGGATGCCCTCTTCGCTGCGCAGCCACAGGTGGTAGGCGCTCTTGTCCGCGTCGTCCACCTCGGGATAGGCGCACTGCTGCTCCACGATGAACACCGCCACCCGCAGCTTGTAGATCTCAAACAGCTCGTCCCGGGTGAGCTGGGAAAAATGCTTCACAATAAGTTCCATGGTTTTCGTCCTCCTGCTGTCTCTTTGATTGCCGCGGGCCGGCCGGTGCGTCAACCCAGGCGCGGCGCCGCGGGCCCTGCCCGCCTGCCGGTATCCAGGCACGGGCGGCAGCGCAAATAGGGGTGCCTGCGTCAAAAGCCGCTGGCGCCGGGAGGGTTTGGATAGGCCCTGCATATAGGGCTCCCCCGTAAAAGGGGGATTCTTAAGGGGGAAGGCCGGCTATGGGAGCGGCCCGCCCTTTGGGCCGTTTCCATTTGGAGGCCGCCCCCTTAAGCGCGCTCTTTGGTCACTTTCTCTCGCGTGAGAGAAAGTGACATCCCCCCGTCCCGCCCGCAGGCGGGTCTGCAAAGGCCCAACGGCCTTGCAAAGCGTGTGATCTCCGATTATTCGCTCCGCAGCGCCTCCACCGGGTCCTTCTTGGCCGCGCCCCGGGAGGGCACCAGCCCCGCGAATACGGTGAGTATCACGCTGATGGCAACCAGGATGGCCCCCGCCCCGGCGGGCAGCACGGCGGACAGGTCGTCCAGCCCCGTCAGGCTGTGGATCACCGCGTTGATGGGGAAGGTGGCCGCCACGCTCACCAGGATGCCCAGCAGGCCCGCCGCCAGCCCCACGATGAGGGTTTCGGCGTTGAACACCCGGGACACGTCCCGCTTGGACGCGCCCACCGCCCGGAGGATGCCGATTTCCTTGGTGCGCTCCAGCACGGAGATGTTGGTGATGATGCCGATCATGATGGACGACACCACCAGGGAGATGGACACAAAGGCGATGAGCAGGTAGCTGATGCCGCTGATGATGCCGGTGATGGAGCTCATCAGCAGGGCCACATAATCGGTGTAGGAGATCTCGTCCTCCTCGTTTTCCACCCCGGCGTTATACTCCTTGATGAGGTCGGCGATCTTGTCCTTCTGGGCGAAGGTGGTGGCGTAGATGCTGATGGCGGAGGGGGCGTCCAGCCGGGTATAGCCCAGCAGATCCAGGTTGTCCTCATAGGTGGAGGAGGAGCGGGTGGGGGGCATATAGTTGTCGTACAGGTAGACGAACTGCCACGGCTCCAGCGGCTCCACCGGCATGGGCAGGGGAGAGGCGGCCAGATCCGCCGCCGCATCCAGCATGGCCGCCAGCTGGTCCTGGCTCATGGCCCCCAGCTGCTGCGTCACCCCGGCGGCATACTGCTCCCGCACGGCCTGGGCGATGGCCTCCTCCACTTTGGCGAAGAGGTCCTCATCGCTCATGTCGGCGATGTAGCCCCGCACGGTGTCCCCGTCCACCCCCATCTCGCCTGCGTACTGCTCCACGATCATATCCTCGATGGCCTGCCGGGTCATGCCCGCCATCTGCTGCTCCACCACCCCGTCCACGTACTCCTGGGAGGGCTGGCCCATCAGGTCGATGTAGGCCTCGGCCTTGTTCTGGACGGACAGGGTGCGCAGGTGGTCCTGGATATCCTGGCGCTTCTGCCGGTCGGAGGGCTCCACGTCGGTGTCCTTGGGGAAGGGGAGGCCGGAGATGACATCGGTTTCCGGATCATCCAGCTGGGCCTTCAAAATCTCGGTGTCCCCGGTGGTCTCGATGGCGAAGCGGGTGAGGGCGCTGGTGTAGCCGATGCCGCCGGACAGCATCCCGCTGCCACCCTCCAGGGGCCGGGCGATGCCGGACACCTTCAGGCGGATGCCGGTGTCGCCGCTGTTGTAGAGGAAGTCCATCCCCGCCGCGGTGGCGGACATATCGGTGTAGGTGTCCGTGGCCGGGTCGTGCTGGTAGTACTCCGCCGGGAGGATGAGCTTGAAGTCCAGGCCGCACAGATCCTCATAGGACCAGCTCACGTCCCCAAACTCCACCGGCTCCCCCTGGGACATGGAGGTCATAACCTGCTCCATATCGTCGTGGGGCATCAGCCCCAGGGCGTACAGCATCAGGTCGGAGATCTCGTTGTTGCCGTCCACAAACAGGATCACCTCGTCGTGCCCCTGGGGCCAATCGCCATAAAGCAGCTGGTAGTCCGCCTTGACCTGGGGGGCGATGAGCGCGCCGTCCTCGCCGGGCAGCAGCTCCTCCCACACCTCCATGGCGGAGTACATGGAGCCCATCTGCTCAAAGTAGGACGAGTAGTCGCCGCCGTACATGGCGGTCATGGCGTCCTGCATCAGGGTCATCACGTCGCACTTGATGATATCCCCGTTTTCGTCCTGGGCGTAGATGTCGAAGTCAAAGTCATAGCTGTAGTGGATGTTGGCCATGTCCTTGATGCCGCCGCCCCCGTTATCCAGGTACTCTTTAAACGCCTCCAGGTTGTTGGTCTCCACTTTGGCGTTGAGCATGGAGTCCATCATGTCGTACATGACGGTGGAGGGGTACACCCGGTCCGGGTCCTGGCCCTCGGCGGCCGCCCCGGTGAGCTGGTCCCGCCGCGCCCCCATAAGGGAGGCCATCATGGCGGTCATGTCGGTGCTCTCCGCCTGGATGGTGAGGGGGTAGCTGGTCAGGGTGTCCTCCTGCACCTGGTTGATATAGTCGTTGATGCCGGCGGACAGGGCCAGGATGAGGGCGATGCCGATGATGCCGATGGACCCGGCGAAGGCGGTGAGCACCGTGCGGCCCATTTTGGTGCGCAGGTTGGTCAGCGACAGGGACAGGGCGGTGAGGAAGGACATGGAGGGCTTTTTGTCCGCCCTGGCCTGTTTGCCGGTGAGGACGGGGGCCTGCTCTTCGGCGTGGTAGGGGTTGGTGTCCCCGGTGACCCTGCCGTCCTTCAGGGTGACGATGCGGGTGGAGTACTGCTGGGCCAGCTCGGGATTATGGGTGACCATGATGACCAGCCGGTCCCGGGCCACCTCCTTCAAAAGCTCCATCACCTGCACGCTGGTCTCGCTGTCCAGCGCGCCGGTGGGCTCGTCGGCCAGGAGGATGTCCGGGTCGTTGATGAGGGCCCGGGCGATGGCAACGCGCTGCATTTGGCCGCCGGACATCTGGGAGGGCACCTTGTTGAGCTGGTCGCCCAGCCCCACCTTTTCCAGGGCGTGCACGGCCCGGCGGCGGCGCTCCTTCTTGGACACGCCCGCCAGGGTCAGGGCAAGCTCCACGTTGGAGAGCACCGTCTGATGGGAGATCAGGTTATAGCTCTGGAACACGAAGCCGATGGAGTGGTTGCGGTAGGCGTCCCAGTCGCCGTCCTTGTAGTCCTTGGTGGAGCGGCCGTTGATGATGAGGTCGCCGCTGGTGTAGCGGTCCAGGCCGCCGATGATGTTCAGCGTGGTGGTTTTGCCGCAGCCGGAGGGGCCCAGGATGGACACGAACTCGTTTTCCCGGAACTCCAGGTCCACCCCCCGCAGGGCCTCGATGGTGTTCCCCCCCAGGGTGTACTGCTTGGTGATGTTGGATAGCTTTAACATATGGTCTTACTCTCCTTTGGTTTGTTCAAACAGGTAGTCCAGCATTTGGTTGGCCGCCAGGTAGCCCCGGACCAGCTCCGCCTTGGCGTCGTTGGGCAGGGCGCCCAGCAGCTCCAGATAGTGGTTCAGCTTTGCCTGAATCCGCTCCGCCGCCGCCCGGCCCTTGGGCGTGAGGGAGAGGATCACCACCCGCCGGTCTGACTCCTGCCGGGTCCGGGTGAGGAAGCCCTCCTGCTCCATCTTCTTGCACAGGGATGAGGCGTTGGCCTGGTCGATGACCGCCAGGTCGCTGATATCCCCCACCGCCGCGTCCTGCCGGTACAGGTGGGCCAGCACGCAGGACTGGAGGGTGGTAATGCCTTCCGACTGCACCACCGGGTCCAGCAGGCGGGAGGTCTTTGACTTCAGGGTCTGGAACATGGTGAGAACGGAAAAGCGTTCGTCTTCGTTCACAGGATCACCTCCAAATATATTTGCTTCACATATATTAGCGGGGGCCGTCCGACTTGTCAAGGGAAATTATATGTTGTTCACATATTGTTTACAGCGCAAAAAAACACCCCCGGCAGGGCCCTGCCGGGGGCGTCTTGAGCGGTGCGGGCGGGTGAAACGGCCGCGCCGCGCGCAAAACCAGGGCGCAGGGCTGGGCCTATCTCCTGCCCGACAGGGCAAACCCCAGCACGGTGCCGCACAGCCCGCCGATGATGTGGGTGAGCTGGGATACGTTGTCCTTGACGAAGATGGCGTCCCACAGCTCGCCCCCCAGGTAGAAGATGGCCACCAGGATCAGGGTGGTGGGGATTGCGCCGTTGCGCACCCCGCCGAAGGAGGAGAGCAGGATCATCATGAACACGATGCCCGACGCCCCCAGCAGTGCGGTGCTGGGGAAGAAGAGGAACTGCACCAGCCCGGACACCAGGGCGGTGAACAAAATGGCCCACAGCACGTTCCAGCTGCCGAAGCGGTCCTCCAGGTTGGGGCCCAGGACCAGGATGAGCACCATGTTGCCGATATAGTGGGCGTAGCCGCTGTGGCCCAGCGCGTGGCCGAAGAAGCGCAGCCAGGCCAGGGGGTCGGCCAGGGAGCACTGGTAGACGGAAAACAAGCGGGCGTTGGCCCAGCCGCCGGTGAAGTAGTTGGCCGCCAGGGCCAGGAGGGAGAGAAGAGCAAAGGTGAGGGTCACCGGGGCGTTATAGGAAATCTTCATGGTGGGGCGGTTTATGTCGTTTCGGGCCATGGCTGGTCACCTCGGGTAAAAAATACTGCCGGCCGCAGGGGCGGCTGGCAGTATTATACCCGATTTCCGCGGAAAAGGGAAGGGGAATTTACCTGTCCTGGGGGCGCAGCCGCCGCTTGGAAGCAAGGTATGCTGTTGGGAAACGCGCCGCCGGAGTACCTAGGCTTTTTAGATAAAATAGATGAGGAAAAAAGAAAATTACATGTTGATTTTCAACGAAATTTGTGGTATCATTTTAATGAAGTTAAGCGGCAGGCGCGGGAAAGGAGCTTTCTATGGGAAAAAACGATATGGCGCGGTTATCCTGGTGGGCCCATTGGTACTTGCCCCAGGGGGAGGCGGAGAACGTTGTCGCTGACTATGGGGATAAGGCGGGGGCGCCGTCTTTCGCCGGTGCGGAGCGGCCGCGGAAAGCGGCAAAGAAATTTATCCGGCCCCAATCCTATTATATTTGGCTGGGTGTGTTCGTCGTTTTGGCCGCCTGCGCCGTGATTCCCGTGCTGAGTTCCAGGAAATTCGGATGGGACGCAATGCGCGTCGTTTGGAAAAGCCTGTTCTCCACCGGCTTCCCGTTGTACCGTGTCTTTCTGGCGGTGGGGGTGGTTGTGCCCCTGCTTTGGTTCCGGCGGCGGAAGGGGGATAAGAACCCGCCCCTGCACAAGCCGATTGCCGTTATGCTGGCAATATTAGTGATAACGGTGGGAATCCTGTGGTGGATGCTGTGGAACTATGAGCATGTATTTTTTGGCGGGTTTGATCCCATTTTAGGGGGGCTTCATGCCGGGGAAGTGAACGCGTTGGCCATGAAATGTATTGCGGCGCTGCTGGCGGCAGCGGGTGTGGCGGGGCTGGTGAACGCCCGCGCCGTTGACCGCCGGTGGCGGGCGGTGTATGTCCTCAGCCTGTGCGCGCTGATGATGGCGCTGAAAATCTCAAGCATGTTCGTTTATTTTGATGTGTCCTCTACCCCAATGGAATGGGCCTTTCCAACCATGCTGGAGCTCACCGCAGTGGGCCTGATTGGGGCTGGGGTGTCCCTATGCTGATAAAACCCGGCAGGGTCGCGGCTGTTTCCACAGAATAAAAAGTCCGGGAAAGTTTCCCGGACTTTTTTGTTTGCCCTGCGGGGCGCGGTGCGCCCCTGCGTCCGGCCCCGCTGCGGTCCAAGCGTCCTCGCCGTCCGCTTCTCCGCGCTTCCTGATCACGCTGCGCCTGTTCGCGGCGCGGTTCTAAGCCCTCCGATTCCGCAAAAGCTGTCCGGCCCCCGTGGGGCCTCCCCGCTTTTGCTCCACTTTGGTCTTAGCCCGCGGCTCACGACGGCTCCGCGCTTCTTACATATCCCAAACCAGGGGCTTGCCGTCCCGGTCCACCAGGGGGCACAGCCCGCCTGCGTAGCCGTCTTTTACGAACAGGTACTGCACGCCGGTGGTGGTATCCGCCAGCACCATGCGACGGTTCGAGGTCAGGCCGTTGCCCTCCTCCTGGACGATTTGAAAGCGGTCATTCTTCGACATGTTCACTCTTCCTTTCTCAGCTTTGATCCGGGGAATGCAGGGACATTATGAATTGATCGCGCTGAAATGTCAACAGAACCTGCGCTTTCTTTAGGAATTCTTAACGTTATGGAGGAAGTTCGGGAAAAGCCCCGGACTTCCTTCTCAATACGCCGCCGTGCACAACAGGGGCGGCCGCCGCTCCGGCCCACGGACGGGCCTGCGGCAATTTTGGCCGCAAAGCCGGGTGCTGAGGCTATTGGTACAGCTTCTTATACTTCCCACTTGAGGGGCCCGCCGTCCTGGTCCACCAGGGGGCACAGCCCGCCCGCGTAGCCGGACTGGGCAAGCAGGTACTGTACCCCCGTGGCGGTGTCCATCAGCACCGTAAGCTGAGGGCCGGTGAGGCCGTTGCCCTCCGAGTGGATGACTTGAAAGCGGTCGTTTTTTGCCATGGTGATCCATCCTTTCTATTTGAGGTCAAACAATATTATATATCATATGGTGTTGGCCTGTCAATAGGGGACGGACGCGTTTACGAGGGGTGATTCTGCAATAGGAGCCGGATGGAGGAAAACGCCAGCAGCGCCATGGTAATCATCATGACAACGCCGTTGGCCCGCACCGCCCAATCGGGCAGGGTGAAGAAGATCCGTCCTGCCGTCCACAAAATTACCGACAAGGCCAGCGCCAGAAAGCTGAAAAATCGTAATTTTTTCATCAAATATTCTCCTTTGGAATCAGCTCCGCCAGGTCGGCGGGCAGGGGGGCGGCAAAGCGCAGCGGCGTGCCGGTGATGGGGTGGGTCAGCTCCAGCCGCGCGGAGTGGAGGGCGGGGCGGGCGATGAGCGCCTGGTTTTCCGTCCCATACAGGAAGTCCCCGGTGAGGGGACAGCCCAGGTGGGCCATGTGGACGCGGATTTGATGGGTGCGCCCGGTCTCCAGCTCCAGCTCCACCAGGGTGCGGGGGCCGCAGACGCGCAGCACCCGGTAATGGGTGCGGGCGGGCTTGCCGCCGGGGTGCACCGCCCGCCTGTCCGGGGAGCCCTCTGCCAGGCCGATGGGGGCGTCTACAACGCCGGAGGGGGCGGGGGGCGCGCCGTCGCAGACGGCCAGGTACACCCGGCGGAAGCCCCCGGTGTGGAGCTGGAGCTTCAGCCGTTCCTGGGCGTGGGGGTGCTTGGCCGCCACCAGCAGGCCCGAGGTGCCCTTGTCCAGCCGGTGGACAGGGTGGAAATCGGCCTCCTCCCCAGCGGTTTTGTAATGATACATCAAAAAATTACCCAGAGTATCGTCAAAATGGCCGTGTCCGGGGTGGACCAGCACCCCGGGGGCCTTGTTGAGGACGATCAAATCCCAGTCCTCGTACAGGATGTCCAGCGGGCCCTCCGCCGGGACCACGCCGGAGGCGGGGGCCGGGGGCGTCAGGCGCGCCGCCAGCGTCTGCCCCTCCCGCACCCGGACGCGGACGTTCACCCGCGCCCCGTCCAGGGTGATGCCGTCCTCCAGCCATTTGATCCGCCGCAGCACCGTGCCGGACAGCCCCAGGGTCCGGCGCAGCAGGGTGTTGACCTCCGCGCCCGCCAGCTCCGGGGTGATGGACAGCGTCAGATACCGGGCGCTCACAGCTTTTTGGACAGGTAGAGGTTAGCGATGAGCCAGACAACGGCGTATACCGCCACCACCCCCAGCACCGCCAGGGCGGCCTCCATGCTCACCGCCACCAGCACGAACATGGAGCATGCGGCGGCGAAGAAGGTGAACATCCCGGCGAATTGGTAGGACTGGTTGAGGATGGCCTTCTCCCGCTCATCCTGCTCCTGGATCTTGGCCTTCTTCCGGGCCGCCGGGTGGGTGAGCAGGTACTGCATCCGCACCAGCAGGAACACCGAGCCGATGGCGATGCCGCTGGAGCCGCCCAGGTAGAAGCCCCGGGCAAAGGCGGGCAGCACATCGCTGTCATGAATCAGCAGGAGGTAGCAGACAAGGCCCGTCAGCCCCACCGCCAGCAGGCCGAAGCCCGCCAGACGGCGGCGGCGCAGGGAGCACTCATAGTCGGACGTATCAAATATGTGCAGCATCATAGGGGTTCCTCCTTATTCCCGGCCCAAGAGCCGGCGCTTGAAGGCGTGGAATTTATCGAACACGGGCCGGGTCTTAGGGGAGCCGTACAGCAGGCCGATCAGCAATAGCGCGCAGGCCGCGCCGGACAGGAGATGGGCCGCGGCCGCCGCAGGGCCCCCCAGCTCCAGCACGTTTCGGATGAGCAGGCTGATCCACAGCAGGGTGACGCCGGCGGCAAAGGCGGGGTTGATGTTAAAATTACAGTTGCGCCTCATGGTTCTTCCTCCTCAAACAGGAAAATGTCCTCGATGGTGGTGTCAAAGTATTTGGCGATCTTGTGGGCCAGCAGGAGCGAGGCGTTGTAGCGCCCGCTCTCCAGCGAGATGATGGTCTGCCGGGTGACAGCCACCGCCTCGGCCAGCTCCGCCTGGGAGATGCGCCGGGCTTTGCGCAGCTCGGCGATGCGGTTTTCCATGTCAGCCCTCCTTTGGATGTAAAGTTTGCTTTACAAGATGGAGTATAGCACGCTTTACATTTCGTGTCAAGCGTATTTTACATTTTCGCAAAAAAACTTCCCCGGAACCTGTCCGGGGAAGTTTTTGAACGTCTGGCAGGGTTCCGCCGCCCGCAGGCGGCGAAATCAAATGAAATCCATTTCAGGGACGGCCCCGAAAATGCCTCCCGGGGCGCAAGCGTGTCCCAGGGGGCGCGAGCCGGGGCGCGGACCCCATCGCGGAAAAGGGCTTTGCCCCTTTCGGCGGTTACTCCGCGGATATCATATAGTAGTACACAGGCTGCCCGCCGGACAGCAGGGTGATCTCGGCGTTGGGGCACTGCTTCTGGAAGATGGACAAAGCCTCGTTGGCCTGCTCCTCGCTGACATCCTCGCCGTAGAAGATGCTGATGAACTCGGCGTTCTGCTGGCTGTCCGCCTGGGCCAGCCGCTCCAGCAGGGAGCCGATGGCCCGGTCGGTGCCGAACAGCTGGCCCTCCGCCAGGGCCATGTAATCCCCCTCGTGGATGTCAAAGCCGTCAAAGTCGGAGTTCCGGGCGGCATAGGTGACCTCGCAGGTGCGCACGTTTTTGCGGGCCTCCTCCATGGCGGCGGCGTTGGTCTGGGTGTCCGCCTCCGGGTCCAGCACCAGCATGGCGGAGATGCCCTGGGGCACGGTGCGGGTGGGCACCACCACCACCTCTTTGCCCTCGATGAGCCCCACGCACTGCTGGGCGGCCATGATGATGTTTTTGTTGTTGGGCAGCACGAACACCACCTCGGCGGGGGTGCGGGCGATCTCCCGGCAGATATCCTCGGTGGAGGGGTTCATGGTCTGGCCGCCGGAGATCACCCCGTCCACGCCCAGGTCCTTGAACACGCCGGCCATGCCCGCGCCGGCGCTGACGGCCACCACGCCGTACTTCTTTTCCGGCGGGGCGACGGCGTCCCCCCGACCCTCCAGTTCGGCCTCCACCTGCTCCAGGTCGTCGGTGGACTGGGCTTTTTTGCCTGCGGCCAGCTCCTCGGCCTGGGTGCGCATGTTCTCGATCTTGGCCAGCTCCAGGGTGCCGTATTTCTGGGCCTCGCTGAGGGCCGCGCCGGGGGTGTCGGTGTGGACGTGGACCTTGAACGAATCGTCGTCCTCGCCGATGACCAGGCTGTCGCCGATGCCGTTCAGGTAGGCGCGGAAGGGCTCGATGGACTGCCCGGGGGTCTTGCGCACGATGAACACCGTGTCAAAGGTGAAGGTGATGTCCTCCTCCGACAAGGCGCCGAAGTCGGCGCCCTCCTTGACGGGCAGGCCGCCGTCCTCCTCCTCGGGGACGGGCAGGCCCCGCAGCTCGTCCAGCATCCCCTGGAGGATGCACAAAAAGCCCTTGCCCCCCGCGTCCACCACGCCGGCCTTCTTCAGCACCGGGTTTTGGTTGACGGTGTTGGCCAGGGCGGCCTGGCCCTCGGCGATGGCGGCCTCCAGCACGGCCTCCACGCTGTTGTGCTCCTGGGCGGCCTGGGACGCCTTGGCGGCGGCCAGCCGGGATACGGTGAGGATGGTGCCCTCGGCGGGCTTCATCACCGCTTTATAGGCGGCGGACACGCCCTCGTTCAGCGCGGCGGCAAAGGCCGCGCCGTCCGCCTCGTCCCGCTCCTTCAGCCCCTTGGACACGCCCCGGAACAGCAGCGACAGGATGACGCCCGAGTTGCCCCGGGCCCCCCGCAGCAGGGCGGAGGCGTTGATGGAGGCGGCCTTGCCGATGGACTGGGCCGGCTTCTTCTTCGCCTCGGCGGCGGCGGTGCCGATGGTCAAGGACATGTTGGTGCCGGTGTCCCCGTCGGGGACGGGGAAGACGTTCAGATCGTTGATGGCCTGTTTCTGGGCGCTGATGGAGGCGGAGCCGTGGATCACCATGCGCTGAAACAGCGCGCCGTCAATGATATCTACCATAGTTGGATATCCTCTCTTTCTGGGCCGGTTTAACCGATCACCATGGAATCCACGCAGACGTTGACGCTGCGCACCTCCACCCCGGTGAGGCGGTGGACGTTGTACTTCACTTCGTTCTGGATGGATTGGCCCACCGCCACCAGGTTTACCCCGTTGTCCACGATGATGTGCAGGTAGATGGAGATGGACTGGTCGTCGTTATAGACGATCTTCACGCCCTTGGACATGGATTCCCGCCGCAGCAGATGCACCAGCCCGTCGGTCTTGGAGCGGAACGCCATGCCCTTCACGCCGTAGCAGCTGGTGGCCACCGCGCCGGTGAGGTTGGAGTATACGTCGCTGGTCAGCCGGACGAGACCTTTTTCAGTCTGTATTTTCATGGGAACCTTCCTTTCTTCACATGCAAGAGGGCCGCCGTTTCTCATTCATTGCTCCCCATATTGTATTCTATTTCATTGAAAAATACAAGCCCGTTTTGCCGCCAAAATATTTGGGGACGTTCCAAATATTTTGGGGATTTTTTCCCGGTTTGGGGGGCCGCCCCCGCGGGGGCGGCCCATGGACGCGGCCCCCCCCCCGGCGGCGGGGCGTCCGGGGCGGGATAAAAAATCCCCCGCCGGCTGGGGCGGGGGATGGGGGCTTATTGCGTCGGCTGCTGCGCTTCGCCTGTTCGCAGCGCGCGGCTTCACAGCGGCTCGGGCAAAACCCGCCCGCTGTGCGGCGGCTGGGCTTTTGCCCTCGCTCCGCTCCATCCGCGCTGCTCACAACGGCTCAGCCCATCAGCGAGCACACCAGCTCGGTATAGGCGGCGGGGTCCTCGATGGGCAGGCCCGCGATGAGCAGGGCCTGGTGGTAGAGCACCTGGACGTATTTGGCGGCGCGTTCCCTGTCGTCCCCGTCCAGGGCGGCCTTCAGCGCCGCGAAGGGGGCGGCGGCGGGGTTGAGCTCCAGCACGCGCTCGGCCTTCATGGGGCCCATGGGGGAGGACGCCTCCAGCTTGGAGAAGTACTTCTCCATCTCCAGGCTCATGGGGCCGTCCGCCGTCATGCACACTGGGGCGGTTTTGAGGATCTTGGACACCCGGGCCTCCTTGATCTTGTCCCCTAAGGTCTCCTTCACAAAGTCCAGCACCGGCTTGGCGTCCTGGGCCTGCTTTTCCTGCTCCGCCTTCTCCTCGTCGGTCTCGGGCAGGGCGTCCGGGTCGGACACCGATTTCAGCGCCTTGCCCGACACCTCCCGCAGGGCCTGCATCACAAACTCGTCCACCTCTTCGGTGAGGTACAAAATCTCCCAGCCCTTGTCGGCGATGCGCTCCACCTGGGGCAGGCGGGCGGCCTGCTCGCGGGTATCGGCGCACACGTAGTAGATGAACTCCTGGCCCTCGCCCATGCGCTCCACATATTCGGCCAGGGAGGCCAGTTTGCCCTCCCTGGAGGTGGTGAACAGCAGCAGATCCTGCAAAAGCTCCTTCTTGGCCCCGTAGCCCTCGGTGACGCTGTATTTGAGCTGGCGGCCGAAGGAGGCCCAGAACTTCTCGTATTTTTCCCGGTCGTCCTTCATCAGCTTGACCAGCTCGTTCTTGATCTTCTTCTCCAGGGCGGCGGCGATGATCTTCAGCTGGCGGTCATGCTGGAGCAGCTCCCGGGAGATGTTCAGCGAGAAGTCGGGGGAATCCACAACGCCCTTTACAAAGCGGAAGCAGTCGGGCAGCAGGTCGGCGCACTTGTCCATGATGAGCACGCCGGAGGAGTAGAGCTGGAGGCCCTTTTCATACTCCCGGGTGTAGAAGTCGTAGGGGGTGGCGGAGGGGATGAAGAGCAGGGCCTTGAAGGTCACGGCGCCCTCGGAGGAGGTGGTGACGGTGGCCAGAGGGGGCTGCCAGTCGCCGAACTTCTCGCGGTAGAAGCTGTCGTACTCCTCCTGCTTCACCTTGGAGCGGGGGCGCTGCCACAGGGGCACCATGGAGTTAATGGTCTTTTCCTCCACCACCGTCTCCCACTCGGGCTTGTAATCGTCCCCGGCGTCCTCCGGCCGCGCCTTCTCCCGGTAGTCCTCCACCTCCATGCGGATGGGGTGGCGGATATAGTCGGAGTACTTTTTAATTAAAGTTTGCAGGCGGCCGGTCTCCAGATACTCGCTGTAGCGCTCGTCCTCGGTGTCCTGCTTCAGGCGCATGATCACGTCGGTGCCGGGCTCGTCCTTTTCGCATTCGGTGATGGTGTAGCCGTCCGCGCCGGAGGATTTCCAGCAGTGGGCGGTATCCTCCCCGTGGCGGCGGGTGATCACCGTCACCTCGTCGGCCACCATGAAGGCGGAGTAGAAGCCCACGCCGAACTGCCCGATGATGTCCGCGGCGCCTTCCTTCTCCATGCCCTCCTTGAATTGCAGCGAGCCGCTCTTGGCGATGGTGCCCAGGTTCTGCTCCAGCTCCTGGGCGCTCATGCCCACGCCGTTGTCCGACACCGTCAGCGTGCGCCCCTCCTGGTCCGGGGTGACGGTGATGCGCATATCCCCCCGCTTGAGCTTTACCGTGTCGTCCGTCAGCGACAGGTAGGCCAGCTTGTCGATGGCGTCGCTGGCGTTGGAGATGATCTCCCGCAGGAAAATCTCCTTGTGGGTGTAGATGGAGTTGATCATCAGGTCCATCAGACGCTTGGACTCCGCCTTGAACTGCTTTTTTGCCATGTCTTTCGCACCTCGTTATATCAAAATTTTTGAAAACAATGTTTTAGCACTCCATAAGACCGAGTGCTAACGGTATGATAATACATTGGTTTGGATTTTGCAAGGGGTATCGCAGAAAATTCACAATTTTCCCGGAATATCTGTGGGGAGGCGGGGCAGAATATGGCTGGATGAGAGAATCCGGGGGGAGAGAAGGAAAAGGATGAAAGTTTTGGTTGCCTTTACTTACAGGGAGTGGTATAATGGATCGATGGGAAATGGGCTCCCTGGCAAGGCTTTGGTCGAGCGGTTTCCCCTTATACAGATTTTTTAGAGGGAGCTGCCCCTCTTTTCCCATTAAACCGGTATTGCCGGGAGTCAGAGGTGCTGATTTGAAAAAATACGTGATTCACGGCGGGCGCCCGCTGTATGGCAAGGTTGAGGTCAGCGGCGCGAAGAACGCCGCCGTTGGTATTATTCCCGCCGCCCTGCTGGTGGAGGGCCCCTGCCGCATTGAAAATATTCCCGCCATCAGCGATGTGGACCTGCTTTTGGATATCCTGCGGGACCTGGGGGCCCGCGTGCGCCTGATCAACCGCACCACCGTGGAGGTGGACTGCACCGACGCCCGGCGCCAGGCCGTGCCCTATGACGCGGGGCGCAAGCTCCGGGCCAGCTATTACCTGATGGGCGCCATGCTGGGCCGGTTCGGCCAGGCCGAGGTGCCCCTGCCCGGCGGGTGCGACTTCGGCAGCCGGCCCATCGACCAGCACCTAAAGGGCTTCGCCGCCCTGGGGGCGGAGGTCAAGGTGGAAAAGGGCTATATGTGCGCCGAGGCGGACGGCGGGCGGATGAAGGGCAGCCAGATTTACCTGGACGTGGCCAGCGTGGGGGCCACCATGAACCTGATGCTGGCCGCCGTGCTGGCAAAGGGCACCACCGTCATTGAAAATACCGCCAGGGAGCCCCATATCGTGGATTTGGCAAACTTCCTCAACTCCATGGGGGCGGATATCACCGGCGCGGGCACCGATATGATTAAAATCCGAGGTGTGGACAAGCTGCGGGGCGGGGAGTACTCCATCATCCCCGACCAGATCGAGGCGGGCACCTACATGGCCGCCGTCACCGCCGCCGGGGGCGAGGTGCGCGTGTGCAACGTCATCCCCAAGCATATGGAGTGCATCACCGCCAAGCTGGTGGAGATGGGCGCCGAGGTGGAGGAGGAGGGGGATTCCCTCATTGTCCGCCGCCATGGGCCCCTCCAGCGCACCAACGTGAAGACCATGTTCTATCCCGGCTTCCCCACCGATATGCACCCCCAGATCGCCGCCGTGCTGTGCCTGGCCAACGGCACCAGCGTCATCACCGAGGGCGTGTGGGACAACCGCTACCGCTATACCGAGGAGTTCCGCCGCCTGGGGGCAAAAATCCAGGTGGACGGCAAGATTGCCATCATTGAGGGCGTGGAAAAGCTCACCGGCGCGCCCATGGAGGCCTGCGACCTGCGGGCCGGGGCGGGGATGATTATCGCCGGGCTGGCCGCCCAGGGCACCAGCGAGATCTCCAACGTGAAGCATATCGAGCGGGGCTACGAGGATATCATCGGCAAGCTCTCCCGCATCGGGGCGGATATCCGGGTGGTGGAGGTGCCCGACCCGGAGCGTGGGAAGGTATCTGCCGCAGGATAATGGCGCAGGCCGCGGCGGACGGAACGGGGGCGCGGGGCCGCAATGCCCCCGCAGGCCGGCCCGGGCCGGTGGACAGCCGCGCAGCGTGGACATGGGCACAATATGGTTATTTTTGCCGGGAAGGACTGCATCCTTTCCGGCTTGTTCGTGGAATTGAGAGAATGGGGTGGTGCGTTATGCTGAGGGTGGCCACGCTGGCCAGCGGGTCGTCGGGAAACTGCGCCGTGGTCAGCGACGGACGGATACATATCCTGCTGGACGCGGGCATCTCCACCCGGCGCACCGCCCAGGGGCTGAAGGCGCTGGGGGTGGAGCTGCGGCATGTGTCCGGCGTGCTCATCACCCACGAGCACATCGACCATGTGGCCGCCCTGCCGGTGCTGTGCCGGCAGACCCAGGCGGCGCTGTACACCGCGGAGGAGACGGCCTGCCAGCTGTGCGGGCGGTGGGACGGGCTGACCGAGCGCTTCCGGGTGTTCGAGCCGGGGCAGCGCTTTGCCCTGGGCGGGCTGGAGGTGGGCGCTTTCGCCACCAGCCACGACTGCGCCTGCCCGGTGGGGTACTGGGTGACGGACGGAAAACGAAAGCTGGTACTTTGTACCGACACCGGGGTCATCACCCCCCAGGCCCGGGAGGGGGTGCGGGGGGCCCACACCCTCATCGGGGAGTTCAACTACGACCCGGAGATGCTCCGAAGGGGGCCCTACCCCCTCCACCTGCAAAACCGCATCCGGGGCGCGCGGGGGCACCTGTCCAACGAGATGGGCGGGGAGCTGGCCGCCTGGGCGGGGTCCCAGGGGGCCGGACGGGTGGTGCTGGCTCACCTGTCCCAGGAGAACAACCGGCCTGAGCTGGCCCTGGCGGCGGCCCGAAGGGCCCTGGGAGAGCTGGGGCTGGGGGAGAACGACGTGGAGCTGATCGCCGCGCCCAGGAATGAGGCGACGGGGTGGCTGGAAGTATAGCGCGGAGCGGCCGGGAGCAGGCGGCTAAAACACGCAGCGGAGTGGACGGCTTGGCGGCCCAAAGGGCCGGCAAACGGCGCGCGCAGTCGAAGTGGTTTAGACGCCGTGGCGGAGGGCGCGCAGCGTGAATTGAAGTATAGCGCGGAGCGGCCGGGAGCAGGCGGCTAAAACACGCAGCGGAGTGGACGGCTTGGCGGCCCAAAGGGCCGGCAAACGGCGCGCGCAGTCGAAGTGGTTTAGACGCCGTGGCGGAGGGCGCGCAGCGTGAATTGAAGTATAGCGCGGAGCGACCGGGAGCAGGCGGCTAAAGTGCGCGGCCGCCGCGGACAAGAGAGGAGGAGCTCGCTTTGGTGGATATCACCTTGATCTGCGTGGGCAAGCTGAAGGAGAAGTTCTACCAGGAGGCCGCGGCGGAATATGCCAAGCGGCTGAAGGGGTACTGCAAGCTGAGCATTGTGGAGCTGGCGGAGCAGAGGCTGTCGAAAAATCCGTCGCTGGGGGAGATCCAGGGGGCGCTGGAAAAGGAGGGGGACGCCATCCGCTCCAAAATCCCCCCCAACTCCAGCGTCATCGCCCTGGCCGTCGAGGGGACTATGCGCTCCAGCGAGGAGCTGGCCGCCATGGTCTCCGCCTGGAGCCACAACGCCGCCAAGCATCTGGTGTTCGTCATCGGCGGGTCCTACGGGCTGCACCCCTCCGTCAAGGCCGGGGCCTGGGCCGCCCTGTCCATGTCGCCCATGACCTTCCCCCACCACCTGGCAAGGGTGATGCTGCTGGAACAGATTTACCGGGCGTTTAAGATTCAGGAGGGGGCGGATTACCATAAGTAGCCGGGGGTTGGAGAATGGGACGAATTGGGCCGTGGCAGGGGCGGGGGCCTTGATTGTCACTGGTTCCGTGGTGCTTTTTGCGGTTTTTATGCTGATTCCGTGGGATTTTGGGAGCTATTTTGTGTGTATGCTGCTGCCCATTGGATACATGATGATGTGCGGCGGCTTCTGCGCGGAGTGCGGGGAGCGGCATAGGGCGGCGGCTTATGCCGGGATGGGGTTTGCGGCGGTTTATACGGTTCTGGTGCTCCTGGTCTATTTTGCGCAGACGACGGCTGTCCGGCTGGATTCGCTGGATGAGCAGGCCATGAGGATGCTGGACTATGGGAAGGGCGGATTGTTCTTTTATTATGATCTGCTCGGGTATGGGATGATGGCTCTGTCTACGTTTTTTATCGGGCTGACGGTTGGCGTGAGGGACGGGGCGGACCGGTGGCTGAAGCGGCTGATGCTGGGGCATGGCGTGTTTTTCTTCTCCTGCTTGTTGATGCCGATGACGGGGATGCTGTCGGGGGAGGGAAACGGGGTGGGCGGAACCATCGCGCTGGAGGTTTGGTGCGCCTATTTTACGCCCATCGGCGTTTTGTCCTTTGTGCATTTTAGGAAAAGCAGGGTTTGAGTTGACAGCGGCCGGGGTGGGTTCCGGGGCGGGTTTTCCGCCCCGGAATTTTTTTATGCCTTGCACCGCAATGGGCAACCAAACGGATGTTTCGAAGAGGGGCGAGGAGGCTGGGAATGGATACGCAGAATAAACGCGGAGAAGGCGCGGCCAGGCAGGAGCTGCTGGATGAGCTGCGCAGGCTGGCCAGATGGAAAAACAACGACGTTGTGAAGCTGGCCTTCCTGGACGGGGAAGAGGCGGACGGGGTGGACGCTTTGGACCTGTCCGGGGTGGTGGAGCTCAGACGCAACGCCAACGGCACCTTCGAGGCCAAGTTCGTGGACAAGGTGCGGGTGCTGGCCATGCTGCGGGAGGTGCTGGACCAGGAGCGGGGCGGGGCGCTGGAGGACTTTTTGGACGGGCTGTACCGGCCGGAGGATGGTGACGGGACGTGAACAGGCTGGAATTCTCCCCAAAGCAGCGGCAGGTGCTGGATTGGTGGAGACAGGACGGATTTGACGCCGTGATCTGCGACGGGGCGGTGCGCTCCGGCAAGACCTTTGCCCTGGGCCTGTCCTTCTTCCTGTGGGCCATGGCCCGGTTCCAGCGGCAGCGGTTCGGGCTGTGCGCCGCCTCCATCAATGGGGTGCGGCGCAACCTGCTGGCCCAGGCCCGGCCCGTGCTGGAGGGGCTGGGCTTTAAATGGGAGGAAAAGGTCAGCCGGAACGAGGTGACGCTCCGGGGCGGAGGGCGGGAAAACCTGTTCTACCTCTACGGAGGCGGGGACGAGGGAAGCTACGCGGCCATCCAGGGGGTGACGCTGGCGGGGGTGCTGCTGGACGAGGCGGCGCTGATGCCGCGCTCCTTCGTGGAGCAGGCCTGCGCCCGGTGCTCCGTGCGGGGCGGAAGGGTGTGGTTTTCCTGCAACCCGGCGGGGCCGGAGCACTGGTTCTACCGGGAGTGGATCTGCAAGGCGGAGGAAAAGCGGGCGCTGTATCTGCGCTTCACCATGGGGGACAACCCGGGGCTGTCCGCCAGGGTGCGGGAGCGGTATGAGCGGATGTTCCAGGGAACGTTCTACCGGCGGTATGTGCTGGGGGAGTGGACGGCGGCGGAGGGGCTGGTATACGACTTCTTCGACGAAAAGGCCATGCCGGACGTGCCGGAGGGGGAGTTCGCCAGATGGCGGATTTCCTGCGATTACGGCACAAGAAACCCGGCCTCCTTCGGCCTTTGGGGGGAGATGGACGGGATCTGGTACAGGACCGGCGAATTCTACTACGACGCCCGGGAGTGCGGGCGGCAGAAAACCGACGGGGAATATGTGCAGGATGTGAGGGATTTGGCTGGGGGACGGTGCATCGAAACGGTCATCGTGGACCCGTCGGCGGCCAGCTTTATTGAGGCGCTGCGGCGGGAGGGCTGGAGCGTGCGCAGGGCGGACAACCGGGTGCTGGAGGGCATACGGCGCACCGCCCAGGCGCTGAAGGGCGGGAAAATCGTGATCTGCCGGGGGTGCCGGGCGGCGGCCAGGGAGTTCGGGCTGTACCGCTGGGAGGAGGCCGGGGAGGACCGGGTGCGCAAGGAGTTCGACCACGCCATGGATGATATCCGCTATTTCGTCATGGCGCTGGAGGGCGGGGGCGGAAGCGCCGCCGCCTATGTGGAGCGGGACGTGTTTTAGAAAAGGGCGTCCAGCGGGCCGGGGAGGCCCTCCAGTTCAGGGGAATGCCCTCAAATAAAGGGGATTTCTATATATTTCATCTGCGGGAGGAGAAAAAGCATGGATATTTGTTTCGAGGGGATCGGCCAGACCACGGCCACCTTTCAGGCGGAGGGGGAGATCCGGCCCGGCATGGTGGTGACGCTGGCGGAAAACGGCGCAGCGGCTCCGGGCGGGGCGGGCGGCGCCCCCTGCGGCGTGGCGCTGGGCGGCGTGCGCGGCGGCGCCGTGGCGGTGCAGATCGGCGGCGCGGCCAAGGTAAGCTGGTCCGGGAGCACCGCCCCCGCGCCGGGCTGGCAGGGGCTGGCCTGCGACGGACAGGGCGGCGTGAAGACGGTGGAGGACGGAATCAAATTCCTGGTGCTGGCGGTGGACGCCCAGGCCAGGAGCGTGGTTGTGAAGCTGTAAAGCAGCGCCCGGGCTTCGCGGCGAGAACGTAAATCGGACATACAAAGGAGGAGCTATTGATGGCACAGAGATTCGATCACGTAAGACTGGAAAAGGGAATGTACCACGAGGCGGGACGGTCCTTTACCCAGGTGCTGGAAAAGCTGGACCCCAGCGAGCAGTACCGGGGCACCGCCCTGGAGGGGCTGGACGCCTACCAGCGGCAGCTCAAGCGCTTCGATATCCGGGTGAAGGGGGCGGGCTCCGACCTGGTGGACAAGTTCTTCTCCACCTCCCAGTCGGCGGTGCTCTTCCCCGAGTACATCGCCCGGGCGGTGAAGGTGGGCATGGAGGAGGCCAACATCCTCCCCGATATCACCGCCACCCAGACCGTTATCGAGGGGATGGACTACCGCTCCATCACCTCCGCGCCCGAGGATGAGAAGCAGCTCAAGCAGGTGGCCGAGGGGGCCGCCATCCCCCAGACCACCGTGCGCACCCGGGACAGCCTGGTCAAGCTCCACAAGCGGGGGCGGATGCTGGTGGCCTCCTATGAGGCCATCCGGTTCCAGAAGCTGGATTTGTTCTCCGTCACCCTGCGGCAGATCGGCGCCCAGATCGGACGGATGCACCTGGAGGACGCCATCGGCGTGATCGTCAACGGCGACGGCAACGGCAACCCCGCCCAGGTCAGCACCGTGGAGACGGCGGGCACGCTGGCCTATAAGGACCTGCTGTCCTTTTGGAACAGCTTCGAGCCCTATCAGCTTAACACCCTGCTGGCGGGCGCCGACACCATGCCCATGCTGCTGGCCCTGCGGCAGATGCAGGACGCCGCCGCCGGGCTGGACTTCCACGGCACCGGCAGGCTCATCACGCCCATGGGGGCCAAGGTACTGCGCACCTGCGCCGTCCCCAAGGGGAAGATCATCGGCCTGGACAAAAATTATGCCCTGGAGATGGTCAAGGCGGGGGATGTGATGGTGGAGTACGACAAGCTCATCGACCGGCAGATGGAGCGGGCCGCCATCACCACCATCTCCGGCTACGCCAAGATCTTTGAGGACGCCAGCCGGGTGCTCAGCATCTGATGGGGCTGCCGGCGCGGAACAGAAGGGAGCGGGGGACGGCGGCGGCCGCCGCCCAGCTCCGGGACGGGGGGAGGCACCCCTTTGTGCAGCTGGACGGGTATACGCCCCTGGGCGCGGGGGAGGCGGCGCTGTACCGGGCCGTCCGGGAGGCGGTGCCCGTGGTGGACGCCGCCATCGGCAAGCTGGTGCGGCTGTGCGGCGGGCTGCGGGTGGAATGCCGGGACGAGAGGGCCCGGGAGGGGCTGGAGCGGTTTATCCGCACGGTGAACGTGGGACGGGGCCAGCGGGGCCTCCAGGCGTTTCTGGACCAGTACCTGGATTCCATGTTCGTGTGCGGCAGGGCGGTGGGCGAGATCGTCCCCACCGCGGACGGCCGGGACATCGCCGCGGTGCTGTGCGGCGATGTGGGCCGCATTGAGATCCGGGAGGGGGACAGCCCGCTGGACTTCGCGCTGTGCGCCAGGGACAGCGGCGGAAGGGTGCGGGAGCTGCCGCGCCAGGAGCTGCTGCTCTTCACCCCCTACCAGCCCGAGACCGGGTCGCCCTACGGCGTGTCCATGCTGCGCTCCATGCCGTTTCTGGCGGAGATATTGGTGAAAATCTTCCAGGCCGTGGGCAAGAACTGGGAGCGCACGGGCAATGTGCGCTTCGCCGTGACGTGCGGGGGCGGGGACGCGGCCGCCGCCCAGGAGCGCTGCGCCCAGGTGGCCCGGGAGTGGAGCGCCGCCATGCAGGCGGGAAGGGACGGGGCCGTGCGCGACTTCGTGTGCGCCGGCGATGTGGGGATTCGGACCATCGGGGCGGACAACCAGATTTTGGACAGTGAGGTCCCCGTGCGGCAGATCCTGGAGCAGCTGGTGGCCAAGACGGGCATCCCCCCCTTCCTGCTGGGGCTGAGCTGGTCGTCCACCGAGCGGATGAGCTCCCAGCAGGCCGATATCCTCACCAGCGAGATCGCCGCCATCCGGCGCAGCCTGGAGCCGGTGGCGGAGCGGGTGTGCGAGTGGTGGCTGCGGCTGAAGGGGTATGACGACCGGGTGAAGGTGGACTGGCTGGATGTGAACCTTCAGGATGAGGAGTCCGAGGCCAGGGCGGCGCTGTACCGCGCCCAGGCACGGGCCATGGAGGAGGAGAGACAGGATGGAGATTTGTAAGGACGGGGCGGTGAAGGCCATCGGCACGCCCGGCGGGGAGGAGCTTGCCCTCATCAACGCCCTGGCCCGGCGGGAGCTGGGGGCGGACGAGGTGTACACCTTCGCCCTGCGGCTGTGCGACAACGACGTGGACCGGGATTTCGAGCGCTTCGGCGACGGGACGCTGGACCAGCTGGCCCCCCTGTTCGTGGGGGTGTCCGGCGTGTTCGACCACCAGTGGAGCGCCAAGGGCCAGACCGCCCGCATTTACCGCACCCAGGTGGTGGAGGACGGCGGGACGCTCACCGCCGACGGGCGGCCCTGCCGCTACCTGAAGGGGTGGGCGTACATGATGCGCACCCAGGAAAACGCCGCCCTCATCGCCGAGATCGACGGGGGGATCAAGCGGGAGGTCAGCGTGGGGTGCGCCGTGGATAAGGTGCTGTGCTCCATCTGCGGCCAGGAGCTGGACCAGTGCCCCCACGAGAAGGGGGAGGAGTACGGCGGGCAGGTGTGCCATGGGGTGCTCACCGGGGCGGCGGACGTGTATGAGTGGTCCTTCGTGGCGGTGCCCGCCCAGCGCAGGGCCGGGGTGATCAAAAGCGCGGGACGGCGCGTGGAGGACGAGGCCCGGCTGGGCCGGAAGTACCTGAAAAGCCTGCGCGCCGAGCTGGTGCGCCTGGCCGGCATCGCCGAGCCCGGGGCGGGCCATGCCCTGCTGGAGCGGGCGGCAGCCAAGCTGGACGAGGAGGAGCTGGTGGGGCTGATCAAGGTGTGCCGGGGCAGGACCGGAAGGCTGTTCGCCCAGGGGCCCCAGCTGAGCTATGGGGATGAGGCAGCCCGCCCGGAGGACGGCTGCGGGGCCTTCCTGATTTAGGAGGCGGACGGCATGACGCAACAGGTTTTGAAGCTGGCCCAGGCCCTGGGCGGCGCGGGACAGGACGAGGAGCTGCTGCATACCCTGTGCGCGGCGGCCTGCCGGACGCTGGACCGGCGGCTGCGGGACGGCCTTGGGCCGGAGGACTGCCAGGGGGCCTACCCCCTGGCGGCGGCGTGGATCGTGATGGACTGGCTGCGGGGAAGCCGCGGGCTGGAGGGCGTCACCGCACTGTCCGCCGGGGATATCTCCCTGCGGCGGGAGGCGGGGGACGGGGACGGCGCAAGGCTGTCCCAGCGGGCCTTCCAGCTGATGGCGCCCTATTTCAAGGACGAGGGGTTTGTGTTTCGGGGGGTGGAAGGTTGATCGAGGCGTTTACATGGGTCATCAGGGCCTATGGACAGGAGATGGTGTGCCGGAAGCAGGACGGACAGGAGGCGGGCCGGGGAATGGCCATCGTGCAGCCCATGACCCGGGCGGACTGGCAGTATGCCGCCGGGGCGCTGGGCAGCTATTCCCAGGAGCGGTTCCTGGGGCTGGCCGAGCCGGGGCTGCCCCTGGACCAGACCGGCCCGGGCGGCTGGCTGGAATGGGGCGGCGGACGCTATGAGGTGATGAGCGTGCGGCCCATCTGGGTGGGGGGTCAGGTCACCCACCTGTGGATGGCGCTGCGCGCCTGCGGGGAGAACGCGCCGTGAGCGGGGCGCTGGGCAGGTGGCGCGACCGGGTGGCGCAGCAGCTGCGGGACAGCGGGCTCAACGTAGTCACCGCCATGGACCCGGGCCGGGCCGCCCGGTGGCGGGAGCCGGTGGCGGCCGCCGCCGTCAGCCAGGTGGTGTGCGCCCCCGGCGGGTTCCAGGATTACCTGGGCATGGAGCGGGACGGCCAGACCGGGGAGGAACGGGAGGTCTATGGCCGGGAGGCGGAGCTGACGCTGGCGCTGGACATCTTCGCGCCCCGGGACGGGGGCGGGGAGGCCTGCCGCAAGGCGGCGGAGACCGCCGTGGAGTGCCTGGCGTGCCGGGGGGCGGCGGGACTGCCCGCCGTGGAGGTGCGCACGGGCCGGACGGAATTTTTGGAGCGGGACGGGCTGTACCGGCTGGAGGTGGCCTGCCGGTGCCGGGCCTGGCTCACCGCCCGGGCGGACCAGGAGGCCGGGGCGTTTACCGACTTTGAAGTGAAGGGGAGAATGAGATGAGCGCGGTAACAAAGCATGAGAGACCGGGGGTGTACTCCGCCTATGAGGCGTCCAGCCTCACCGCCGCCGCGGCGGGGGGCGGCAGCGTGGCGGTGGTGGCGGCTGTGGACGGGGACGGACTGGAACCATACTACCAGTGGACCAGCTACAGCAAGGCCGCGGCCGACGTGGGGGAGTGCGCCCTGAGCCGGATGGCCCAGGCGGCCATCCGCAACGGCGCGGGGGTGGTGTACGGCATACCCGCCGGGGAGAATTATGACGCCGCCTTCGCGGTGATGGCGGCGCTGGAGGACGTGGGCGTGGTGGCGTGCGACAGCGCCGAGCTGGCGGTGCAGCAGGCGCTGAAAACCGCGGTGGAGGAGTGCTCCGCCGCCCGGCGGGAGCGCATCGCCGTGGTGGCCGGCGGGGCCGGGGAGAGCGTGGAGGAGCTGGTCCAGCGCGCCGCGCAGCTCAACTGCGAACGGGTGGTGCTGGCGGCCCCCGGCCTGGCCGACGGCGGCGGGGCGCTGTGCGCCGCCGCTGTGGCGGGGGCCGTGGCGGGGAGCGCCGACCCGGCCCTGCCCCTGGGAGGCGCGCAGCTCTACGGGCTGGGGGAGCTGGAGTGCAATTATGGCGACGGGGACGTGGATGTGCTGGTTCAGGGGGGCGTGACCCCGCTGGAGACGCTGGCGGGGGCGTGCTATGTGGTGCGCGGCGTCACCACCCGGACCAAGACAGGCGGGGCGGCGGACGCCACCTGGCGGGAGCTGAGCACCATCCTGGTGGTGGACGAGGTGATCCCCGGTATCCGCAGCGCCCTGCGCGCCAAGTTCAGCCGGGCCAAGAACAGCGCCCAGACCCGGGGGGCCATCCGTTCGCTGGTGGTGATGGAGCTGGAGAAGCGGGTGGGCCGGGAGATCATCGACGGGTATGAGGGCGTGAGCGTGTCGGCGCTGGACAGCGACCCCGCCGTATGCGTGGTGGAGTTCGCCTTCACCGTGGCCCACGGGCTCAACCAGGTGTGGCTGAGCGCGCATATTACGGTATAGCGCGGAGAAGCGGACAGCGAGGACGCTTGGAGCGAAGCGAGGGGAAAAGCCCAGCCGCCGCATAGGGGCAGGCGGGTTTTGCCCGAGACGGAGCAAAAGAGGCCGAGCGGCCTGGGCGCTTCGCAGCGTGAATGGTATAGCGCGGAGAAGCGGACAGCGAGGACGCTTGGAGCGGAGCGAGGGGAAAAGCCCAGCCGCCGCATAGGGGCAGGCGGGTTTTGCCCGAGACGGAGCGAAAGAGGCCGAGCGGCCTGGGCGCTTCGCAGCGTGAATGGTATAGCGTCCGAGCCGTGGCAGGCAGGCCGGACGCAGCTATGAGGAGGGAATGAAATGAACAGCAATTTCAGCGCGGGACTGGGCGCGGCGGGATTCCCCACCAGCGCCGATATCTGGCTGGAGCTGGACGGGAGAAAGGTGGCTGTAGTGCAGAGCTACACCTGCAAGACCACCCGCAGCTCCTACTGCGTGGAGGCCTTCGGCGAGGAGGAGCCGGTGGCCACCGTCCAGGGACCCCAGAATTACGTCATCCAGCTCACCCGGCTGTACGCCACCGACAAGGCCATCGCCGATGGGCTGAGCTTCTATGACATGAGGGGCTTCTCCCTGGTGATCTGCAAGCCCGACCGAAAGGTGATTTACTCCGACTGCCAGTGGAGCGGCATCGAGGAGGACGCCCAGCTGGGCAAGACGGTGGTGGAAAAGCTCACCCTGGTGGCCCGCCGCAGGATGGAGACGGCGGCGTAAATGGAGGGCGGACTGTGGAACGGGCCCGACCGGGTGCGGGTGAAGGAGGGCAGCCTGCGGCTGCTGTCCGCCCGGGAGGTGCTGGACGCCCGGCGGGAAGGGGACGGGCTGGCAAGGGACGGCAGGGAGCGGGCGGTGTGCCGCAACGCCTGTCTCATCGCCAAGGCGCTGGAGCGGCACGGCAGGGCCGTGTTCGAGGACGGACAGGACGCCTTGAACAGGCTGCGGGTGGAGGATATCGCCCGGCTGTCGGACGCCTGGGCGGCGTTTAACCGGGAGCACAACCCCTCCGCCCTGGACGGGGAGAGGGAGATCGCGCGGCGAAAAAAAGACTGGAGCACGCGCCTTATGAGCGCCTTCAATGGCGCGTGCTCCGCTTGTTCGGCGCTCTGCCCACCGAGGCGCGGGCAAAAGCCATGACAGACCGGGACTATTTGTGGTGCGCCCTCAACCTGGCGCTGGACCAGGAGGAGGAGCTGGCGCGGCTGTGCCCCGAGTGCCGCCAGCGGGCCCAGGAGGAGCCCTGCCCCGTGTGCGGCGCGCCCAGGGAGGGCTGGTCGGTCAACCGGGAGTTTGACTGGGCGAGGTATGAACAGCTGAAGGGGGGCGGGGGCCGTGATTGACCGGGTGGAGGAGCTGCTGGAGCTGGTGGAGGAGCAGCCGGACGAGGACGGGCAGGAGGACGGGCTGGCGCTGGCGCTGGAGCTGGAGCGGGAGACGGGGGCCCCGGTTGTCCCGGTCAGCGGGCCGGAGGAGGACGGCGAGGAGGATGTGCCGCCCCCCGAGGGGGACGGCGGCCCGGAGGCGAACAGCGGGCCGCGGGCCGTTCCCACGGGCGGCGGGACAGGCGGGCCGGAATGGCCGGAGGAGATGACGAAGACGGACGGCGGGGGGACCGAAGAGGCCCCGCCGCCCGCCTGGGAGGCGCGCCGGCTGGAGGCCCCGGTTATCCCCGGCGGAGGGTCGGAGGCGGAGGCCGACAAGGGGACGCTGGACAGGGAAAGCGGCCGGGACGGGCCGGAACAGGCCCAGACGGAACGGCGGCCCGGAGTATTGGAGTGGCACAGGGCCGCGCAGCGGCCCGCAGCCCCGGCATGGAGGCCGGAGGGGACGGCCGGGAGCGGCAGCCAGGTATGGCCGGAGGGGGCGGCCCGGAACGGCGGACAGATATGGCAGGTGGAAAAGTTCCGGGAAGGCGTCCCGGCATGGCAGGGGGAGGGGCCGCGGCGGACGCCGGAGACGGAGGAGCACCACAGCGTCCCCCAGGGGCCGGAGGAGGGCAGGCGGGGGCTGGAGGAGCTCTACCGCCAAACCGCCCAGGCGGCCCGGCCCGTGTCCCTGGCGGCGGAGGCAGGACAGGCGGCGCGGACGGCCCGGATGGGCGAGGCGGAGACGGCCCGGCAGCTTACCGTGGACGAGCTGGACCGGGCGGTCCGGCGGGACAGCCGGAGGTACGACGGGGGAATGAGTATTTTTTAAGAAGCGCGGAAAAGCGGACAGTGAGGGAGCTTGGAGCGGAGCGAGGGCGAGGGGAGGCCCGCGAAGCGGGGCGGACACCAGCCCGAGGCGGAGTGAAAGCGAGCGAGCGGTTTGGCCGCTTTGCAGCGTGACAGCGCAGAAGCGCGGAAAAGCGGACAGTGAGGGAGCTTGGAGCGGAGCGAGGGCGAGGGGAGGCCCGCGAAGCGGGGCGGACACCAGCCCGAGGCGGAGTGAAAGCGAGCGAGCGGTTTGGCCGCTTTGCAGCGTGACAGCGCAGAAGCGCGGAAAAGCGGACGGCGAGGGAGCTTGGAGCGGAGCGGTGAGGAGAGGGAGTGAACAGCGTGATCCTTTCACCCATGCGGTTTAAAAATTTCGTGTGGCCCCATAACCCCAGGGTGTATTCCATCACCTTTGAGCGGAAAATGGCGGTGCACAAGATCCCCTTCGGCAGGCACAGGCTGCAAAGCCTGGGACAGACCAGGCGGGTGCTCAAAGGCCAGGGGGAGTTCGCCGGGGAGGGCGCCTACGACACCTTTAAGAAGCTGGCCAGCGTGTTCTACGAGGAGACGCCGGGGGTGCTGGTCCACCCGGTCTGGATGACCACCACGGCATGGTTTGCCGCGCTGGAGCTGCGCCAGGAGCCCCGGCGGGACTATGTGGCGTACTCCTTTGAGTTCTGGGAGACGGTGGAGGGGGACGGGGAGGATGGGCTGTCCGTCCCGGACGGCGCGCAGGGCGCCGGGGCCGGGGAGGACCCCCGGAGCCGGTGGCATACCGTGGCAAAGGGGGATACCCTGTGGGAGATCGCCCGGCGGTATGGGGTGGAGCTGGGGCGGATCGTGGAGCTCAACCCGGATATCCGAAACCCCAGCTTGATTTATGTGGGACAGAGGGTGAGAATCTCATGATAAAGTGCTGGGTGGGGCTGGGCGGCGGCGGTGAGCTGGCGCTGCCCACCGCGGTGAGCTGGAAGTTCTGCTATGGCACCGGCACCCCCTGCGACAGCTTCTTTGTGCGCTGCCTGTGGAAGCGGGGGCAGGAGAGGATGCTCTCCGCCGCCTGCCGCTTCTTCGCGCAGTGGGAGGGGGAGCGGGTGTTCACCGGGGTGGTGGATGAGTTCGCGGTGATCTGCGGGAGGGACGGGCTGTACCTGGAGCTGTCCGGCCGGGGGATGGCCGCGCTGCTGCTGGACAACGAGGCCATGCCCGCCGAGTACCAGCGGTGCACCCGGGCGGACATTGTGGCCGGGCATGTGGCCCCCTACGGCCTGGAGGCGGCGGGGGGCGAGGGGCTGCCCGCCGTCAGCGGCTTCAGCGTGGCCAGCGGGGAGAGCGAGTGGAGCGTGGTGCGGCGGTACGCCTGCTACTACGGCGGGGTGACGCCCAGGTTTGACCGCCAGGGACGGCTGGTGCTGGACCCGCCCGGGGACGGGCGGGAGCTGCCCATCCGGGAACAGGACGGGGTGACCGGCTGGGAGTACCGGGAGGAGCGCCATGGGGTGCTCAGCCAGGTGGCGGTGCGGCGGCGGACCACCTGGGGCACCCAATGGGTGTCCGACCCGGCGTTTTTGGCCCAGGGGGGCAGGGCGAGGCGGGTGGTCACCGTCCCCAACACCACAGGGACCGCCGCCATGCGCTACACCGCCGACTACCAGCTGCGGGCCGCCCGCCGGGAACGGGTGCGGATGAGGCTCACCGCCGCCGGGGCGTTCCTGGCCTGGCCGGGGGAGCTGGTGCGGGTGGAGCTGAAGGATTTCGGCGCCAACGGCCGGTACCGGGTGGCCCAGGCCGAGGTGTGCTGCGGGAGCGGCGGGCTGAGCACCACGCTGGTGCTGGGGGAGCCGGACAGTATGATCTAGGAGGCGGTTTTATGTGGATGAGCGGACAGCATAAGCGGCCCGCCGATGAGGGAGAGGGACAGACCGGCATCGTCACCATGAGCGGGGGCGAGACGGCGGTGCTGCTGGACAGGGAGCGGCGGGGGTTGCAGGTGTACAGCCCCGCAGGCTACTGCTGGACCCCCAAGGTGGGACAGCGGGTGCTGGTCATCCAGGGCAGGGGGGAGATCCCCTGCGTGGTGGGGGCGCGGCAGGACGGCGGCATGCCCGACAAGGTGGGCGTCGCCGCCAAGCAGCTGACGCTGGATGGAGAACGGGTGAACATCGCCGGGCGCAGGGGCGCCGGGCTCCAGGGAGAACGGGTGGATCTGGACGGAGAGGTGTATGTCAACGGGGAAAAGCTGGAGGAGCTGATCGCCCGGATTCTGATGGGACTGCTGGGAGGCGGATGAGATGAGCCTGCTGCTGAAAAACAGGGATTACGCTGCCGACGGCAGCGGCGGGGTGGCTGTGGTCCGGGACGGGGAGGCGCTGGTGGGGGAGGTGCTCTTCCGGCTCACCGCCCGGCGGGGGAGCTTCCCCTTCCTGCCCCGGCTGGGCAGCCGGATGGACCAGCTGCGCCGGGCAAAGCCCTCCGACTGGGAGAGCCTGGCATTGCAGTACGCCGTGGAGGCGCTGGAGGGGCTGGACGGCGTGAGCGTCGCCGGAATCCGGGTGAGCCGGGAGCAGGACGGACTTTGGGCGGCGGCGGAGCTGCTGTGGCAGGGAGAACGGCTGACGGTGACGGCGCGGTTGGAGGAGTGAGATTGTGACCACATTGGAGGAGATCTATCAGGGGCTGGCGGCGCAGTTCCAGGCCCAGACCGGCCAGACCGCCGGGGGGAACAGCGAGCTGGCGGTGCGCTTTTACGCGGTGGCCGCCCAGCTGTACAGCCTGTACGTCCAGGCGGAGTGGACGCGGCGGCAGTGCTTCCCCCAGACGGCCCAGGGGGAGGAGCTGGACAAGCACGCCGCGCTGCGGGGCATTTCCCGGCGAAAGGCCGTCCCAGCGGCGGGGACGGTGCGGTTCTATGTGGACCAGGCGGGGGAGACGGCCACACAGGTGCCCCAGGGGACGGTCTGCATGACCGCAGGCGGGGTGCGCTTTGTGACGGACGAGGACGCGGAGGTGGCCCCGGGAGAGATGTTCTGTGAGGCGGACGTGAGCGCGGCGCAGGCGGGGGCGGCGGGCAACGTGGGACAGGGCGCGGTGGTGTACATGGCGCTGCCGCCCCCGGGCATCGTGGCCTGCGCCAACCCGCAGCCCCTGGCCGGCGGCAGGGACCGGGAGGGGGACGAGGCGCTGCGGGAGCGGGTGCTGGCCTCCTTCACGCGGCTGGCCAACGGGGCCAACAACGCCTTCTACCACCAGGCGGCCATGGCCTTCGACGGGGTGGCGGCGGTGACGGTGCTGCCCCGGAACAGGGGGGTGGGCACGGTGGATTTGGTGCCCGCCGCCCAGGCGGGGGCCCCGGGGGAGGAGCTGCTGGAGGCCATGCAGAGCTATTTTGACCGGGTGCGGGAGATCGCCGTGGACGTGAAGGTGATGGCGCCCACGCTGGAGACGGTGGACGTGTGGGTAAAGCTGTGGGTGCAGGAGGGCCGGGATTACCAGGCGGTGGCCGCGGCGGTGCGGCAGCGGCTGGAGCTGTGGTTCAGCGGGGAGCGGCTGGGCCGGCCCCTGCTCCGGGCTCAGCTCATCTCCCTGATCTACGGCGTGGACGGGGTGGCCAACTGCCGGCTGGCGGCGCCGGAGGCGGATATGGCGCTGGACAGCGTGACGCTGCCGGTGCTGGGGGAGCTGACCATCGAAGACGGGGAGGAGGCGCGCCCATGACGGAGAACAATGAGCAGCGGCTGGCGGAGCTGCTGCGGCCGCTGGGGGTGTACGACCTGCGGCCGGGGACCATCAACCGGGGGGAGCTGGCGGCCTATGGCCGGGCGCTGGACGGGGTGGAGGAGGAGCTGGATCACACCGCCCGGGAGATGAGCCTGACCACGGCCGGGGACTTCGGGCTGGAGCGGATCGAGGCGCTGCTGCCCTACCGCCCGGTGTGCCGGACCGCCCGGCAGCGGCGGGAGGCCCTGGCCGCGCTGCTGCGCATCAGCGGTGACAGTTTTACCCCGGAGGCCGTTAACGACACCCTGCTGGGCTGCGGCCTCAACGTCCGGGCGGAGGAGACGGGCAGGCCGGGCTATGTGAATGTGCGTTTTCCCAATGTGGCGGGCATCCCCGAGGGCTTTGACCGGCTGCGGGCCATGATCGAGGAGATCCTGCCCAGCCACCTGGACATTACCTATGTGTTCTGGTACAACACTTGGGCCATGATGGCCGCCCGCCACCCCACCTGGGGGGACGGGGCGGAGACGGGGCGGAGCTGGTACGGGCTGGCCACCGAAAACGACGGGTTTGAGGACGGGGAACGCTGAGGGACACGCCGGCCCCGCCTCAGCGGGGCCGGCAAAAAAATTTTAAAAATCTCACAAAAAGGGGTTGACAAACCGCCGCGCTTATCGTACAATACAGACAGAAAGGAAAAGGTGAGTCCAATGTACTAACGTAGAACGCACCACTCTTTTCGCGATTGGGAAACGCAAAGTGAAACGAAGCCTCGGCTCGTTCCAAACACGCTTGAGTAAGCGAGGGAAGCCAGATCAAGTCTGAAGCTCACCATTGTTTGAGGAAACAGGGAGACAGCCGTTTCAAGCGAAACCCCAACGCAGAATATCCGATAGGTCGGAAGAAAGTGAAGGTAGAGGCCCTTGGACAATCAAACCCAGAAGTAAGCCCCCAGCCGCGGTTTTAGGACGGCTGGGGGCTTGGTGTGTTTGGGAACAGACGCCGCTTTTCCGGGCGGTGTTGTTCTAGGGCGGGAACTGGTGCGGAAAAGGGGAATTTAGAATGTTTCATGAGATCACGATTTACGAGGCGAAGATTGAGAAGCAGGACGAAATAGAGGCTTTGATGAAGGAGGTTGCCGAATTTTACCGCGGGCAGCCCGGGGTAGTGGAGGTAACCTACGTCAAGCGGACGCACCGGCAGGCGGATTTTAACGCGGTCAGGGAGGGAAAGCCGCCCATCCGCCTGACAAGGTGGGCGGGGAAGGTCACCTATATGCTGCATTGGGTGCTGGAGGACGGGGAGGCCCACGCCCGTGTGTCCAGACTTGGGCTGGAGCGGTTTTATAAGCGGTGGAACCGTTGCCTGATCACAATGCCTAAAATCCTGCTGGGGGAGGAGATCGGATAGGGGGAATTGGCGCGTGGACAATACGCCGGAGGGCGCGTTTCGAAAAAGCTTATGAAAAATTAAGGCATTCTGAGGGGAAAAGGGCTTGCAAAATCAAGAATTGTCGGGTATGATTAGTGAGTATACCTGTAATGGGTTTTTGGGGATGATTACACAGGGCGCTTTTGGGGCAGACTTCCCACAGATGGGGCCCGGCGCAGTATCTATACACAGGAGTGAAAACTATGTTTGCAAGAGATATCGGCATTGATTTGGGCACCGCCAGCGTGCTGGTCTATATCAAGGACAAGGGTATTGTGCTGCGGGAGCCGTCGGTGGTGGCGCTGGACAAGAACACCGGCAAGCTGCTCAAGGTGGGCACAGAGGCCCAGCAGATGCTGGGCAAGACCCCCGGCAACATTGTGGCCATCCGTCCCCTGCGGGAGGGCGTTATCTCCGACTACGATATGACCGAACGGATGCTGCGGGAGTTCATCCGCAAGGTGGCCCCCGTGCGGGTGTTCAAGCCCCGGGTGGTTATCTGCGTGCCCTCCGGCATCACCGAGGTGGAGGAGCGCGCCGTCATCGACGCGGGCATCCAGGCCGGCGCCCGGCGGGTGTACCTCATCGAGGAGCCCCTGGCCGCCGCCATCGGCGCGGGGGTGGATATCACCCAGCCCGACGGCCATATGGTGGTGGATATCGGCGGCGGCACCGCCGATATCGCCGTGATCTCCCTGTCCGGCATCGTGGAGTCCGCCTCCATCAAGGTGGCCGGCGACGCCTTCAGCGAGGCGGTCATCAAGTACATCCGCAAGCGGCACAACGTCCTCATCGGCGACCGCACCGCGGAGGAGCTGAAAATGACCATCGGCTGCGTGTTCCCCCGGCCGGAGGAGATCTCCATGGAGGTCAAGGGCCGCTGCCTCATGACCGGGCTGCCCCGGGTGTTCTCCGTCACCTCCAGCGAGATGATCGAAGCCTTTGAGGAGCCCTGCTCCCGCATCCTGGAGGCCATCCACGGCGTGCTGGAGCGCACCCCCCCCGAGCTGGTGGCCGATATCTCCAGCAACGGCATTATCATGACCGGCGGCGGGTCGCTGGTCTGGGGCTTTGACAAGCTCATCGAGTCCCACACCGGCATCGAGACCTATGTGGCCGACGACGCCATCTCCTGCGTGGCCCACGGCACCGGGCGCAGCCTGGATTGGGTGAACGAGATGCAGGACGGCACCATGAATATCTCCCGGAGCAGGCAGATGCTGTAAAGAATCGCGCAGCCGTCGTGAGCAGCGCGGAGAAGCGGACAGCGAGGGCGCTTGGAGCGAAGCGAGGCCGAGCGGAGGGGCGCACCGCGACCCGCAGACCAGGCCGAGGCGGAGGGAAAGCGCCCGAGCGCCCTGGCCGGTTCGCAGCGTGAACAGAAAGCGCGCAGCCAGCCCCCTGCGCACCCCTGCAAGGCGAAAGCCGCAGGATGGGACAATACAAGGAGCGCCCCCTACGGGGGCGCTCCTTTGACGTTTTTTAAGAATTTGTAAAAATCTGATTTTTATATTGACAGGGCAATATTACATGCAATATAATATGAACGTAGTAAACAGCCCCAGCGAAAATCCGGCAGGACGGGCCTGACGGGGATTGGGCCGCAGTGGAGCGGGCCGGCTCGCAGGCGGGGGCGGACGGAAAATGCGGAGGTGAAAGGAGGGGACGTCATGGCTTACGCGATTGGGCCGCAGCTGCTGGACGGGTGCGTACTGGCGGTGCTGTCCCATGGAGACGCCTATGGCTACATTTTAACCCAGCAGGTGAAGACAAGGCTGGATATCTCGGAATCCACCCTGTACCCGGTGCTCCGGCGGCTTCAGCGGGACGGACTGCTCACGGTGTATGACCGGCCCTTCCAGGGGCGCAACCGCCGCTATTACGCCATCACCCCCGTGGGCCGCACCCAGCTGGAGCGGCGGCGGGAGGAGTGGAGACAGTTCCGGGACGGCGTGGAGGAACTTATGAAGGAGGACGTGGAACATGGACAAACTTACCTATTTGGCTGAGCTGGCCGAGGGGTTGGCCCGGTGGGTGCCCGAGCGGGAGCGGCAGAATATCCTGCGCTACTACGCGGAATATTTCGACGAGGCCGGGCCCGGGCGGGAGGCCGAGGTGGTCCGGGAGCTGGGCGACCCCTGGGCGCTGTCCTGCCGTCTGGCGGTGGAGGGCGGCTTCGTCAACCAGGAGCAGGCCCAGAGCTGGACGCCCCGCAAAAAGAAAAAGTGGCCCTGGCTGCTGGCGGCGGGGGTTACGGCGGCGGTCCTCCTGTTCACAGTGACGAGCGTTGCCATGGGCGCGGCTGTGTTCGGGCGGCTGGTGGGCCGGAACGTGGCAGGGTTTGTCACCGGCGAGAATGTGGCGGTGGCGGAGCCGGTGCACACCGACAAGGGCGCCTTCTACGAGTTTGACAGTATACCCGGGGAGGTCCAGGGCGGCATGGTTGCCGTCGTGGAGGAGCAGCCGGAGATCTCCGAGGGCTTCGGCTTCTGGACCATGGAGGACGGCTACCTGGATTCCTTTGATACCATTGACGCGGAGATCAGCTTCGGCAATATCACCGTCACCGCCGGGACCGACTACACCCTGTCCATCCAGAAGGAGGGCAGCCTGGGGGATTACAGGCTGAGGTGGACGGTGAAGGACGGCAAGCTGAAGGTGGAGGACGCCCGGCCCGGCGGCTTCCAGTCCAATTGGGGCGGCCTGACGGGGGTGCACAGCCTGGACGTGTCCATCACGGTGCCCTCCGGCGTTCGGGTGAAGGAGCTGGACGTCAAGACCGCCCTGGGTGACATCTTTGTGTGCGAAGTGGCCGTGGAACAGGAGCTGGAGGTCAAGACGGCCCTGGGCGACGTGGAGCTGTACGGCGTGCGCGCCGAGGAGCTGGAGGCCAAGAGCAACCTGGGCGATGTGGAATGCCATGATTCCCAGGTGGCCAGGGAGCTTACCCTGGAGAGCAACAGCGGGGACGTGGTTCTGGGCATGGAAGAGCTGTGGGACGGCCTGGACATCAAGCTGAAAACCAATCTGGGCCAGGTGGAGGCCGTCCTGAACTGCGCCGAGGGGGAGTGCGAATACGAGCTGAAGTGCAGTATGGGCGAAGTGACGGTGAACGGCCGCGGCCGGGGCAGCGGGGCGAAGCAGAAGGGGAACTACCCCTATAAGCTGGAGGCCAAGAGCGACCTGGGCGACGTAAACGTGGATTTCCGGGAGGGTTAACGGCATATGCGCCGCTTTGTTTGGGCCTGCGGGCGCAGACTCTGCGAGGCATTTTTCAACAGTCAGGGGCCCGGCGGCTTGCCGCCGGGCCCCTTTGCGCGCTCAGAAGGCCGGGGAGAGGGCGTCAGCCCTTATTCACCATCCTGGTGATGTCGTCCGGGCGGCCCGCCACCAGGATGTGGGTGTCGGCGGCAAAAACAAACGAGGCGTCGATGGGGCGGATGGCCCCCTCCTCCTTGCGGCCGATGACGTTCACGTTCCACTTCTTGCGGATATCCAGGTCCAGGATGGTGTGCCCCGCCCAGTGGTCGGGCACGTCCAGCTCCATGATGGCGTAGCCCGGGGCCAGTTCCACGTACTCCAACGCGCCGTTGACGCTGAAGCGCATGGCGGTGCGCTGGGCCATGTCCCGCTCCGGGAAGACCACCTCGTCCGCGCCGATTTTCAGCAGCAGCTTGGCGTGGAGGTCCCGGTCGGCCTTGGCCACCACCATGGGGGCCCCCAGCTCCTTGAGCAGGGAGGTGGTCTCCATGGAGGACTGGAAATTCTCGCTGATGCACACAAAGCAGAAGTCAAAGGAGGCGGGGTCCAGTGAGCGCAGTACCTCCTCGTCCATGCAGTCGCCGATCTTGGCCTGGGTGACGTGGGGGGCGATGTGGTTGACCAGCTCCTCGTCGCTGTCCAGCACCATCACCTCGTTGCCCGAGTCCATCAGCCGCAGGGCCAGGTTTGTCCCAAACCGGCCCAGGCCGATCACCAGGAATGTCGCTGCCATATTACCGCACACCTTTCTGTAATAGAACTGATGTTTCACGTGAAACGCGCCGGGGCAGGGCCCGCACAGGGGCTGCTACCCGATGGTGATATTCTCCACCGGGTCCTTCACCCGGGGGGCGGAGCGCTGGGCCAGGGCCATGAGCATGGACAGGCTGCCGATGCGCCCGCAGTACATCATGGCGATGACCACGGCCCGGTTGAGGGGGGACAGGTCCCGGGTGATGCCGGTGGACAGCCCCACGGTGCTCAGGGCGGAGAATACCTCGAACAGGGCGTCCTGAAGGGGGAAGGGCTGGGTGGCCAGGATGAGGAAGCCCCCCGCCATGGCCAGGGCCATATAGAGGGTGACGCCCGCCGCAGAGCGGTGGATCTGCTCCTCGTCCAAGCGGCGGTTGAAGGCCCCCACCTCCCGCCGGCCCCGGATGTAGGCCGCCAGGGTGAGCAGGCACACCACCACCGTCGTCACCTTTACGCCGCCGCCGGTGGAGCCGGGGCCCGCGCCGATGAACATCAGCACAATGGTGAGAAGGCCGCCGCCGCTGGTGAGCTGGGCCAGGTCCACGGTGTTGAACCCCGCCGTCCGGGGGGACACCGCCTGGAACAGGGATACAAGCGCCTGCCGCCCCGGGGCCATGCCCGCCAGCAGGTTGTCCCGCTCCGCCAGCCAGAACAGGGCGGTGCCCCCGACGGTGAGGATGAGGGTGGCGGCGAGCATCAGCTTGGAGTGCAGGGAGTAGCGGCGCAGGTGAAGGCCGTTCTCCCGCATGTCCCGCCACACCAGGAAGCCCAGCCCGCCCAGCAGGACGAGGGCCACGGCGGTGAGGTTGACCAGCGGGTCATATACATAGTGGGTGAGGGAGCTGTACGGCTCCCGGAAGCCCATCAGGTCGAAGCCCGCGTTGCAAAAGGCGGATACGCTGTGGAAAACGGCGTACCACAGCCCCCGGGCCGGCCCCAGCTCCGGGATGAAGCGGATGGCCAGCAGCAGCGCGCCCGCCCCCTCGATCAGGGCGGCGCCCCCCAGGATATAGCGCAGCAGGGTGCGCACGTCGCTCAGGCGCTGGGCGCTGACGCTCTCCATCATCACCGAGCGCTGGCGCAGGCCCAGCTTTTTGCCCATGAGCAGGGCGGCCTGGAGCATCATGGTCATATATCCCAGCCCGCCCACCTGGATGAGCGCAAGCAGGATAATCTGGCCCAGCAGGTTGAACTGGGTCCAGGTATCCGCCACCACAAGGCCGGTGACGCAGGTGGCGGAGGTGGCGGTGAACAGGCTGTCCAGAAAGGACAGGCCCTTTCCGCCGCGGTTGGCGATGGGCAGCATCAGCAGCAGGGCCCCGGCCAGGATGATGGCCAGAAAGCCCAGGGCAAGCGCCCGGTTCGGGGACAGCGCGCGGTGCTTTGCCTTCACAAGTCGTCCCCTCCTTCCCAATTCTTGCCCACAGGCGTGGGGCGGATCACCCCACTATTATAAGGGCTTTCGCGGCGGTTTGCAAGAGGGGAAGGGGGCTTTCCCGGGGGGATGGGGCGGGAGGGGGGAAAATTTTTCCGCCGCCGGGCCCGTCCCCGCCGTCTAAATCCCCGCCGGGGCGCTTATACTCATTTATAGGTTGCAATTTCCGAAACAGCAGTATATAATAAGTTGCCAAATGCGGCCAAGATAAAAAAAGACCCGGCCTACGGGTTTATTATATGAGGTAATGTATATGGAAGTCAAAAATATCCGCCACTATTTGCAGCCGGGGAAGCGGGCCCATCTGGTGGGCATCGGCGGGGTGTCCATGGCCTCCCTGGCGGAGGTGCTCCACGGGGCGGGGGTGGAGGTGACTGGCTCCGACCAGCGGGAGAGCGCCACGGTGCTCCACCTGCGAAGCCTGGGCATCCCGGTGGCCATCGGCCACCGGCCCGAAAGCGTGGAGGGGGCCTGCTGCGTGGTGCGCACCGCCGCCGTCCACGACGGGAACCCCGAAATCAAGGCCGCGCTGGACGCGGGTATCCCCGTCTTCGAGCGGGCCCAGGCCTGGGGGGCCATCATGCGGGACTACCGCAACGCCCTTTGCATCTCGGGCACCCACGGCAAGACCACCACCACCTCCATGTGCACCCACATTTTCATGGCGGCCCAGGCCGACCCCACGGTGATGATCGGCGGCACCCTGCCCCTGCTGGAGGCGGGCCACCGGGTGGGGCATGGGGACACCATCATCCTGGAGTCCTGCGAATACTGCGACTCCTTCCTGTCCTTCTTCCCCACGGTGGCGGTGATCCTCAACGTGGAGGCGGACCACCTGGACTACTTCAAGGACCTGGCGGACGTGGAGAAGTCCTTCCGGGCCTTTGCGGACAAGGTGCCGGAAAACGGCCTGATTATCGCCAACTGCGAGGACGAGAACACCATGTTCACCCTCCGGGGGGAGGAGCGGGAGGTGATGACCTTCGGCGTCCACACGGGGGACGTGCACGCGGAAAACCTGACCATGGACCACGGGTTCGGCGCCTTCGACGTGGTGCACAAGGGGAAGAAATACGCCCATCTGGAGCTGTCCATACCGGGGATGCACAATGTAAAAAACGCCCTGGCCGCCGCCGCCGCCGCCATCGCCCTGGGGGTGCCCGGCAGGGCGGCGGAGGACGGGATGCGGGACTTCCGCCTGCCGGGGCGCAGGTTTGAGTATAAGGGGATGTTCAACGGCGCGGAGGTGTGCGACGACTACGCCCACCACCCCGCGGAGCTGGCGGCGTTGCTGGACACGGCGGCGGCGCTGGATTTCAAGCGGGTGATCTGCGCCTTCCAGCCCCACACCTACTCCCGCACCCACGAGCTGTTCGACGACTTTGTGCGGGTGCTCAAGCGGCCCGCCGTCACCCTGCTGGCGGAGATCTTCGCCGCCCGGGAGGACAACGACGTGGGGATCTCCTCCGCCGACCTGGCGGCCAAGATCCCCGGCAGCGTGTTCTGCCCCACCCTGGAGGACGTGACCGCCAAGCTGAAGCGCCTGGCCCAGCCGGGGGATTTGATCCTCACTGTGGGCGCCGGGGATATTTATTTGGCTGGAGAGGCATTGGTGAAGGAGGAGTAAGGGGCCCCCGCAAAGCGCCGCAGACGCATTTGTTCAGAGGCGCCTAAAGAATCCGCCCGTCCCAAAGGAGAGACGGGCGGATTTTTATCCTTCCTGGAGGAACAATGTGTTCAGGAAGCGCTTGAATATGCCCCCCACGCTCAGGCGCGGCACCTCCTGGGGCGCGATGAGATCAATGGTATCCACCTGCCGGCCGTCCACCAGCACCCGCAGCTCGCCCAGCTTCTGGCCCGCCTCCACGGGGGCCTCCACCTGGGGGGCGAGCTCCATCTGGGTGGTCACCGTCCCGGCCTTGGACTTCTCCAGCAGGATGGAGCACTCCCGGGCCGTCACGGGCTGCACGGTGTCCTGCCCGCCCAGGATCACCTCCACCGGGGGGATGGCCTGGCTGGGATAGACGGGGGTGATGGCGTAGTTGGCAAAGCCGTAATTCAGCAGGGCCTTGCAGCTCTCAAAGCGGTCGTTGGAGGTGGGGGCGTGCATCACCACGGCGATGAGCTCCATGCCGTCCCGCTCCGCCGTGGCGGACAGGCAGTACAGCGCCGTGTCGGTGAAGCCGGTCTTCAGCCCCGTGGCCCCCTCGTAGTAAAAGATGAGCCGGTTGGTGTTGGACAGCTGGAAGGTGCCGTCCCGCAGGGTGTCCATCCAGATGGTGGTATACTCCCGGATGGAGGGGTGGTTTAAAATCAGCTCCCGGCTCATCTGGGCGATGTCGTAGGCGCAGGTCAGGTGGCCCGCCGCGGGCAGGCCGGTGCAGTTGACAAAGGTGGTGTGCTTCATGCCCAGCTCCTGGGCGCGCTGGTTCATCCGCTCCACAAAGGCGCTTTCGCTGCCCGCGATGTGCTCGGCCAGGGCCACGGCGCAGTCGTTGGCGGACACCACCGTCACCGCCTTTACCATGTCCCGGACGGTCATCTGCTCGTTTTCCTTCAGCCAGACCTGGCTGCCCCCCATGGAGATGGCGTGGGTGGAGGCGGTGACCATATCGTCCCACCCCAGGCTGCCGGAGTCGATGGCCTCCATCACCAGCAGCAGGGTCATCACCTTGGTTACCGAGGCGGGCTCATATTGGGTTTCGGCGTCCTGCTCGTAGAGCACCTTGCCGGTGGTCTTCTCCATCAGGATGGCGGAGGGGGCTGTCACCTGGGCGGGGGCGGCGTAGGCCGGAAGGGGCAGCAGGCACAGCAGCGCCAGCGCCAGGGCGGTGATTCGTTTCATGGCGTGAACCTCTTTTCCATTTGGCTTGTGTGGAAAAGGATGTGAAAAAACGCCCGGTCCTATGCGTGGAAAAAGCAGGACGGGCATTTTTTTGGTGTGAAGCGGCGGCGATGCGGGCATACTGTGGAGGAACGCCGATTTCTAAAAAAAGGAGCTGACGGATATGGGCGGCATGGACAAATACCTGTGCGTGTGCGGCTGGGTGTACGATCCCGAGGTGGGCGACCCGGAGGGCGGCATCGCGCCGGGCACCCCCTTCGAGGATATCCCCGACGACTGGGTGTGCCCGGTGTGCCTGCTGGGCAAGGACGCGTTTTCCCCCCTGTGAGGGGGGGCGGGAGGGCCGGGGCCGGGGGCTCCGGCCCTTCCCCTTGCCCGGCGGCGCGGGGGAGCCGGGCGCAAAAAGGGTCCCCGGCCGCAGCCGGGGACCCTTTCATCTATGCCTCTTCCGCTTCGGGGCCGGGCAGGACCACCACTTTGATCTCCAAAACCCGGTGGTGCTCGGCCCGGGTCACGGTCACGTCCAGGTTCTCCCAGGTGAAGCGGTCCCCCGGCTCGGGCACGCGGCCCAGCTGCTCCAGCACCCAGCCGGACACGGTGGCCGCGTCGCACTCGCCCGTGAGCGCAAACAGGTCGTACATGTCGGTCAGGCCGGCGGAGCAGGCGATGAGGTAGCTGCCGTCGGGCTGCTTGCGGAATTCCTCCACCACCTCGTCGTGCTCGTCCCAGATCTCGCCCACCAGCTCCTCCACAATGTCCTCCATGGTGAGGATGCCCTCGGTGCCGCCGTATTCGTCCACCACCACCGCCATCTGGGTCTTGGTGCGCTGGAACTGGCGCATCAGGTCGTCGATCTTGGTGCCCGCCGTGATATGGAGCACGGGCCGCACCAGGGGCTTGAGCTGGTCCCGGCCATGGTAGCGGGCGGAGAACAGGTCCTTCTGGTGGATAACCCCCAGCACGTCGTCAATGCTCTCGTGGTACACCGGCAGGCGGGAGTAGCCCTCGGCGGCGAACACCGAGGCCACCTCCTCCAGGGTGGAGCCCTCGTCCACCGCCACCACGTCCACCCGGGGGGTGAGGATATCCCCGGCCTCCAGGTCGTCAAAGCGGATGGCGGAGCGGATGAGCTGGCTCTCCTCCCGGTCCAGGCCGCCCTGGTCCTCCGCCTCCTCCACCATGGTCACCAGCTCCTCGTCGGTGATGCCCTCGTCGCTCTCCTTGTGGAACAGCCGGGTGAGCAGCTTCTTCCACAGGCCGAACAGGAAGTTCAGCGGGGTGAGCACCGCCATGAACAGCCGCAGCAGGGGGGCGGAGAACATGGCGAACGCCTCCGGCGATTCCTTGGCCAGGCTCTTGGGGGAGATCTCGCCGAAGATGAGCACCACCACGGTGAGCACGATGGTGGACACCGCCGGGCCGTTGGCCTGGCCGATGAGCTTGATGAACAGCAGGGTGGACAGGGTGGCGGCCACGTTGTTGACGATGTTGTTGCCGATGAGGATGGTGGAGAGCAGCTTGTCGTAATCCTCGGCCAGGGCCAGGGTCTTTTCCGCCTTTTTGTCGCCGTTGTCAGCGCGGCTCTTCAGGCGGATGCGGTTGAGGGAGGTGAAGGCCGTCTCCGTGGCGGAAAAGTAGCCGGACATGGCCACCATGACCACCAGCACGGCCAGCAGTATCATACTATCTGGGTCCATGAGGACAAATCAACTCCTACAAATAAGTAAAGATTTACCTTCGGAGAAGGTATTGCATTCATATATATCATAGGTTGGCGAAAAAAGCAAGGGGGCAAATGCTCCCTTGCTTACTGCTGCGCGTCAATGTACAGCTGCTCCGTCTCCTGCTGGGCGTGTATAAGCACCGCGCGGGCGCCCATAAATTCGCCCTTTTCCATCATATATAGCGCGGCGGTGGCCGCGTTGAAAAGCGTCGCGTACATTTTTTGATAGGGGGCGTTGGGGCCGGGCTTCAAGCATTCCACAGCGGGGCACTCCTCTTAAATTTTTGATTGCACTTATATAGGTGCAATCATAGCACAAACTTAGGGTAATATCAAGTTAAAGTTTGTGCGGATATGAGTGCGAAGAGGGTGACGGTGTGGATTATGCCTATGATTCCATAGTAGGGCGGCAAATCCGCGCCGCCCGGGAGGCGCGTGGAATGACCCAGGAACAGCTGGCCGCACAGCTGCAAACCCGTGATTGTGACGTGACCCGAAGCGCTGTGGCGAAAATGGAAGTCGGGCTTCGGCATATCTATGCTGTGGAGCTGCGTGCCATGCGGGATATTTTGAATGTGCCATATGAGACGCTTCTGCCGTAAAAGAGCCGCCGGGATTTCCCGGCGGCTCTCCGTTTTACTTGATTGCCTTGCTCTTGACTTCCCCGTCCAGCAGGGCGGCGAAGGCGTCCAGCCCCATGGCCCCCAGGTCCTCGCCGGAGCGGCGGCGGGGGGAGACGGTGCCGTTCTCCATGTCCCGGTCGCCCACCACCAGCATGAAGGGCACCTTTTCCAGGGTGGCCTCCCGGATCTTCTTGCCGATCTTCTCGCTGCGCTCGTCCACCTCGCAGCGGAAGCCCAGCTCCTCCAGCTTGGCGGCCACCTGCCGGGCGTAGTCCTCCGCCCGGTCGGTGACGGGCAGCACTTTCACCTGGACGGGGGCCAGCCACGCCGGGAACGCCCCGGCAAAGTGCTCGGTGATGACGCCGATGAACCGCTCGATGGAGCCCAGCACAACCCGGTGGATCATCACGGGGCGGTGCTTCTGGCCGTCCTCGCCGGTGTACTCCAGCTCGAAGCGCTCAGGGAGCTGGCTGTCCAGCTGGATGGTGCCGCACTGCCACGTCCGGCCCAGGGAGTCGGCCAGGTGGAAGTCCAGCTTGGGGCCGTAGAACGCGCCGTCCCCCTCGTTGATGACGAACTGCTTGCCCATGCCGGTGATGGCGTCCTTGAGGATATCCTGGTTGCGCTCCCACTCGTCCACGGTGCCGATGTGGTCCTCCGGCATGGTGGACAGCTCGATGGTGTAGCTCAAGCCGAAGGTGGAGTACACCTCGTCGAACAGCCGCACCGTCTCCTGGATCACGTCCTTCATCTGCTCCCGGGTCATGAACACGTGGGCATCGTCCTGGGTGAAGCAGCGCACCCGGAACAGGCCGTGGAGGGCCCCGGACAGCTCATGGCGGTGGACCAGGCCCAGCTCCCCCACCCGCAGAGGCAGCTCTTTGTAGGAGTGGGGTTCGCTGGCGTACACCAGCATCCCGCCGGGGCAGTTCATGGGTTTGACGGCGAAATCCACGTCATCGATGACGGTGGCGTACATATTGTTCTTGTAGTGGTCCCAGTGGCCGGAGCGCTCCCACAGCTGGCGGTTGAGCATGATGGGGGTGGCGATCTCCACGTAGCCGTATTTCTTGTGGATCTGCCGCCAGTAGTCGATGAGGGTGTTTTTCAGCACCATCCCCTTGGGCAGGAAGAAGGGGAAGCCGGGGCCCTCGTCCCGGAGCATGAACAGGCCCAGCTCCTTGCCCAGGCGGCGGTGGTCCCGCTTCTTGGCCTCCTCAATGCGCTGGAGGTAGGCGTCCAGTTCGTCCTTCTTGGGGAAGGCGATGCCATAGATGCGCTGGAGGGTCTCCCGGTTGGAGTCCCCACGCCAATAGGCGGCGTTGCAGGCGGTGAGCTTCAGGGCATTGCCCTTGATGCGCCCGGTGGAGTCCAGGTGGGGGCCGGCGCACAGGTCGGTGAACTCCCCCTGCCTGTAGAAGGAGATGGCCTCGCCCTCGGGGAGATCGTTGATGAGCTCCACCTTGAAGGGCTCGCCCTTCTCCTCCATGAACGCCAGCGCCTCGGCCCGGGGCAGCTCGAACCGCTCCAGCTTCAGCTTTTCCTTGCAGATTTTGCGCATCTCCCCCTCGATCTGCTCCAGGTGCTCGGGGGTGAAGGCAAAGGGCGCGTCCATGTCGTAGTACCAGCCCTCGTCGATGGAGGGGCCGATGGCCAGGCGCACCTCCGGCCACAGGCGTTTCACCGCCTGGGCCATCACGTGGGAGCAGGTGTGCCAGTAGGTTTTTTTGTATGCTTCGTTTTCAAAGGTATACTGGTTGTTTTCCTCGGACATAACGAATCCTCCTTGTTGTTGGGGTAAGAAAATGAAAATCCCACCCCTGATGAAGTCAGGGGTGGGATACAAAGTATTCCACGGTTCCACCCTGTTTGCAAGAAGCGCGGGGCCGTCGCGGACAGCGGGCTAAGGCCGGGGCATCGGACGGCTTCTGCGAAGCCGCAGGGCGCTGTGTGCCGGTGGCACACGTCCAGCGCCGGCCGAGCCGGAGGCGGGACTTAAAACCGCGTCGCGAACAGGCGCAGCGTGACAGCTTGCCGCTCGTGGCCGCTGTAACGTGCGGCAGACGTCCCGGTTGTCCCGAGCGGCTCGGGAGTGGTACCGCCCGCCGCCCTGCGCGGGGCGCTTCCACCAAAACGCGTCCCTCTCTGTGCGCCGCTTCGCGGGTTCTTCTCCGTCCTTGCCTGTTTGAGGGAACTATATCACCGGGCGGGGGAGTTGTCAAGGGGGGAGCGGCGGGAAAAGCTGGGATGGGACGCAAAAGGCCCTTGCCTCAATGGGCAGCGCGCCGCGGACGCATGGCGCCAAAGGCCCCTTAGTGAAACAGCGCCGCCAGCGACTGGTCAAAGGGCGGGCGGCAGATCCCCCTCTCTGTGACGATGCCGGAGATGAGGGTGTGGTCGGTCACGTCGAAGGCGGGGTTGTAGCACTTCACCCCCGCAGGGGCCATGGGCCGGGCGTAGAATTTGGAGCGGATCTCCCCGGGGTCGCGCAGCTCGATCTCGATGTCCTCCCCGGTGGGGCAGTCCAGGTCGATGGTGGAGGTGGGGCCCAGGACGTAGAAGGGGATGCCGTAGTGCTTTGCCAGGATGGCCACGCCGCTGGTGCCGATCTTGTTGGCGGCGTCCCCGTTGGCGGCCACCCGGTCGCAGCCCACAAAGCAGGCGTCCACCCAGCCGTTTTTCATCACCGTGGACGCCATGTTGTCGCAGATGAGGGTTACGTCCACCCCGGCCCTGTCCAGCTCGTAGGCGGTGAGCCGGGCCCCCTGGAGCAGGGGGCGGGTCTCGTCGGCGAACACCCGGAAGCGCATCCCCCGCTGCGTCCCCAGCAGGAGGGGGCCCAGGGCGGTGCCGTACTGGGAGGTCGCCAGCGGCCCGGCATTGCAGTGGGTGAGCACCCCGGCCCCGTCCTGAAGAAGGGTCAGGCCGTGCTCCGAGATGGATTTGCACATGGCGATATCCTCCCGGTGGATGGCCAGGGCCTCCTCCCGAAGGACGGCGGCGATTTTTGCGGGGGGAGCCGCAACGTCCGTCAGGTCGATGGCGCGGCGCAGAAGGCGGTCCAGCGCCCAGCTCAGGTTCACCGCCGTGGGGCGGGAGGCGTTGAGGCGGGTGGACAGCCGGTGGAGTTCGGCGCGAAATCGGTCCGGCGGCATGCCTTTCCGCTGCTGGGCCAGCGCGGCCAGGCAGTAGCCGGCGCAGATGCCGATGGCCGGGGCCCCCCGCACCCGCAGGGATTGGATGGCCTCGACCATTTCCTCCGGGGTGCGCAGGGTGAGGTACTTGACCTCGTTGGGCAGCAGGGTCTGGTCCAGGATGACCACGCTGGTCAAATCGTCCCCCAGGCGGACGTGGCCGCTGAGATATTCCGACATGGGACCGGCTCCTTTCTCAAATAAAATCGGACGGGGCCCAGCGGCCCAGCGCCCGGATCAGCCCGCTCAGGTTGTCCCCGTCGTGCTCCACCTCCCGGCTGAACCGGGTCCACAGGGCGGCCTCCTCCCCCGGCTGGAAGAGGGAGAGGTGGTACAGGGCGGTGCAGGCGGCGCACACGAAGGCGGCGCGGCCATAGAGCGCGTCGTCGTTGACCGCCTTGTGCCAGTGGCGGAACACCAGATAGCAGGCCAGGTTGGTGAGCTGGCGCTCCCAGCGGGGGTTGGCCTGCGCGTATCGGATCCGCAGGGCGGCGTACTCCCTTTCGGACAGGGCGGAGAGCTGCCTGGCCCGCTCCCGCAGCAGCCCGGGCCAGTCCGGACGCAGGGGGTCCAGGCCGGAGAGCAGCTCCAGCAGGCGGACGGCGGCGGGGCGGCAGGGGCCCGGGACGGATGGGGCCCGGGCAGGGGCGCAGACATCCAGTGCGCTGTAATTTCCGGCGTCGATGCGCGCTTGCAGCACCTGGGTACAGGACAGCAGCACCCGCAGCTTTTCCCAGAAGGGATTGGGGCCGCAGGACAGCAGGGCGAGATAGGCCGCGCGGCTGACCTCCAGCATGGACAGCAGCCCCGGGTCCACGCCGTCAAAGGGGGGATCGTCCACGCCGTCGTATGTCTCGACGAGGGAGAACCGGGGGGCCTCCAGCAAGAGCCGGGCGGCTTCCGGGCAGGAGACGGCCAGGGCGGTCTCCGTCAGGCAGCCGTACTCCTCGGTGAACCGGGGGTAGGCGGCGCAGTGGGCGCACAGGTGCGCCTCCCCCCAGTCCTTTTGAATGGCGCACAGGCCGCCGGGGGTGAGCAGGGCGCACAGCCCAGCCTCGTCCAGGCGGAAGCACACGTCCCCGTCCCCGCCGGTGGCGAGATTTCGGGCGATGCGCTCCCCCAGGGGGGCGGGGGCGGCGGCATAGTCTGCCAGGGCGTCTTCATCCAGCACCACAGCCCAGTTCCGGCAGCAGGTGTCCGGGCAGGCGCCGCCCAGGCAGTGAAATTGTGTGTAATAGTCCGGGCGGCGCTCTATCATAGCGGGGCCTCCTTTATGCTTCGTCGTCCTTTTTCACCAGGATGGTGAGGGCCGCGCACAGCAGGGCGGCCACGGAATAGATGACCGGCGCGGCCTGCTTCCACAGGTCAAGCCCGTAGCCCAGGCCCACGTACAGCGCCGTGGCGGCCACCATGCCCACGCCCCAGATCCGGCCCACCCGGCGCTGGGCCGGGGTCATCTTCTCCTCGGGGAAGCCGTACTTGGAGTGCTGGATACCCGCCCAGGTGAGGGCGGCGGCGGTGACGGTGACGCACAGCAGGTACAAGCTGCCGCACAGGGCGTCCCATTGGTCCTTGCTGAACTGGGCGGGGGCGAGGGGCTCCAGGGGGATCATGGCGGTCAGCCCCAGCAGGAGGATGGCCACCGGGATGGCGATGAGGGCGGGGAAGCGGCGCTCGAAGCGGTCCATCTCCTCCTTGGTATAGCAGGGGCCGATGCCGGGGTGCTGGCGCAGGAAGGTGTCGTGGCCCATGCCGGAGAGGATGAAGGTGGTGACGGCGACGGCGAGGAACAGGAAGAAGATCACGCCCGCCCACATTTCAAGGGCGAAAAACTCGCCCACAAACAGCATGAGGACGACGCCCAGCAGCACCAGGACCACTCCCGCCGTCATGGCGGCGGCAAAGCCGTTCATGTGCTTGTCCCAGAGGGAGGCGTCCTCGCCGAAGCGGCGGGACACGTCCCCGCGGAGCAGGGTGTCCATATCGCAGTGGAACAGGGAGCACAGGCGCAGGATGGCGTCCGTCTCCGGGTAGGAGACGTTGGACTCCCACTTGCTCACCGACTGGCGGGATACCTCCATCTTTTCCGCCAGGTCCTCCTGGGTCATGTTGGCGCGCTTGCGCAGGAATTGCAGGTTTTCTCCAAATGTCATGATGAATGACCTCCTTTCAAGATGCCCCCATTTTAGAGCGGAGCATCCCGCCCAGGCCACCAATTTGCTGTTGCGCTTGGGTTGCGGGGTGTAAATTTGAGGTTGCGGAGCCGTCGTGAGCAGGGCTTCAGCCCCGGATGACGGCCTCCGCCACCTTGATTCCGTCCACCGCGGCGGAGGTGATGCCCCCGGCATACCCCGCCCCCTCCCCGCAGGGATAGAGGCCGGGAAGGGCGGGGGATTGGTATGCGCCGCTGCGCAAAATCCGCACCGGGGAGGAGGAGCGGGTCTCCACCCCGGTGAGCACTGCGTCGGGGTGGGCGAAGCCGTGCAGCTTGCGCTCAAAGAGAGGGAGGGCCTCCTTTAATGTGTCCAGCACATAGGCGGGAAGGACGCCGTCCAGGCTGCCCCAGGCGACGCCGGGGCGGTAGGTGGGCAGGATCGAGCGGGGGCCCTGGGAGGGACGGCCCGCCAGAAAGTCCCCCACCAGCTGGGCCGGGGCGCGGAAGCCGCCCCCGCCCGCCGCAAAGGCGGCCCGTTCCCACTGTTCCTGGAAGCGCACCCCGGCCAGGGGATCATCCCCGCCGAAGTCCGCCGGGTTCACCCCGACAAGAAATCCGCCGTTGATGCCGGCCCCGGAGCGCGCCCGGAGGGACATGCCGTTGGTGACCACCTGGCCCTCCCCGCTGGCGGCGGCCACCACCTGCCCGCCGGGGCACACGCAGAAGGTGAAGGCCGAACGGCCCGAGGGCAGGTGGCAGGCCAGCTTATAGTCGGCGGCGGGGAGCCTGTCCCAAAAGGCGCCGAATTGGGCGCGGCTCACCGCCGCCTGGGCGTGCTCAATGCGCACGCCGATGGCGAAGCCCTTGCGCTCCAGGGGCAGGCCGAGTTCAGACAGCATTTGAAAGGTGTCCCGGGCGGAGTGGCCGGGGGCCAGCACCAGCGCGTCGCAGGGGAGGCTGTAAGCGCCCGCCTCCGCCTGGACGGTGAGGGCGGCCAGCCGCCCGCCCGCCTGGGACAGACCGGTGAGCTGGTGGCCGAAGCGGATATCCGCCCCCAGCGACAGCAGCTCCCGGCGCATGGACTTGACCACGCCGCGCAGCACGTCGGTGCCGATGTGGGGTTTGTGGGACCACTTGATGTCCTCCGGCGCGCCGTGGGACACGAACACGTCAAAAACGTGAGAGATGCGGGGATCGTTCACCCCGGTGGTGAGCTTGCCGTCGGAGAATGTGCCCGCGCCCCCCTCGCCAAACTGGACGTTGGAGACGGGGGAGAGCCGGCCGGTTCGCCAAAAGCGCTCCACGTCCTGGGTGCGCCGGTCCACGTCCCGGCCCCGCTCCAGCACGACGGGCCGCAGGCCCGCGCGGGCCAGGGTGAGGGCCGCGAACAGCCCCGCCGGGCCCATCCCCACCACCACCGGGGGCAGGGAGGAGGCGCGGTTCAGCGGCGGCAGCGCATAGGGCGCCTCCGCCACCTCTGTCACCCCCCTGGGGGCGCGGCGGAGGGCGGCGTCTTCCTTATTTAATGTAAGGCGGACGGTGCAGACCAGGTGGACATCGTTCTTTTTCCGGGCGTCGATGGACTGGCGGTGCAGGGACAGCCGGAGGATATCCCCGGGCCGGACGCCCAAAACCCGGGCGGCCTTTTGGCGCAGAAGATCCTCGCCGCCGTCCACCGGGAGAATGAGGTTGGATATTTGCAGCATGGGCCTACTCCTGGGGCTCCAGGGAGATCCGGGTGGGGTCGTATGGGGTGGTCTGATAGACGTAGTAGTTCAGCCAGTTGGTGTACAGCAGCTGGCCCGAGCTGCGCCAGTTGACGATGGGGGACATGCTGGGGTTGTCGCCGGGGAAATAGTGGGCGGGCAGGTCCGGGTCGAGCCCCCGCTTCACGTCCCGGAAATACTCCTGGGCCAGGGTGTCGCCGTCGTACTCCGGGTGGGCGAAGATGAAAAAGCGGCGGTTGTCCGAGCTCTTCACCCCGAACACCCCCGCCTCGTGGGACAGGGCCAGGATCTCCAGCTCCGGCTTTTCCAGAAGCTGCTCCATGGTGATCTCGGTGTAGCGGGAGTGGGGGGCCCAGAAATGGTCGTCGAAGCCCCGGAACAGGGGGGAGCGCTTGCGGATGATGGTGTGGTCGTAGACGCCGGACAGCTTGTGGGGCAGGGTGCGCTTGGACACGCCGTAATGGTGGTAGAGCCCCGCCTGGGCGCCCCAGCAGATATGGAAGGTGGAGTGGACGTGGGTGCGGGTCCAGTCCATGATCTTACACAGCTCGTCCCAGTAGTCCACCTCCTCGAACTCCAGGTTCTCCACCGGGGCGCCGGTGATAATCATGCCGTCGAACTGCTGCTCCCGCACCTGGTCAAAGGTGGTGTAAAAGGATTGGAGATGGGCTGTGTCCGTGTTCTGGGAGGTGTGGCTCCTGGTCTGAAGGAGCTGGACATTGACCTGGAGAGGCGTATTAGACAGCTTGCGCAGCAGCTGGGTCTCGGTGACGATCTTGGTGGGCATCAGGTTGAGGATGAGCAGGTTCAGGGGGCGGATGTCCTGATGCAGGGCGCGGCGCTCCGTCATGACGAAGATATTCTCGCCCTCCAGCACGCCGGTGGCGGGGAGAGAGTCGGGAATTCGGATGGGCATGGTGAGACCTCCTTGAGATCAATATACAATAAGGTGTACTTAGGGTAACACAGGCGGGGCGGTTTCGCAAGAGCAAAAGCGCGGCGGCGTGGGGAACGGTCCAGGGCGAGGACGGGACGGCCCCCGCCGCGGGCAGGTGAAATGGGGGGATGGCCCGGCCTCAAAAGCCTCCCAGAAAAAATCGAAAAAAGTTGAAAAAGGGGGTTGACAATTGGGGGAGGATTTGCTAATATAACTGAGCGCCAACCGAGAGGGGCCCGCGAGAGCGGGGGCAGAGGAAAAAGTTTCGAGGGATCGAAAAAAGTACTTGACAAAGCTCGGGCGGTGTGGTAGAATAACGGAGTTCCGCATGACGAGGTTCCTGAGAGGGGCTGAGGCGGGGCGAAGGATTTGCACCTTGTAAATTAAACAACGAAAGAACACGAAGCACCAGAAGGACTAAGAGAGTCCTTCAGGAAACTGTCGTAAGATAGTGAAATGAAGGGTCTCATCAATTCTATTTTGAAGCTAGATTGG